>ENA-OQHP01000584-OQHP01000584.1-human-gut-metagenome-genome-assembly--contig:-NODE-584-length-11723-cov-4.391859_pt1 | contig 11723 bp, 6 predicted proteins | sample MGYA00242563_ERZ504717 | MGnify/ENA primary metagenome ERZ504717 (study PRJEB26092, sample SAMD00036212) | human gut metagenome | host: Homo sapiens | study: EMG produced TPA metagenomics assembly of...
CTGATAGTGAATCGGAAAGATAAATCCGATGGCACATTGCTTGCCAAGCCACAAATTAACGCAGTTAATTTGTTCTGAATCCCAAAAATTATACACAAAAATCTATAGAATAAAATTATAAGTTGATGTAAATAATTATTTTTTGAACAATAGAATATAAAAAAGCTTTAAATATTTTGTATAAAATAGTGCTATTTAATTGACTTTTTTATGTCAAACCTATATAATATAGGTGTGTTGTCAAAAGGCAACAATAAATAAAAGGAGGAGAAGAAAATGGCAAAAAAGCTAAAAGATTTATTAGTTCATTACTTGCTCTTACTATGATGGTAAGCAGTTTTGCAATGGCTAATGTTTCTAGTGTTTTTGCAAGTGGAAACACTATTGATGTTTGGGACTTCGGTGGAGTAGAAGAATCAGACACATCACTTTACACAAATCATATTACAAAGACTACTCTTGATAATATGACACAAGTAAGTGACGGTTCATCATCTTACAAGGCATCAAAAGGTCAGTTTGAAACTGCTGGCGATATTGTTATTGATGATGGTTTAACTTTAAATGTTGTAGCAAAAGACCGTTTATACTATGATATTGCAAGTGGCAATTATGGTACAAGAGGTTATGGTACTAACGGAAAGGGTTCAAATGCTTATGCTGATGGATATACTGCTGACGGTATGTTCTATTCTAATGGTTCAGGTGGCGAAGCTAGACGCTGTGTTGTTTTAAACAATGTAACAGCTGGTGACGGTATTTCTGTTTATACTGGTCCATCAAATGCAGCTAATTCAGGTGTTGAATTTAAGTACCTTGGTACTGAGGGCGAACAGAATGATGAACACATTGTAGCCGGTGGTACACAGGAAAAGTTGATTTTATTGCTAAGTACAACGGTTCTTACAAGGTTTGGTTTGACGCTGCTACTAATGCAGGTAAGCCAGTAATCAACAGAATTGTTAAATATAATGCAGTAGCAGTTACTGGTAAGGTAGACACTAAGGCTACTGGTGTTTCAGGCTACAGCGTTTTGTTTGAAAATCAGACAAACGGTGTTCAGCTTAACGCACAGGTAAATGCTGACGGTACTTATACAGCATATCTTACTCCAGGATATACTTATAAGGCAATTCTTAAAAATGCGGTAGGTTTTGGTTTCACAAATGCAAGTAGAAATGTTACAGTTAAACTTGAAGATGTAAAGACTGGACTTTCAAATGTAAATCTTGATGTAGAAGCTAAAAATACATATGTTGTATCTGGTAAAGTTTTAGGTATTGATAGTGCATATGATGTATCTAAAATGGTTATGAACTTCGTTCCAGAGGCTTCATCTAATTCAGATACAGTTGTTGCTAAGTTAGATACAGCAACATTAACATACTCAGCTACTCTTGAACCTGATGTTGAATATACAGCTCAGTTTGAGGGTATTAATGACTATGAAGTAACAGCAAATGGTACTGTTAATTCAAGCTCAAATGTTGAACAGGATGTTACAGTTTCTTTAAAGGCTACATATGCAGTTACTGGTGCTTTAGAAGGTCTTCCAAGTGGTGCAGATGTAAAGGTATTATCATTTACTAATATGGCTGATGATTACAACTATGTAGGTACAGTAAATGGTTCAAAGTATTCTGTAAATCTTAGAAATGGTTCATATAGCGTTGTTGCTTCTGTAGACGGTTACAAGACTTCTGGTCATGTTGTTGTAGACGGTAGAGCAACTTCAAAGAATATTCTTTTTGTTCCAACTGTTAAGCCAACACCTGATGTTAAATATTCTTCTGATATTTATGTAGGTTGTGCTGGTAAGGCAAATAACTTTGATACTCTTGGCGAGGCTGTTGCAGCTGCTAAGGTTATGAACCCAACAAGTGAAGAACAGAGAATTACAATCCATATTGCTCCAGGTACATATAGAGAACAGGTTTCAATCGAAACTCCTTACATTACTCTTGCAAAAGAGGGCGAGGGCGAAGTTGTTCTTACTTGGTACTATGGTATTGGTTACAAGTATTACAGTATTGACGGCACAGGCTACTACAATGAGGAAAATGCTTTTGATAAGTTTGACAAGAAACTTCCTCAGAAGTGGGGTGTTGCTACATATGTAAAGAACACAGCAACTGGCTTTAAGGCTGAAAATATTACATTTGAAACTTCATTTAGTAAATATATTACTGATGAAGAAATCGTAGACGGTGTTGAAAGTGACGGTTCAAAGGCTTTCGTAAGAAAGATTAATTCTGACCCAACTAGCTACGATGCAACAGAAAGAGCAACAGCTATTATAGTTGATGCAGATAATTCAGAATTTAAGAATTGTAACTTTGTAGGTAGTCAGGATACACTTTACACAGGTTCTATTCATGGTTACTTCAAAGATTGTATGATTGAAGGTAATACAGACTATATCTTCGGTTCTGGTAATGTTGTATTTGATAACTGTGAACTTAGATTTTGTGGTTACTCAGATAAGGGACAGAGTGGTTACCTTACTGCTGCCAGAGCAAACAGTATGAATGACTACAAGGGTTACCTTTTCAGAGGTTGTATTGTAACTCAGAAAGACGGTAAAAAGCATGCACCTGAATTCTTTGGTAGACCTTGGGATGCAGATGCTGCTGTAACAATGTTTAATACAGTATTACAGAATAGTGATACTATTGACCCAACTGGTTGGACATCAATGAGTGGTGTTAATCCGGAAGTTGCTAAGTATAAGGAAATGGGTACAGTATATGGCAATACTCCAGTTGATACAACAAGCAGAGTATCAGGTACAGTTTCAACTGATGTAAACGCTGATGCTACAGCTTATTTCAATGGTTGGACTCCAACATACTATACTTCATCTCCAGAAGAACTCAAGTTTACAACTGCTCCATATTTCAGCTCTAAGTGTGATGTACTTCTTCCAGAAAGTGGTTACCTTATGGAATGTAAGTATGATTTAGGCACAGATGCAGATGCTTCAAGAATTATTTGGGAAAGAGTAGACGAAAGTGGCAACGCAACTGTTGTTAAGGTTGACAATGCAAAGACAAATACGGGTTACAATATGGTTGCTGATGATGTTGGCTACTATATTAGAGCAACTGTTGTAGGTATGACAGCTGACGGCAAGAGTATTGCTCCAGTTTCAATTACAAGTGCTAAACCTGTTGTTAAGGGTTCAGGTAGTGTAGATACAGACAGACCAAGTGGTAAGATTGCTGTATTCCTTGCTGGCGACTCTACTGTAAAGGATTATTCAGCAGGTGCTATTAACAACTCTGGTGCTAACAGAGTTGAAGGTTCTTGGGGCGAATTCCTTGGTAACTTATTAGATTCTAGCAAGTATGCTGTAATGGACTATGCCGAAGGTGGTAGAAGTTCAAAGACATTCCTTGATGACGGTTTCTTAGATAAGATTACAAACCAGATGTATGCTGGCGATTATTTATTCATTCAGTTTGGTCACAATGACTGTGCTTACACTTATGCTGACAGATATGTACCTATTGGTACTCCTGATGCAAATGGTGTTTACCCAACAACTGAAGGAACTTACAAGTATTACTTACAGAAGTATATTGACGCAGCTAAGGACAAGGGTGCAACTCCTGTTCTCGTAACTCCTGTTTCAAGATTATACTTTAATGCAGACGGTACAATTAAGGCTCATCACGATGACAATACATCATCAAATGATGCTTATGTAACAGCTGTTAAACAGCTTGCACAGGAAAATGGTATTGAATGTATTGATATGTTCAGTATTACAAAGGCTATGTATGAAGATGCTTACAAGGCAGATTCTACAGCTAGTGGCGAAGTATCAAATCTTGCAAGCAGACTTTTTGCTCCAGGCGAAAAGACACATCACAGCAAACTTGGTGGTTTCGCTGTTGCTTGTAAATTAGCTGAACAGATTAAGGGCTCTAGCCTTGGTCTTGCTTCTGGTGTTGTTGCTCCATCAAAGGTAACTGCTGCCGATGATAAGGGTTATACAGAATTTATGGTAATGTCTAACGGTACATTTACTGGTTATGACAAGAACCCAGCAGGCGTATATGACGAAAGTTATGTTGATACATACTGGACTGATTTTGTAAATAATTCTATTGCAAAATTAAAGGGTGGTAGTGTTAATCCTCCAGTTGAAAAGCCTGTTGTAGGTGATGCAAATGGCGACAATGCAGTAACTGCTGATGATGCAGCTCTTGTACTTTCTTATTGTCTTGCTCCAGAAAGCACAGAAATTACAGAACAGGGTATCAAGAATGCAAATGTTGACAAAGAAGACGGTATTACTTCTAAGGATGTAGCTTACATTCTTCAGAAAGCTCTTGATTCAACATTCCTTATGCCTGTTGAACAGTAAAAATATAATGTTTTTAGTCCCTCGAAATTTCGGGGGACTTTTTTTGTAACAAAAATGAAGTTTAACTTCATAAATGGCAAATACATTGAAGATTTTGTACTTTTATGCTATACTCTAACCGTAATTTGAATTTTAATGTGGAGATGATAATATTGCTCGTAAATAGAAATCAGCTTTTGTTATATGCTGTAACTGATAGCCGTTGGCTTGGAAATAAAACCCTTGCACAGGCTGTTGAGGAGGCTATAAAAGGTGGAGTTACTTTTGTTCAAATAAGGGAAAAAGAGGCGTCTTATGATGAATTTAAGAAAATTGCCCTTGATGTGAAAAAGGTAACAGATAAATATAATGTACCTATGATAATAAACGATAATGTTGAACTGGCAAAGGATATAGATGCAGACGGTGTACATGTTGGTGGAGATGATATGTCTGTAGCTAATGCTAGAAAAATATTAGGGGATAATAAAATTATAGGGGCAACAGCTAGAACCTATGAAAGAGCTGTTACAGCTGTAAGTCAGGGTGCTGATTACTTAGGTATAGGTGCTATGTTTGATACATCTACAAAGTCTGGTACAACTCATATGCCAAAGGAGCTTTCAAACAAAATAACATCATATGCTAATATTCCCGTTGTAGGAATAGGTGGCATAAACAGTGAAAATATTATGTCTTTAGAAGGCTATGGTATTGACGGTGTGGCTGTAGTATCTGCTATTTTCAAAAGTGAAGATATAGAAAAATCAGCAAAAATAATGAAAGAAAAAGCTAGTAAAATAGTAAGGGAGAGTTAATATGTACTGTTCTAAATGTGGTAGAGAATTAAAAGACGGAGAGGTTTGCAACTGTACAACTAATGTTGAAAAACCTACTATAAAATTTAGTGATACTGTAATGAGTACAGTTCATTTTGCAAGGGATTTGTTTGTAAATCCGTCAGAAACAATTAAAAGTTATTTTTCGCTTGATTATGGCAAAATGGCTGTGAAACTTATACTTTTAAAGGCTGTTGTAGCTTTTGTACTTGTATTTGCTGTATTTGAAACTTTAATGTCATCTAATACTGTTCTTACATATATTACAAAGTCAAAGTTTGAATTAGGCTTATTTGCCTTTGGTATAAGTATTTTTGGAGATTTAATTTATGGAGTTGCCATAAGTTTTGCCAGTAGATTAGCACATTGCTATTTAAGATTTAAGGCTTGTTTACAGCTTGCTACAGTAGCAATACCTGTAAATATGGCATTTATGATAGTTGCAGCTTTTGCAGCATTTATCAATGTAGACGCAAGTGTTTATGTTCTTATGTTTACTATTTTGCCTACAGTTGCACTTACAACTATGGCTGTTTCCAATATTAAGGGTGCAAGTGAAAATAAAAAGATTTGGATAGTTATTTTTGCTACTCTTATAATTTCTATTGTAGCAGTTGTTTTATTTTCAGCAGTAGTAAATACATTAAATGGCATTGATTATTTATATAGTCAGCAAAATGACATTTTTGGAAATGGTGGAAGTGATTTACCATTCTACTTTAAATAAATATAGGTATTCAGAACAAATTAACTTTGTTAATTTGTGGCTTGACAAGCAAGCCATCGGATTTATCTTTCCGATTCACTATAAAAAAGAGGTGTTCCGAAATGGAATACCTCTTTTTAGTTATTAATTTGTTCTAATAATGAACATTATGCCTGTGGCAATTTGAATGTACTGTCTAAAGCATTTTGTAAAATTAATGCTGCGTGAACAGAAGTAACTTCACTTTCATTAGGAAGAACTGCCTTAACATTTGCTACACCCTGTGGAGAAAGACCTGTAGCTGTTAATACATACTGTAATGTTGCGGCTGCGTCATCAGCTGTAATGCTACCGTTCATATCGCATCGCCAACAACTGCAGAAGATGCTGTTGAAAGATTTATATCAGCAAACTTAGTTGCGTTAAATCTTGTAAGGTCCATATAATCCTGAGCAGCATCAGTTGCAAAACCTACATAGTAATCATCTGTCCAATCAATATTAAATGTGTTAAGAGTATACCAATTTACATTATCGTAAGATGCTGATAAAGTAACAACACCGTTATTTACATTAATGTGCATATAACCATGATTTGGTTCTTCAGAAACTCTCTTTTGTGGAATACTTAACATATTGCCGTAACCAACTAAATCACCAGCGTGATTTCTGTAAACAGCTTTAATATTTTTAGCTCTTACAGCACCACCAGAGGCGTCATTTGAACCTTCATATCTTCGCCCTTTAAGAATGAAATAGAAGTCATATAGAAAGGACTTGATGTGTCAAGGCTCTTTCTTATCATTAAGCCTGAGTTCTGGTTATAATCAATCTTAGCAAGGTTATCAACCTTTGCAGTAAAGTCGATGTTTCCGTTAGCCTTAACATAGTTAAAGTGGAAAGCATCAGGTTCTTCAGTTGAAGTAGTATTTAATATACCAACACGACCAGCACCTGTAGTAACAAGAGTACCTGTCTGTGCATCATAGTAATCAGCACCAGCTGTTCTTACTGAACCAATATCTGTTGAAGTAAAGCCTTCAATGTTCTGACCTGTAGTGTTTGCAGGTACAATAACAATATTTACAGGCTGAGAAAGAGTATTTCCAGTACCTGTTGCCTTAATAGCAAGCTTATAATTACCTAAAGTATTAGGAACTGTAAATGACTTTTGGTTATCGCTTACTTTCTGGTCGTTAATCCATAATTCAAACTGACCGTTGTAATCCTTAGCATCAGAAGTGTAAGAGTATTCAACATTGTAAGTCTTGCCAGCCTCAAGAGTAGCCTGTACATCGTTAGACTTTACATATACATTGTCAGTGCCGTTGTTAATAGAATCAATAGAAATTTCAGTATTTGTAACAGTAGGCTTTGTTGAAAATTCTGCCCATTCTCCAAGAAGACTGTTAGCATATACTTCAATATTAGAATAACCGTTGTAGCTCTTTGTAGGGTCATCTACAATAAGACCAGCGTCAGAGGCGTCATTCTTGTTAAGACCCATAGCATCTTCCCAAGTATCAGGCATACCGTCTTTATCTGTATCAACTAATGTTGAAACTACAGTAGGAGTCTGCCAACCACCTTCTTCAGCCTGAGTGTTAATAAATGCACTTTCGCCAGATTTGACAGCATTTACAAGTTTTGCATCTACAGAATCTCTGAAGCAAGATGCACCAACACCATTTATAACACTATTGTAAGCGTCTGTAGCACTTTCAGCATTATAAGGAATAGTAAGTTCAACTGGAGAAGAAAGTTTCTTACCAGCTGTACCAAAGTCCTTTACACCAAGAGCATTGTCAGCAGTAACTTCGTCACTACCGTACATATAGTTACCTGTTACATACCAGCTACTTGTGCCACTACCGTCACAATCGAAAATCCTTGTCTTAGTTTTTTCAAGAGTGTTAGGACCTGGCTTGTAGTAATTGTTAATTAAGTTAGTGTTACCACTACCTCTGTCGCCACCGTAACCAGAATTATGACCCCAGTTAAATACAACATTGTTATCGAAATCTACTTTATTCTGATATGTAATACCGCCGTAAGTGAATGCACCTTCAAAACGAGGATTTCTTGTACCATGGTTAGCCCAAAGGTTGTGAGTGAATGATGTATCAAAACCATTTAATATAGAACCCATACCATGTTTAGCTTCACTTTCGCCAGAATTAAGTTCTGGGTCTGTGTTGTTGTCGCCATTCTTATTTACAATAGAAAGGCTGTTTGCAATAATGTTGTACTGAATACTTGTGTTAATAAGTTCCTTAGCTGTAAATGTTTCATCAACACCCCAGTTAAATGTACAATGGTCAATTACAATATTTTTACCAGTTGCTGTTGCAGCATCCTGGTCATAGCCATCGCCTAAACGAATACGAAGATAACGAACAATAATATTTTCGCCACTAAACTTAGTAGATGCACCGGCAATAGTAATACCTTCGCCAGGAGCTGTCTGACCAAGAACAGTAGTATTATCTGCAATAGTTAATCTTCTGTTACTCTTTGATGCTGTTGGGTCAATATTGATTGTACCACCTACAGCAAACACAATAGTTCTAGGATAAGAAATATTGCCGTCTTTTCTGTCTTTTCTTAAAAGACCATAACGGAGAGTACCAGGCTGTGGATTTGAAACGCTGTCATCAAGACTTGTTACAACATATACATCGCCAGGCTTAGAGTTAGTACCTCTACCACCCTGAGAATAAGTACCGCCACCTTCAACAGTAGGGAATGCAGGTGTCTTTTCAGCAGCTGCTGGAGTTGTTATGTCAGTTGTAAATTCCTTAAAGTTTTCTTTAGTGTTTGCAGCATTTGTAGCTACAACCTTAATATAGTATTTTGTACCAGGGTCAAGAGTTGCAGTTAATGGGTCAACAAACTGGTCTTCAAGGAAGAAAGTAACTTTTGAATCGTCTTTGTAAGTACCGTCTGCCTGTGGTCTGCAAATTTTCTTACCATGGTTGATAGTTTTTGTTTCGTGGTCTAAAGTCCAGTTAGAACCGTCTTTAGAATAGTAGATGTTGTACTGAGTGGCAAAGTTCTGTGCTACAACTTCATCAGATAAATAAGCCTGCTCAACAACTTCATTTGTTTTAGCATCTTTAACTACTACAGGGTAATCAGTAGTCTTTTCTTGAGTAAGACCAAAGAGAACCTTTGCCTCACCATTTGATACCTGTGTTGGATTAGTAGTGTTGCCGGCAATATTCCAGTTAGGATACTGAATAATCATACCCTTTGTTGGATTTGTCCAACCTCCTGTAGGGTTGCCGTAAGTTGATGTTGAAGCAAGTGGATTGGCATTAATTAAGTTACCACTTTTATCAACGGCTGGCCAAGTAACTAAAATCTGTTCGCCAAAGGCTTCAGCTTCTACATTAGTTGTTTTGCGATAATTAAATTCTTCGTTATCAAAACGAGCAAAAGCTGTAACGCTCATTGCCATAGTCATCGCAAGAAGTAAAGCTAAAAATCTTTTCTTCATAAAAAATCTCCTTTCCTTTTTTAGATATAATAAAATTATAGCATAAAATTACCTATATTAAAAGGAAATAATGCAAATATTGTGTGTTTTATAGCTTTTTACAACTTGATAGGACTTTAATTACTGAAAAAATATACAAATGGCTGAATAATTATTTGTTTTAAAAGCTGAAAAATGTATAATGACTTAATTTATTAGGAGAAAAAAGTGAAATATATGGGTAGATTGCCTTTAAAGGTTAAAAGTGGAAATATTAAAAGTTTTTTGCATAAAAACTATTGACAATAATATTTTAGTTTGATATTATACTAGGTAATTCAAGATTACATTAAGCAATGATTGAGATAAAGATATTCTTATTCGTAACCTCCCAGAGAGTTGTCGTTTGCTGAAAGACAATAGATTACTTAGAGTATTTATCACTCAGGAGCTTTCCCTCGGAACGATATTTTTATTAGTATGAGTGGAACGGTAATGCCCCGTTATAGGCAGAGGTTTGATGGAACCTGATGAGGAGTTTGTAGTGATGCAAACTTGAAAAAGGGTGGTAGCACGATATTTCGTCCCTGACTATAACAAGTCAGGGGCTTTTTTTATCTTTTTTGCGATGTAATTATTGTATTGAAAAAACCTCTCAGATATTATATAATAATGTCGCAGGTTATTTTACGACTTTCTATATTTGGATAGTCGGGAAGAAGGAAGGAATGCCATGAATAGACATGTTTTATCAATACTTGTAGATAATCAGCCAGGTGTTTTAAGCCGAGTGACAGGTCTTTTTTTCAAGACGAGGTTACAACATAGCAAGTCTTAGTGTAGGCGTAACAGAAAATGAAGAAGTATCTCGTATTACAGTTGTTGTTTTTTGTGACGATGCGGACTGCGAACAGATTACTAAACAAGTAGAAAAGTTGATTGATGTTATCAGAGTTGTGGAATTAAGTCAGGAAAGAGGCGTGTTCCGAGAACTTGCTTTGATTAAGGTCAGCTGCCTAGGCGAAATGCGTTCAGAAATTATTAGTATTGCTGATATATTTAGAGCTAACATTATTGATGTTTCTTCTGAATCAGTTACTATTGAATTGACAGGAGAAAAGTCAAAGATTGAGGCTTTCCAGGAACTTATGAAACCTTATGGCATCAGAGAGGTTGTTAGAACTGGTCTTACTGGTCTTTGCCGTGGTGGCAGACCTATTAAAAAAGTTAAGGCCGAAGATTAATTAATTACGATGTGAATTTTAATTTACATATATTTACTTTCAATAGGAGGAAATTTAAAATGGCAAAATTATATCATCAGGAAGATTGCGATTTAAACTTATTAAATGGTAAGACTATAGCTATTATCGGTTACGGTAGCCAGGGTCATGCTCATGCATTAAATGCAAAGGAATCAGGTTGTGATGTTATCATCGGTTTATACGAAGGTAGCAAGTCTTGGAAGAGAGCTGAAGAACAGGGTTTCAAAGTTTACACTTCTGCAGAAGCTGCTAAGAAGGCTGACATCATTATGATTCTTATCAATGATGAATTACAGGCTAAGCTTTACAAGGAAAGTATTGAACCAAACCTTGAACCAGGCAATATGTTAATGTTTGCTCATGGTTTCAACATTCACTTCAACCAGATTGTACCACCTAAGGATGTTGATGTAACAATGATTGCACCAAAGGCTCCAGGTCATACTGTAAGAAGCGAATATCAGGCTGGTAAGGGTACTCCTTGCTTAATCGCTGTAGAACAGGATGCTACTGGTCAGGCTAAGGATATTGCACTTGCTTACGCTTTAGCTATTGGTGGTGCAAGAGCTGGTGTTCTTGAAACTACTTTCAGAACTGAAACTGAAACTGACTTATTCGGTGAACAGGCTGTTCTTTGTGGTGGTGTTTGTGCATTAATGCAGGCTGGTTTTGAAACACTTGTAGAAGCTGGCTATGACCCAAGAAATGCTTACTTCGAATGTATCCACGAAATGAAGCTTATCGTTGACTTAATCTACCAGAGTGGTTTTGCAGGTATGAGATACTCTATTTCTAATACTGCTGAATATGGTGACTACATCACTGGTCCTAAGATTATTACTGAAGATACTAAGAAGGCTATGAAGAAAGTTCTTTCTGACATTCAGGATGGTACATTTGCTAAGGACTTCTTATTAGATATGTCTTCAGCAGGTGGTCAGGCTCACTTCAAGGCTATGAGAAAGCTTGCTTCTGAACATCAGTCTGAAACTGTAGGTGCTGAAATCAGAAAGCTTTACAGCTGGAGTGACGAAGATAAGTTAATCAACAACTAATATATTTGTTGAACTTTTAAAAGAAGATAG
>ENA-OQHP01000585-OQHP01000585.1-human-gut-metagenome-genome-assembly--contig:-NODE-585-length-11723-cov-1.728355_pt1 | contig 11723 bp, 18 predicted proteins | sample MGYA00242563_ERZ504717 | MGnify/ENA primary metagenome ERZ504717 (study PRJEB26092, sample SAMD00036212) | human gut metagenome | host: Homo sapiens | study: EMG produced TPA metagenomics assembly of...
CGCTGCAGGCACTCGAGGCCCGCGGCATTCGGGTCATGGCGCACGTCGCACAGATCGGCGGTATCTCCGACCTGCCGATGGACGACATGGTCTATCGCGAGGCCGACCGCAAGGCGATCCTTACGAACGATCTACCGTGCATTGACGCCGCCGCAGCCGGCCGCATGCGCGAGGAGATCCTAGCCGCGCGCGACGAACTCGACAGCATCGGCGGCATCGTGGAGTGCGGCATCTACGGCCTGCCCGCGGCATCGGCGACCCCATGTTCGACGGTATCGAGAACCGCATCGCGCACATCGCCTTTGGTATTCCCGCCGTAAAGGGCGTGGAGTTTGGCATGGGCTTTGCCGTGGCCGCCATGCGCGGCAGCGAGAACAACGATCCGTATCGCATCGATGCCGAGAACGGCAAGATCGAAGTCGAGTCCAATAACGCCGGCGGCATCTTGGGCGGTATCTCCACCGGTGCACCCGTCATGTGGCGCATGGCCGTGAAGCCGACGCCCTCCATCGGCCGCGAGCAGCAGACCGTGGACATGGACGCCATGGAAAATGCCGAGCTCTCGGTCCACGGCCGCCACGATCCCTGCATCGTCCCGCGCGCCGTCCCCGTAGCCGAAGCAGCCGCCGCCCTCGCCATCTGGGACGCCCTCCTCGAGGACGCCGCTCAGCTCTAAAAATCTCCGGGGGGCCAACTCCGGCCCCCACGTCCGTCCCAGAAAAATCACCAACACGTGAAAGGGGCCTCCATGGACCTTGCCGATATTCGCCAGGCCATCGATGGCATCGACACCACCCTGCTCAACAGTTTTGTCGAGCGTATGGACATTGCCACCGAAGTCGCCAAATCCAAGATCGAGATGGGCAAGGCCGTCTTTGACCCCGCCCGCGAACGCTCCAAGCTCAACAATCTCGCCAGCCGCGCACCCGAGCGCTATGAGGCCCAGACCATCACTCTGTTCCGCCTCCTCATGAGCATGAGCAAGGCCGAGCAGCAGCGCTACATCAACGAGCTCAAGGGCATCACGGTGTCGCAAAAGGCCCGCGCCACGGCCGCAGTCTTTGACACGCCCTTCCCCCAGACGGCCACCGTCGCCTGCCAGGCGTCGAAGGCGCCTACAGTCAGATCGCCGCGTGCAAGCTCTTCGACGTGCCCGATATCGCCTTCTTTGAGACCTTCGAGGGCGTTATGCGCGCCATACGCGACGGCTTCTGCGAGTTTGGCGTGTTGCCCATCGAAAACTCAACTGCCGGATCGGTCAACGCCGTCTACGACCTGCTTGCACAGTTCGACTTCCATATCGTGCGCTCGCTGCGCCTCAAGATCGATCACAACTTACTCGTCAAACCCGGCACCAAGCTCGCCGACGTGCGCGAGGTCTACAGCCACGGCCAAGCCATTGCCCAGTGCGCCGGCTTTATCGAGGGCCACGGCCTGCATGCCACCAAGTATCCCAACACGGCCATGTCGGCCGAGATGGTCGCCAACTCCGAACGCACCGACGTCGCCGCTATCGCCTCGCGCAGCTGTGCGGCACTCTACGGCTTGGAGGTGCTGGAGCCCAACATCCAGGACTCGGACAACAACTACACGCGCTTTGTCGTCATCAGCCGCGAGCCGCGCGTATACCCCGGCGCCAACCGCACCTCGCTCATGATCACCACGGCCAACGAGCCGGGCGCCCTCTACCGCGTGCTCGAGCGATTCTACGCGCTCAACATCAACCTCATCAAACTTGAGAGCCGCCCCATCCCCGGCCACGACTTTGAGTTTATGTTCTACTTTGACTTGGACTGCCCCTTTGGCAGCAAGGCCCTCGACGACCTGCTCGACTCGATCGACGACGTATGCGAGAGTTTCACCTACTTTGGCAGCTACACGGAGGTGCTCTAGATGACCGATACCGCCGCAACCCGTCCCTACGGCGTGCTGGGCCGCGTGCTGGGCCACAGCTACACCCCGACCATCTACAAAGAGCTCGCAGGCCTGGAGTACGCGCGTTTTGAGCGCGAGCCCGAGGATCTCGAGGCTTTTATGACGGGTGACGAGTGGGAGGGCACCAACGTGACCATCCCCTACAAGCGCGCCGTCATGGAATACCTGGACGAGTTGAGTCCGCTCGCCGAGCGCATGGGCAACGTCAACACCATCACGCGCCTGCCGACGGCCGCCTGCGCGGCGACAACACCGACTACTTTGCTTCCAATGCCTGGTCGAGGAGCTAGGCGTAGAGGTTGCCGGTAAGAAGGCCCTCGTGCTCGGCGCCACCGGCGGTGCCGGCACCACGGCCAGCATGGTGCTCGACGACCCTGGGCGCATCGTCGTACCCGTGGGTCGCACGAGCGAGGTCAATTACGACAACATCGCGCAGCAGTCCGATGCCGCGCTGCTCGTCAACTGCACGCCTGCCGGCATGTTCCCCCACTGCCCCGGTGCTCCCTGCACACTCGAAGGACTCGATGCGCTCGAGGCGTCATCGACATCGTCTATAACCCTGCCCGCACGGGTCTGATGCTCGAGGCCGAGCGCCGCAGCATCCCCTGCATCGGCGGCCTGCTCATGCTTGTTGCCCAGGCGGCACAAGCTGTCGAGCGCTACACCGGCCAAGCCACCCCGCGCAAGCGCATCCTGGATGTGACGGAGCGGCTGTCCCACCGCGAGCAGAACATTGCCCTGATCGGCATGCCGGGTTCGGGCAAGACCCGTGTGGGCGAGCAGATCGCCCAGCTCACGGGTCGCGAGCACATCGACTTGGACGCCGCGCTTGAGGAGCGCCTGGGGATGCCCTGCGCCGACTTATCGTCGAGCGCGGCGAGGCAGCCTTCCGCGAGCAGGAGACGGCGGAGCTGGCCGACATCTCCAAGCGCAGCGGCCTGGTGCTTTCCACGGGCGGCGGCGTGGCCACACGCGACGAGAACTACCCGCTGCTGCACCAGAACAGCCAGATCGTGATGCTCAACCGCAAGCTCGACGAACTCGCCCATAAGGGTCGCCCCATCACCGCCCGCGATGCATCGATAAGCTCGCCGAGCAGCGCATGCCGCGCTACCGCGCCTGGGCCGACTACATCATCGACTCACGCGACTGCGCCGCCAACACCGCCCGCGCCGTCCTCGACCACCCTCCCACCCGCTCTCTAACAAAAACCACCACAAAGGGGACAGGCACCTTGTGGTGGTTTTTCATTCCGCCTCACCGCCCGCCTAACCACAAAGGAAGCAACCATGAAAGCACTCGTCATCAACGGCCCAAACCTCAACATGCTCGGCATTCGCGAGCCGGGCATCTACGGCAGCGACAACTACGACCGCCTGGTCCAGATCTGCCAGGAGGCAGGCGCCGCGCAGGGCTTTGACGAGGTCGAAGTCTTCCAGTCCAACCACGAGGGCAGCATCGTCGACAAGATCCAGGAGGCATACGGCAAGGTCGACGGCATCGTCATCAACCCGGCTGCCTATACGCATACGAGCGTGGCGATCCTCGACGCGCTCAAGGCCGTCGCCATCCCGGCTGTGGAGGTCCACATTAGCGCCGTCGAGACCCGCGAGGACTTCCGTCAGGTGAGCTACGCCCGCCTAGCATGCTTTGCCACCATCACCGGCGAAGGCCTGCAGGGGTATGCGCACGCTCTGGAGCTGCTGAGGGAGCGTCTCAAATAGTAAGGCTGCAACACTGCAGATAATTAGAAACAGTGGGGAGGACCAAGTTGGTCCTCCCCACTGTCGTTACGCCTTCTTAATCACGTACGCCAATCCAATATCGCAGGCACAGCGCACAATCGATGCGAAGAGCCACGATGCCGGCAGTGTCATAAGCAGAGGCATGGTCTGCCAAGGGATAAACCAATCAACCGCATGGATTGCGAAGATGGCAAGGCTAGCCTGCCCACAAAACACGAGTCCTCGCCCAAAAGCCCCCAAAATCGGCATGGCTTCATCTTTTCAATCGCCATAGAAACCCAGCACACGCAGTAACTGCCAGCGAGAGCGGCAATCGTGGCAATGACAAAGCCATCCACGCGGCGGCTCGAGAGCTCAAGTCCGCTCAAAGCCGCGAAAGTAAGCCAAACAACATCGAAGCCAATAAACAGCAGTGGCTTGTCCACGCTCGGCTCCAGCCCCCTATGACGAACCGTATAGCCAGCCCACATCAACAGGACGATATAGCAGCTCAGATCCAGATCGAGCGGCAGGTAAACACCCAAAGGCGAGACACGCTCAGCCCGCAGAAGGCAATTACGGCACAGGCGCGCCTGGTAAACAACTCCAACCTCGCGTCCATCAAACAACAGCATCAGAGCATTAAACAGCAACCGTGACGTAAACAGCGCCGCCAGAAACCATGCCATGCCGACGGCGGCAACGCCAAGCCCAGGCACATCAACGCCAGAGGCAAACACAATCGTCTCAAGTCCCGCAACCAGCGTACCGCCCGTCAAAGGAGCGCCGCTCATCAAAACGTCGGTACCTGCCACGCCAACGCAAGAACCAGATATGGCACTAGAAGACGCGGCACCGATCCGCTCAGCAGCTCACGCCACGCTTAGCCTGATGTGTACCCGGCAAGAAAAAAGAACACCGGCATATGAAAAGAGAAAATTGCATGTCGCAAAGGAGAAGGATTTGGAACAGTGTGCCCCACAATGACCAGAATAATTGCAATGCCCTTAGCAATATCAATCCAATCGAGCCTTTTACTGCTCATAGCACGCCCTTCAAAACTGCAGCAACAAGAAAAAAAGCCCAGACCACCAAGCGGTCTGGCTTAATAAACGATGGTGCTCCATGGCGGATTCGAACCGTCGACCTTGGGATTAGAAGTCCCCTGCTCTATCCAACTGAGCTAATGGAGCAAATGACCGCACGCCCAGCCAAGCAACTCAGCCAAGCGCAAGTAATTATAACCTAGTTGAACTGCTCGCGGTACGCCTTGCAGACCTCATCAACCGGGCCGTCCATGCGAAGGTCACCCTTCTCAATCCAAACGGCACGCTGGCAAATGCGCTCAACCTGGTCCATGGAATGCGAAACAAAAAGAACCGTCACGTCACCGCTCCTGGATAAAGTGTTGAATTCGCGCCTTCGCACTTTGCTGGAAGAACACGTCACCGACGGACAGCGTCTCGTCAACGATCAGGATATCGGGCTCGGTGATCGTCGCGATTGCAAAGGCAATGCGTGCAACCATGCCCGAGGAGAAATTCTTTAACGGCATGTCGACAAAGTTCTGAAGCTCAGCGAACTCAATAATGCCGTCAAAGTTGGCATCGATGAACTCCTTGGTATATCCGAGCAGAGCGCCGTTCAGATAGATGTTCTCACGGGCAGTCAACTCAGGATCAAAGCCGGCACCAAGCTCAATCAATGGTGCGATATTACCGTGAACCTTAACGCTGCCCTCACTAGGCTCAAGCACGCCGGCGATGATCTTGAGCATCGTAGACTTACCGGAACCATTGGTACCAACCAGACCGACAACTTCGCCGCGATGAATATCGAACGAGATATGCTTAAGTGCCCGAAACTCTTCAAAGAACAGCTCGTGCTTGGCAAGCTTAATAAGTACTCCTTGAGGTTGGTCAGCGACTCGGACGCCATGTTAAAGATCATGGTGACGTCGTCGACCTCGACAGCCAGAGGCTGCTCGCTGTAATCAACAACAGATTCAGTCATCACAGCACTCCTTAGATGTAGAGGATAAATTGCGCTCAGATTTATGGAACACAGTGTAGCCAATAACAAGCGCAAGGACCGCCCAAGCGACGCACATGCCAAACGTCACAAGCGAGGGCGTCGTCTGGAACAGGAAGATATCGCGCATAAACTGCAGGTAGTTGTACATGGGGTTCGCATACATCAAGATACGCACGAGATGCGGCATTTGCGCAATATAGTCAGTCGTCCAGAAGATGGGCGTAATGTAGGTCCATGCCGTAATGACAACGCTCCACAGATGCATGACATCGCGGAAGAAAACCGTAAGGGCAGAGAGCATCATGCCCAGGCCCATGCAGAAGCACATAAGCAGCAGCAGGCAGACAGGCAGCAAAATGAGATGCCAAGAAGGCATAACGCGGAACCACAGCATAACGATGGCGACGGCGACCAGCGAGAAGGCAAAGTTGACCAGCGAGAAGAGCACCTTCTGCACCGGGAAGACCCAGCGGTGCACCTTAACCTTCTTGAGCAGAGGGGCAGCGCCAACGATCGACGTCAGGGCCTGGTTCGTAGACTCTGACATGACGGCAAAGGTAACGTTACCCACGATCAAGTACAGCGGGTACATCTCGGGCGTCATTGAGCCATTGCGGCCCTGGCCAAAAATCGTCGAGAACACGATGGCCATGACAATCATCATCAGCAACGGATTGAGCACCGACCATGCGACGCCAGAACGCTACGGCGATACTTGATCTTAAAATCCTTGGTAACCAGCTGGCGAAGGATAAACGCATCCTTCTCAAATTCATTCTTAGCAAACGTCGCAGGCAGACTGCGAGTTTCTTGTTGCTTTGTCTGATCCGACACGGATGCAACTCCTTTACTCGTAATCGTTGACAAACGAACAGTATAGACCCGCCCTCAACGCCATAAGGCGGCGTTGCGAAACTGGAAAACTATCCCACAACATCGTTTTCGGAACGTCTTCCATCAGACAGCATGCCGCGAGCGACCACCACAATCACAACAGGGAGACCAAATTGAGCAGCCACGATATAACGAGGCCAATACCAAATAGGACTGGCAATAAAGAGCGTTCCGTACAACAACAAAAAGGGCAAAAGCGGCAAAACAAGTCTTGCGCGACCACATGACACCAACAGTGCTGCCGAAAACATGAGCAACCAAAAGACAACGGCGCCAGAAATAGACCAAGCGCTCAGTCCAATCGCCACATCAACATCATCGCCGAGGGGCACAAGCAAGTTGCGAAATGTAACTCCCGTAGAAGCCTTTGCGTCGGCCACAAGGTTATACGGAACACCCATGTGAAAGTTTTCGGGAAGGCCGTCGGCACCCATTACGTTGGGGCCCAAAAACCAAACGTCTGCAGCTCCCACGCCTCAAAGTATATCGATGGGTTACGCGAAAGCATCGAGGCCCAATGAGCCAGAATCCATCCTTAAATGGTCCGAATTAAAGTCATCGTTCCATTTAAGCGGATCGATAATACTGGGGTGGTAAACCCCTTTGTAACGATCAAGCGGAAGCAGCTCGTTCATATAAGAACGGTCGGACTCGGACATATCGCCATCGAGCGCGGCAACGCGAGCCATCTGAGCAAGCGGAATACCCACTGACTCAACATCCTCCGATGGAACAACGCCCATAGCCGAGTACACGGGCCCCGTAATAACCAAGCATGTGACAAGCGCAAATCCAAGAGATACGGCCAAACGAGAGGCAGACTTCATCGGGGCAATGCAGCCGAGTCGGTCCAAAGCTACAGCTATCGCAAGCACCACGAATAGCGCAGCGCAAATATACAAACCGTTATTCCGTAGAAGCATAACGACCAACGCTAGGGCACCAAAAACGAGCAAACGCAACGCGCTCGACCGGGAATCCTTTCCCGTGACGGCATCGGCAAGCATGGTCACCATCAAGACAAGACAGCAGGAAAACAACGGGTCTTTCCAAAGCGCCACAGAATAAAGAGCGCGATACCGTGACAAGCCAAAATAGACTACGAGCAGCCAAGACCAGCGAGAGGAGACCCCCAAGCGGGAAGTCACCCAAATTGAAAGATAGCCAAACGTGCTGGCAACACAGGCCATCTGAAGCACCGTTAGCAAGGCAACGCCCACCGAAGGGCTCATCCCCATGAGGCCTGCAATTTTGATACAAGCAGCCATCATCATGGTGAATGCAACCGGATGATGGTTGCTCAATGGGTTCCACCCCATAATCTGAGCGAACGACGAGAAGGTATCCCCAAAAAACAGGCCGGGACAATACCTCAGGAAGAACGGGAGATACAAAAGAAATATCACTAGAGCACGGACCGCAACAGATAGGAGTCGAATGGACGAGTCACCATCATTAGTCCGCAGCGAGTCATTGCAGAAAACACAGCAGCGGCAACGACAAGACAGCTGAACAAGCACCGACAAGACCCAAAAGACCAGCGCCGACATCACCCAAAAGCAACAGAATCAATCGCGGAATATGGCTCAATATAGTTCTCGTAAATCCCGCCGGCAATCACCGGTTCAGTCACACGAATATGCGCTCCCAGCACAAGAACAAACGAAAATACAAGGGAAATCACTAAGCAGCAAGCTCTACCAAAAACCGACGGAAATGCAAAATCCCTGCACGCAAACTTATTGAAATTAACCAATGATGCGATTATCGCAACACATGCCAAGACAGATGGAAACAGGTCGAAGGAACCACTACAATACGTCACCGTAGCGATGCTTGCTGCAAACAGCAAAACAGCACGTGTCACATCTAATAACCTGAACTCTCGAATCAATGCGCCCATCCTAACCACGAAACAAACGATTCGATTGTACGCGACCAAAGGAACCTTCATGGCCGAGCAAACGATTGCCGTTATTATCCCCTGTTACAACGAGGCAGTCACCATCGGAAAGGTCATCGACGACTTCACCGCGAGCTTCCGCAAGCGACGGTCTATGTCTATGACAACAACTCATCGGACGATACCTCACGCATCGCCGCCGAGCACGGCGCCACGGTCCGCTTTGAGCCCCGCCAGGGAAAGGGCAACGTGTGCCGCCAGATGTTTCGCGACATCGACGCCGATTGTTACCTGATGGTCGACGGCGATGACACCTACCCCGCCGAGGCGGCGAAGGCCCTCTGTGAGCCCATCCTTAACGGCACGGCCGACATGACCGTAGGCGACCGCCTTTCCAACGGCACCTATGCCGAGGAAAACAAGCGCGCCTTCCACGGCTTTGGCAACAATCTAGTTCGCGCCATGATCAAGTGGATCTATGGCTACAGCTTCGATGACGTTATGACGGGCTATCGCGCAATGAGCCGCCCCTTTGTCAAAACGTTCCCCGTGCTTTCCGAGGGTTTTCAGATCGAAACCGAACTCTCCATCCATGCCGTCGATCACCGCTGGCGCATCAAGACGTGCCATTGAGTACCGCGATCGCCCCGAAGGATCCGAGTCTAAGCTCAATACCGTCAGTGACGGCATCAAGGTCGTCGCCATGATCGGTACGCTGTTCAAGGACTACCGTCCGCTCAAATTCTTCAGCCTGGCCGCGCTTCTGTTTGCGATTATCGGCCTCGCCCTGGGCATCCCCATCGTCGTCGAATATTTCCAGACCGGTCTCGTCCCCCGCTTCCCCACCGCAATGCTCGCCGCATCTTTCATGTTCCTTTGTGGCCTGAGTCTCGCGACGGGGCTTATCCTTGATTCCGTTGCAAAGGTTGAGCGTAAACAGTGGGAGGTCAACGTGTATAACACATATGGCCGCAGCATTCCCTCCAGCGCAAATAAAAACGAGAGGTAAATCGCATGCCACTCATTTCCATCGTCGTGCCATGTTACAACGAGCAGGAATCGCTTCCGATCTTTCTCAAAGAGCTCGATGGCGTCGTTCAAATCATGACCCAGCAAGACCCCTGCATCTCCTTTGAAGCCGTCCTCATCGACGATGACTCAGCGGACAAAACGCTCACCGTCATGAAGGCGGAAGCCGCGGCGGCGCATCCATACGCCATCCGCTGGCACTCTTTCTCGCGCAACTTTGGCAAGGAGGCGGCACTGTTTGCCGGACTCCAACATGCAAAGGGCGACTATGTCGCTACCATGGACGCCGACATGCAGGACCCGCCCTCGCTCCTGCCGCAGATGTACGAGATCTTGCAAACCGAAGACTGCGACAACGTCGCTACGCGCAGGACCACCCGCAAAGGCGAGCTCCAATCAGGTCGTTCTTCGCCCGCATGTTCTACAAGATCATCAACCGCATTTCCAAGGCGGACATCGTCGACGGCGCACGCGACTTTAGGTTCATGAAGCGCCCCATGGTTAACGCCATCGTCTCCATGGGTGAATATAACCGATTCTCCAAGGGCATTTACGGCTGGGTGGGCTTCAAGACTAAATGGCTCCCCTACGTAAACGTCAACCGCGTCGCAGGCGAGACCAAGTGGAGCTTTTGGTCGCTACTCCTCTATTCCATCGACGGCATCGTCGCGTTTTCCACGGCGCCGCTCTCCCTCGCCGCTCTCACGGGTATCGTTTTCTGCCTCATCGCCATTCTGGGATTCGTCGTCATCCTGGTCAAAACACTCGTTTGGGGTGACCCCGTCGGCGGATGGCCGTCGCTCGCCTGTCTCATAACGCTGTTTGGCGGCATGCAGCTTCTGTGCTTAGGAATCATCGGTGAATACTTGGCGAAAGCCTACTTGGAAACCAAGCGACGTCCCATCTATATCATTCGAGAATCCAACGAGGAATCTGATGACACGGTCCAATAAATGCACGTTCAAGAATGTAGCATTCTATGCTGCCTGCTTTACGTTTACCGCCACGCTCTTTGTCGCACTTGCAGCGGCGGGGCACGTCTACCCCTTTGGCGACAACTCGTTTCTCGCTAGCGACCTCAAGTACCAGTACATCGACTTCTTTGCTTGGTTCCGGCGCGTCCTTTTGGGCGAGGAGAATCTTCGCTACTCCTTTTCTCAGGGACTGGGCATGAACACGTGGGGGCTCTATAGCTACTATCTCGCCAGCCCCTTTAACCTGCTCTGCGTACTGTTTCCTCAAGACAAGCTGACGCTCTTTGTGTTTGTTATCACCGCGCTCAAGCTCGGCTGCATCCACATCAGCAGCGCCTGGTTCCTGCAAAAGCGCTTTGGCCTACCCAAGCCCGCAGCATTCCTGCTTTCTCTCTCGTTCACATTTTGCAGCTGGACCATCAGCAACCTGCGCAACCCGCTCTGGATCGATTGCCTCATCCTGCTGCCCATCTGCGCCTACGGATGCTACGAGCTCATCCGCAAGCAGCGCATGATCCGCCTCGTCATCGCAACGGCGCTCAATGTCATGTTCTGCTGGTATACGGCCTACATCAGCATCCTGTTCCTCTGCATCTTCGTATTGGTCGAATTCATCGACTATGTTACAGAAGAAGGATTTAGCTGGAAGCTCATGCTCGATCGGGCCCTGCGATTCGCCGGGGGTATCGCGCTTGGACTGCTCCTGTCCGCATGGACCTTTTGCCGACCATTCTCGCCATGGCAAAGGTGGTCCCGTGCTGGCACTTGGCCCTTTGCTTAAAACAAACCTCAAATCGCTCATCAGGGGCTTCATCCCCGGCATGTGGTTGAATAACGAAAACACGCCACAGTTCTATTGCGGCGTCATCATGATGTTGCTTGCCGTGAGCCTACTGTTTAACCGAAAGATTTCGATCAAGACACGTATCGCGACGCTCGTCACGGCAGCCGTCCTAATCGCCAGCTCTGTTTTGAGCCCACTTGAATACATCTGGTGCGGCATGCGCGTTCCAATGGGTTCTATTCGCGCACGGCCTTTTTTGCTGAGCTTCTTTACGATGTGGGCCGCAGGCTATTCGCTACAGGCGCTCAAAACCAGCCCAAATTGCGCCTAGCCTATCGCCCCGTCGTCATAATACCCCTCCTGGCACTCACCACCATTGAGTTGTTTGCCAACGCCCATGTCATGTGGGATCAGCTGTACGTAGGCTATTCCGAGGACGCCAACTG
>ENA-OQHP01000586-OQHP01000586.1-human-gut-metagenome-genome-assembly--contig:-NODE-586-length-11718-cov-1.900785_pt1 | contig 11718 bp, 9 predicted proteins | sample MGYA00242563_ERZ504717 | MGnify/ENA primary metagenome ERZ504717 (study PRJEB26092, sample SAMD00036212) | human gut metagenome | host: Homo sapiens | study: EMG produced TPA metagenomics assembly of...
TCCGTTATCAAAGAGTGAACTGATTTGCCGTAACTTTGCCCAGCTGGTCATGCAACATTACATCAGACACGAAACGTAGCCTGGTATGCTGAAAAGCTACAGATTACGCATGCCCATCTTTGCACTACCGTGAAGCAGATTACGGGAAAGACCTGTGTAGACATTATTTCGTCTATGGTCATCATGGATGCCAAATCGCAATTGAAGTCTTCCCAGCTTTCCATCCAGAACATTTCCGACTCACTGAATTTTGCCAATGTATCGTTCTTCGGGAAATACTTCAAACGTTATGTAGGAATGAGCCCGCTTGAATATCGGAACAACGGATAAAGCATTAATAAACAAACGATTATAAATTATAAGAGATTTTCGTTCAAAATACCTGAAAAAACGCACTTACGTTTAAAGGAAAACGCCAAAGCGTTTGAATTAAAACGCACTTGTGTTTTAGGTAAAACGCACTTGCGTTTCAAATCAAAACGCACTTGCGTTTCAATCAAAACGTACTTGCGTTTAGAGCAAACGCACTTGCGTTTTTAGCGTCCTGAAAAAACCCATGAAAAGATTTTGTTTTTTACTCATTTTCAGTCTGATAGAAATTACCATACAAGCCGCTTCGAATATCCGGATTACTCCCGTGCCTTCCCTGCCCCAGCTTCCGGTCAGTGCCATACACCGCATTTTTCAGGACAGCGAAGGACTGATGTGGTATGGCACAGTGAACGGTCTTTGCTGCGACGACGGATACCAGATTAATGTCATCCGTTCCGACATCAATACCCCGGGACTGCTGAATGACAACACCATCCAGTCCATTGCCGAAGATGAAAGGGGAAGAATCTGGTTTGGAACCGACCATGGAGCCTACATGCTGGACAAAACCAGCAGACAGGTTACACCGTTGGACGCTGAACGGCTACAGACAAGTTTTATCTACAACATACGGAAAACATCCGACGGGGCTATGTGGATAGCTACGGGGCATAAACTGCTGAGATACAACACTGAGGGGAAATTACAGAAAACCTACCTGCTATACGACTATGAAGGAAAATCCTCATGGATGGCCGGTTTCTGCGAAAGCCGGCAGAAACAGATTCTGATTACCGTAGGAAGGGAAGGTATCTATCGCTACGATAAAAGACAGACACTTTTACCCGTTATGCCAATCCGCCTTCAGGACGAAACCTGACTTGCATCGTTCAGGACCGTACCCGTAATTATTTCTGGGTAGGCACCAGTTCCGACGGTCTGTTGCTCTTCGACCCTTCCGCACCCAAAGATTCCATTTATACCTACTCTCCACTTCCCGTAAATCCTATGGGAGAAGCAGAAGGAGACATCTTATACCTGGAGCAGGATAACCGCGAAGGAATTCTCTGGATGACTACCAGAAGTTCTCTGATAGCCATGCGCTACGATGAAGCCCGACGCTGCTTGCGCCAGACGGATTTTCGTCTGCCGGCTGAATATGGAAACATGCTGAATGAAATTTACCAGGACAAAGACGGTAATCTCTGGGTAGCCTCTTTTGACGGAAAAAGTTTCATTATCCATTTCACGGAAAACGCTCCGGAGGAATTTTCCCTGCCAGCTCTGCCACAGCGGGTACGCTTTCAACCGGCCATCATGGCCCTCTGCGATGCAGGAGAAGGCAAGATGTGGATATCACAGGAACGGACAGGACTCGGGCTGTACGACCTGTCCAACCATACAGTCAGTCTCTACCACGACTTCTCCACGCTGAAAACGCTTTCTCTCGGCTCCATCAAGCAAATGAGCGAGGCCCGGAGGGAAGGAAATGTATGGGTGATACCTGAAGGGCGCAACCTTATCTATGAACTCGGACGGGAAGGTATGCAAATGAAGCACTTCCGTACCTGAGCCTTCCGGAAAAGGCCCAAAGACATTTTACCCAGACTTACGAGGACCGTAACGGCACACTTTGCAGGTACCAACAACGGAGTGTTTGCTTTTTCTCTGCACAACAACCAATGGCATACGGTCTGCGATACATTAGGACTGGTAAGTGCCATCAAGGAAGACAAGCGGGGAAATCTATGGATTGGAACACTGAATAAAGGGCTTTATCAGCTGTCTCCCAAGGGGGAATACCGAAAGATTCATTCTCCTCTCTCTATCACCTGCCTGAGTGTGCAGGAAGACAGCCTCATCTGGATGGGCACGCAGGAAGGAGGAGTCTATGCCTTGAATATGCAGACAAAAAACTGACGGATCATACCCGGCCTATGCGAACTGAACGGAAACATTGTCAACCAGCTGGAGTTCGACGTATACGGCCATCTGTGGATAGATACCAACCAGAAACTGATTGAGTATAATCCGAAAAACCACTCGTTTTCCACCTACCTTACCACCGACAATTCCATGTTGCTCCGCCGGTTCATCCCTACAGCCATCTGTAAGGGACACGACGGGACGGATTTATTTCGGTGGCATTCCGGGCATCTGTGCAGTAACTCCATCCGACCGCCTTGACCAGCCCAGCAAGGATATTCCGACGTTTATCACCGGATTGTACGTCATGGGCAAACCCATAGCGAACGGAAATTCTCTGACACTCCAGCCGGACGAATATGATCTGGACATTCATTTTTCATCTCTTGACTACCTGAATGCCCGCAAATACGTTATGCTTATCGCCTGGCCGGACTGGATAAAGAATGGAACTACACCACCGTAGGACAACATACCGTCAGCTACAAGCACCTGCCTCACGGAAACTACGTATTCGAGGTGAAAGCGACCGACGGGTATGGAATATGGAGCGAGAAAGTCACGAGACTTCACATTGAGCGTCTGCCTGCCTTCTACCAGACGGGATGGGCCATCGCCTTCTATATATGGATAGTGACAGCCGGAATCTTTGTCGGACTTCGTTTCTACCTCCGCCGGATGAAGCTGAAAAATGAAGAACTGTATGCCGACAGCGCGGAATTGATGAAAATGCGTTCCTACCTGGATGAAAAGCCTGTTCCGCAAACTGAAGTCCGTATTTCGGAAATGGAATTTGCTAAACTGGATGAAATTCTGTTAGGAAATATCCTGAAAGCGGTAGAAGATAATTTGAGTGAAACTGAATTCGACGTGCAGCATCTGGCAGAAAAAGTCAACATGTCACGCTCCACATTGACCCGCAAGCTCAAGGCCATTACGGGGCTTACTCCATTAGAGTATATCCGTCGCGTGAAGATGCAACATGCCTGCCGCATGTTGAAAGATCCTCATACCACCGTGAACGAAGTGGCCCTGGCATTAGGCTATTACAACCGGAAATATTTTACTTCCTGCTTCAAGGAAGAGTACGGAATGACCCCCAGCGAGTTTCAGAAACAGCAGGAAAAAGGGGATACATCTGAATCAAAAGAGGGGTAAAAATGAATCAGACCCCTCTCTGAAGCATTTCATACCGCTCTTTGGCGCATTCTGTTCTCCTGCTCTACAAAGAATCTCTTTACATTTGAACCATCAACCTTTGTATTCAGATTTAACGAAAAACAAACTTGTTCAACATTGAAAAAGAGATTTTATTTCTTGCTGCACTGGCCACTTGTTTGTCTTCCTTCGGTCAGACTTTTGAAAAGACCGCTCAGGGAGGAAAGTTTCCAGACTGCACAGCCCACATTGAACGGGGAAGTGATTTTCTACTCTCCTTCTATTGTGCGCATCGTAAAGTATCCTTCGGCTGAAATGCCCGAAAAGAAAAGTTATCCGGTCATCAAGACTCCGGAAAAGGTAGAAATCTCCTACAAACAGAATGGAAACACGGTATGCATGACCTCCGGAAAAATGACAGTGACACTCGATGTGGTTACCGGAAAGGTGACTTACACCGACCAGAAAGGGGAAACACTGTTAAAGGAAAAAGTGGAAGGTACCAATTTCATTCCGCGCAAGGACGTAAACCGTGACGCATTTACCGTCAGCCAGGCATTCAGCCTTGAACCGGAAGAAGCTATCTACGGATTAGGACAACGCCAGAGCGGAGCCATGAACCACCGCAACCAGCAAATTCACCTGTCAAACGGCAATACCAATATCTGTATCCCCTATTTCACATCTGAAAAAGGATATGGCGTGTACTGGGATAATCCAGGTATCTCTGACTTCAGCGATACGCCGTATGCAACTTCCTTCTCTTCACAGGTAGGACTTTGCTCCGATTATTATTTCTTATACGAAGACGGCACACAGATGGTGTAATCGCCTGCATCCGTGACCTGACCGGAAAGGCTACCATGTTCCCGCTCTGGACCATGGGCTACTGGCAGTGCCGCGAACGCTACAAGAGTCCGGACGAACTGTGCGGCGTACTCGACAAATACCGCAAACTTCAGATTCCGCTGGATGGTATCGTACAGGACTGGCAGTACTGGGGATGTGACTCCAACTGGAATGCCATGAAATTCGTGAATTCCACGCTACATCAACAAGATGGACGACAAGGAAGCACTTCGCTACCTTCCGAATGGAGAAGACAAGAATGCACGCTATCCGAAACCTCGCTTCAAAAGCCCGGAAGAAATGGTGGAATACGTACATAAGAACAATGCACACCTGATGATTTCCGTATGGGCCAGCTTCGGACCATGGACCGACCAGTTCAAGGAACTGGACAAGATGGGAGCCTTGCTGAAATTTGAGACATGGCCTCCGAAATCGGGTGCACATCCTTACGACCCGTTCAACAAAGATGCCCGCGACCTGTACTGGCGTTACCTCAGCCACCTGCATAAAATGAACATCGATGCCTGGTGGACCGACTCTACAGAACCCGACCATCTGAACCCGAAAGAAAGCGACTTCGACCTGATGCAGCCGATGGTTCTTTCCGCTCCGTACACAATGCGTTCCCGCTGAACCACAACCGGGGTATCTATGAACACCAGCGTGCCGTATCGGACGATAAACGTGTGTTCCAGATGACACGTTCCGGTTATCTGGGTCAGCAGCACTACGGTGCCCTGAGCTGGAGCGGCGACGTGGTATCAAGCTGGGATGTACTCCGTCAGCAGATTCCAGCCGGACTGAACTACACGCTTTGCGGTATCCCGTTCTGGAACACGGACTTAGGAGGTTTCTTCGGATGGGAATACAACAATGACTGCACTAACGTAGCTTATCAGGAACTGCATGTACGCTGGTTCCAGTGGGGCTGCTTCATGCCATTGATGCGTAACCACTGTTCTTCACCGATGATGAATGAAATTGACCTCTTCGGCAAGGAAGGTGACTGGGCTTACGATGCACAGAAACGTATTATCGAACTTCGCTACCGTCTCTTACCTTATATATATAGTTTAGATGGAGCCGTAGTACAGGAAGACGGTACCATGATGCGTCCGTTGGTAATGGACTTTGCCAACGACCGTAAGGCTATCCTGCTGGACGATGAATACATGTTCGGTAAAAACATTCTGGTATGCCCGGTAACAGAACCGCTTTACACCAAGAAAATAGAAGGCAACAAGGGAGTTACTACCGTGCCCGACGTAGCGAAAGCTTCTGCTCCGGTAAAAGTCTACCTGCCTAAAGGTACTCAATGGATTGACTTCTGGACTAACGAAACGGTAGCAGGCGATCAGGAAATCCAGCGCGAATGTCCGGTTGACATCCTGCCACTTTACATCAAAGCAGGAAGTATCCTTCCGCTTGGTCCGAAGTACAGTACGCTACTGAAAAGAAATGGGATAACCTGGACATCTGTGTTTACCCGGGAGCCAATGGCGAATTCGTGCTCTACGAAGACGAGTTTGATAACTATAACTACGAAAAGGGTATGTTCTCCACCATCAAGTTCAGCTGGGACGACGCCTCACGCACACTGACCATCAGCGACCGCAATGGTGAATTCCCGAAGATGCTGAAACGCCGCAACTTCCGCATCACGCTGATGCAGCCTGGCAAGCAATCAGCAGAAACCATCATGGTTAAAGCTGACAAGAAAGTAGCTTATTCAGGTAAGAAGCTGGTAGTGAAACTGTAAGCAAAACCATCAGCCAATAGCACCCTAAATGACGCTTATCTCCAGTGCGCAACTGGAAATAAGGCGTTTCATTTAGTGCCTTCATTCTTGATAAGAATTATTCCTGCTTTTTCATCCAGACCACAGAAGTACAAAGCTGTGCAATCGTTTCCCGATGGCTGATCAAAAGAAGTGTTTTACCGTGCAACTGGTCCGACAGACGTGCCAGAAGCAGCTTTTCCGTCTCGCTATCCAATGAAGAAGTCGGCTCATCCAACAGCAAGATACTTCCCGGACGTAGCAAGCCCCGTGCAATGGCAATACGCTGCGCCTGCCCTTCGCTAAGCCCCGAACCACGCTCTCCGCATAACGTATCCATCCCTTCCGGCAAATCAAATACAAAATCCGCCACCGCCAGATAAAGTGCCTCTTTCAGCTCCTCCTCCGTGGCATGAGGATTTCCCATCCGCAAATTATCCCGAATGGTACCGCTTACCAGCGTATTCCCCTGAGGCACGTAGGAAAGATTGCAGCGTGTAAGCGGTGAAGCTACCACCTCCTGCTGCCCGTTATAAAATACAATATCTCCTCTATCAGGCGCAACAAAGCCAGAATCAGCCTGATTAGCGTACTTTTCCCGACTCCTGTTTCTCCCACAATAGCCGTCAGACTACCCGGCTTGAAATCATACGTAAAATCAGACAGCACAGCCTTGCTCCCCTCCGGATAAGTATAGCTCACTCCGTGCATACGGATACCCAGGTTTCCCTCCAGACGAACTGACTCTCCCGTTCCTCCAAAGGCAAGTCTGTCAGTTCTATCAAACGCTCCGCCGAAGTAAGTACCGGATAACAGCCGGAATCTGCCGGCTCAAGTCTACCATCGGACGCTGTATCTGCGATACCAGCTGCAAGAATGCCGCCATCATTCCGAATGTTACCGTACCCTCACGCAAACCGAATACGCCCCATAAAAAGGCAACGGCATAGCCAGTCATGAAACCGACCTGCACCATCGAGCGGGAAAACACCGAAAAATCAGTACGCTGCTTTACCTTATCCTGCAGTACAGACTGCACTGCATCCAGCTTATGTACAGACTGGCTGGTATATTCCAAGGTACGAAGCAGGATACGATGCTGCAAATTCTCCTGCAAATGACTTTGTATCTCACTGTCCGTCGTACGTATCTCGCGCGACAGACGGCGCATTTTTCGTATATATCCTTTACTGAACAACAATGCGACAGGCATGATAAAAACCAGCACAATGGTCAGACGCATATCCAGATAAGAAAGGAAATACAAAGCACCCAGCAACTGGAAACACGTGATAAACACCGCAGGCAGCATCCGGCACAATGCATCAGTTATGGTCTGCACATCCTCCTCCAGACGATTCAGCATATCTCCGGTATGCAGCTGCTCCCTTCCCGACCAGCAGCTCTCCATCAAATGCACAAAAAGCTTGCGGTGCAATTCATTCCGTAACGCAATCTCCATGCGACTGGTCAGACAGCTACGGGCAGCAGACAATACCAGCTGCAGTACCAGACAACCCACCATCCATCCGATATATATGGCAAGATTATCTCCCGACACACCTGTGGCAATATCTATCAAGTGCTTACAGACAAACACAAAAAACAAAGAAGCCCCCACCTGCAACATCCCGGTCAAAGCATACACCATTATCGGTATCCGGAAGCCACAGGAAATATTCCAAAGCCACTTTATACACTTTCCTATCCTCATACAGACAAAAATACTATCTTTTTTTCATTCTCCTGTCCCTTCGCATCCACCATCTGCACACAAATAACAGGTAACGGCGTACAGGAAGCAGCTTACGCCAAAGTGCCGCCATAAACAGTTGCGAAGAAGAAGTGATGTCTATCACACGGCCGTCGCGTATAATCTTCACCACTACCCCTGCCACGTCTTCCCTACGGCAGCATTCCGTGGCATGGAGGTTTCCGTCCCCCATCAACATGATATGTTCTCCCTTTATTCTATACACCCGATGCAACACATAACGATTGCCCGGCAAACAAGCCAGCACCACACTTCCCACGGCGAACGCTTCCGCCTTTTGCAGCACCACAGTATCACGCTCCTCCATAATAAACGGTAACATACTGTTTCCTTTTGCCCGCAGCGTTACCGAATTCCCACTCTGAAGCATCTGGCTTACTTCTATAAAAAAGCCTCATTATTAAGCAGTAATTTATCAGCCCCCATTCTATAGCAATCAACACAAAAAAAAAATCCCCTTTCCAGGCTCTACCACACCGGAAAGGGGATACATAAAAATTAGTTAGCGCGTGTAATTACGGCACGGCTCAGACGAGGATCGTCATAGAACATATTGTCTACACCACCCTTATAGTCTATCTTGAGCTGTGATTCAGATACACCGTATTCATTTACCAGACAGTCATAAACTGCTTCCGCACGTTTCTTGCTCAGACGTTCATTCGTCTTCTTGCTACCCGTTCCGGCATCTGCGTAACCTGTAATGGTGTATACTGCATTCGGATCAGAAGCTTGATAGCCTCAGCCAACAGACCCAGGTTCGCACGAGCTTCCTTCGACAGGTCAGCTCTTCCGATGCGAAAGATTACCAGATTAGAAGCAGCTGTCTTCTTCACTTCCTGTTTCGGATTACGGTTGCTTTCGTCGATGGCATTCCGCAAGCGTGCGTTTTCATCGTTTGCACGGTTCAACTGGTCACGCAAAGCATTGATTTCGCCCACATTGGTACGAACCACAGTCTTGCTCTTGTCCCATCCGCGACGTTTGAACTTGTAAGTCAAACCGACAGAGGCACTCAGCAGACCGTCAAACTTAGCTCCACCAATTTCTCCGTCAATGGCATCGTCCACCATGGAAGCACGTAAATCGATGAAAGCATCGAACGCGTCACACAAACGGAAGGAGTTCAACCAACCCGCACTCATCGTTACATCACCAGCGGTAGGAGCTTCCCATGTGCGCATGTAGCCCACACCACCATAGAAACTGCTGTTCCAGATACGGTTTTCCTTGTAACCGCAGAACAGGTTAGACAGATTGAACAATACATCGGCACGCAAATTGTAATATTTGAACTTTGAATAATACATACCGCTTCCCCAGCCGGATACTTGTTCGCCAGTAGAGTGAGCTTCTCCCCAGCGAGTTGCACCTTTCAGAGAAAGGCCGTTGTACATCAAACGAACTCCGATTCCTGGAGTAAACCATTTACCTACAGCAATGTCGAGTGCAGGCGAGATACGTTTGCCAAAACCTATCTGCTTGTCGTGGTCGCCAAACATCACCTGCGGTCCGGCCCCCACACTGAGGAACCAGTTATCCCAGAAGTGATTGGTTTCCACTTTGTACTTGTCATTACTGTACTCCACGGTTTCTGTAAAATCACCGTTTTGTATGGTCTGCTCCGACTGAGCCAGAGCAGGACCTGCAGCCGCCAAAGCCAAGACTGCAAAGATTGTTTTTTTCATCATATTATTATTTTGGGGTTGATTGTTAAATTTATTTTTCCCTTACACAACGAACTGCACATGCATCACGACGCTGGAACTAAAATCACAAACACTGACTTTATTTTCCGCCCCCATGGTTGAACCGTTTACTTCCGTATAAGAACCTATCGACATATAAGCAGAATATGCATCGGTGGTACCACTATATTGTATGGAGAAGCCGACCAGTATCTTGACATTCCACCTCTCATCAATACTGACCCTTGACCAGCAGACCACATCGTACCTGTCGATCCGTATCGGCTACCAGTTTGCGGATAGTATGCACCTTCTGTATCCGATTCATTTCTCTTGAAATAAAAACCATTGTCATACTTGACATAGTTGATATAGTCGAGTCTGCTTGTTGTACCAGAAATTCCAGATGTATTGCCATCGCTTCTCTTCACAAACCCTGTCCATGTATACTTGTTTGCTACACGATACCCTACAGGAGAAGGATCATAAATAGTCTTCACATCAGTCCATCCGGCACAGGCAACAGGATCTTCCAAATAATCCGGCCATGCAGGTTTGGTTAAATTAACATCTCCCCAAAGGTAATTGTTGGTTTCAGCCATCCAATTGCCATGAGAATTGTCAATATATTTCTGCATCTCGCCGGATGCTGTATTGTTTCAGTAATAGTTCCTGTTTGAGAAACATATATTGGGAAAGAAGTTTCAACTTCCTGCACAGCTCCGTCAACATAATATGTAGAACTGTTTGGAAACGGATCCTTACGTCCCCACTGATACAATGTAACATAAAGAGATGTCTTGGAATGGGCCCTAAAGTGCGATCCATCACAATAAACTGGTCTCCAATCTTATTGGTACAGACCTCATCGGAAGGCATTTCATCGCCTACTCCCCAAATATGCCAGCTCCAAAGGATATCACCGGTCTGGTTATCACCGCTATATACAGCAATCACTGCATTGCCGACATTCTTATTTGCTGTGTAATAACAACGTCCGTCAGTACCTAATCTGACAGAAGACGCATCAATGAAACCGTCCATATCCTGCCATAACAGTTTGGCTGATTTCGGACTGATATATGCAGATTCAGTATGGAATCCGGCTCCAGGAATAATACCTTTCTGGCCATTGCCAATGACAGTTGCAAGGAAAGAGTGCTCACCTGTAGTATTTATCATATAGCAGTTGGCAGTTTCTTCCTGAGCAGGCGCATCATCTATCACAGCCTGATTGTTTTCCAGTACAGTGGCATTCAACGGCATTACGTAATACTTGCCAGCCTCGAAGTCGCAAAGTGCTTCTGTTGTGAAAGACACCTCATGTTTGTCGGTCAGGAAAGTGCAATGCCATGTAGTCCCCTTCTGTGCACCCGGTGCAGCAACCGCATACGCAATCACAGTTTCCGAGAGTGAAGGCTGGTTTGAGAAGTCAGATTCAGAAAAGTGCTCTGTGCATCGGCCACACCTGCAAGACCTTTATCAAGCTCGGTAAGGTCGTATGTATAGCTTCCAGTCACAGGAGCTCCCGTCTCCAATGTCACACGCTGAAGCTTCTCGTCCACAGACAAGCCTTCAACATTAGCGAGACTAAACTCAAAACGTACCAGCGAAACCATCTGACGCATCTTCAACTGATAGTTTCCGCTACCAAGATTGGCAATAGCATCAGTGGCTTTCACATCATAAGCTGCAATAGAGTTTTCATCGGCATAAATCTGCTCTGTGGGTATTGAAACAGGAACAGCCTGCAGATTCGATACATTATCGCTGAACGGATAGTAAGCATACTTGGGTGTATCACCAACAGTCACACTGCCCGAAAATGTGGTCTGAGCAGCAGGCGAAGAGTGATTGCCTGTAAACGCAGCATTCACTGTGTTGTCACCAAACACACCCACTCGGTCACCAACCGACCATTCCATAAACAAAGCCCCGTTTTCGGCCATACCTCCCACTTGTGTGCGGGTAGAATGCAATGCCGAAAAGCCATCGAGTGTTCCGGTTATACTAATTTTCTCCTGCATGGAAGAAGAAGGTTCCTCCAGCTCTGTACAGGCTGCCATCAAACCGGTAAAAACGAGCAAACAGCCTATCAATCCGTTCTTCTTTTGTTTCATTGATTTTTAGTTATATAAGAGAGTAAAAGGATGCTGTCCCAGTAACAAAAAACCGGAGCAGCGTCCTCTCTGAATTTATTTCTATTACATTGCCGCCTTCATCAAACAAAG
>ENA-OQHP01000587-OQHP01000587.1-human-gut-metagenome-genome-assembly--contig:-NODE-587-length-11717-cov-1.998102_pt1 | contig 11717 bp, 14 predicted proteins | sample MGYA00242563_ERZ504717 | MGnify/ENA primary metagenome ERZ504717 (study PRJEB26092, sample SAMD00036212) | human gut metagenome | host: Homo sapiens | study: EMG produced TPA metagenomics assembly of...
TCCTCGAGATCATCGGCGTGGGCACTGCGGTGGCCCCGGCACGACCTGTGCGCTCGCCATGCTCAACGATGCCGTCAAGAAGGGCGGCGTCATGGCCAGCTCCAGCGTGGGCGGTCTCTCGGGCGCTTTATCCCCGTGTCCGAGGACGCCGGCATGATCGCTGCCGTCGAGGCCGGCGCGCTTTCACTCGAGAAGCTCGAGGCCATGACCTGCGTGTGCTCCGTTGGCCTGGACATGATCGCCATCCCCGGCGACACCCCGGTCGAGACCATCGCCGGCATCATCGCCGAGAGATGGCCATCGGCGTCATCAACAATAAGACCACGGCCGTGCGCGTGATTCCCGCCATCGGCAAGGGCGTGGGCGACTGCGTCGAGTACGGCGGCCTGTTTGGCCGTGCGCCCATCATGCCGGTGAACCCCAACGCCGGCACCGTGCTTGCCCACCGCGGCGGACGCTTCCCGGCACCGCTGAACTCGCTGAAGAACTAGCTGAGGGGACTGGCGAGGAGCCCCGGGGAGGGCAAATATATAAGGTCGCCTGCTCGGACAGTCCTGACTCGCACGGAGAGCACATTAAGTGCTCTCCGGCTCGTGCGGAACTCGCGATCGACCTTATATATTTGCCCTCCCCGGGGCTCCCGCACAACGAGACCTCGGTTGGGTTCTATCCCGGTTGCAGTCGCTTCGCTCCTGCACCACTTGGCGGGTGCGGCGGTTTGGCGTTGGATCGGTTCTTTCTGATATATGCTGGTTGCGGCTCTTCTTTTGGGAGGAGTCGCTTTTTTGTTGCTAGGAGGTTGGCCCGTGATTGATGGGGATGCTCGCTCTGAGCTTCTTTCTGCTGATTGGAATGGCGAATGGATGCGTCTGCAAGCTGATCGGCGACGGGCTGATGATCCTTTGAGTGGGATAAGCGGGCTCGGCATTTTCGTCCGCTGGAGACTGCCCGTATGCTCGGGATTTATAAAACTGTTGGCGCTTGAGCTGGTGAGTCGGTGCTTGATATGGGATGTGGGGCTGGGTCGATTGCTATCCGCTTGCTCAGGCTGGGCATTCCGTGATTGCTGCCGACTTCTCTCCTGCCATGTTGGGCACCCTTGATGCTGGCATTGAGTATTACGGGCTCGAGGATCTCATTTCGCCGCTTGAGCTTGCCTGGGACGATGATTGGAATCTGGTTGGGCCGGTTGCCAAGGCTGTAGATGTTGCCTTTGCGAGTCGCTCGGTTACTACGAACGACCTGAAGGGGGCACTTGCCAAGCTTGATCGAACGGCTCGTCGGCGTTGTGCCGTCACGATGGTTGCCAACTCGAGCCCGCGTTATGACCTGCACTTGATGAATGCCATCGGCGCCTCGGTTACCTGCAGCAATGGTTTTGTGTACGCCTTTAACATCCTTATTCAGATGGGTGCACTGCCACAGGTCACGTATTTTGAATCGCCCCGTCGCGACACCTTCGATAGTCTCGAGGCAGGCGTGGCAGACTTTTCTCGCATGCTCGAGCACGGCAACGAGGACAAGATCGACCGCCTGCGCGACTATATCGCCCACCACATGATCGAGAACCCCCATACCGGCGAGCGGGATCCAAGGGCGTACCACAGGGACGCTACATGCTCGACCACATCCGTAAAGTCCGATGGGCGTTTATCGCCTGGGAGCCGGTCTCCGCGCCCCACCCGTAGCCCATCTAAAGCACGCATCGTCCACCCGCCCGGCATCCGCATTCTTTGCGAACTGGGCAAACGCGCTCCACACCACGCCGTTCCTGCGCTATCGTGGGACAGCTCACGTAGATTAAGGCCCCATTGCGGGGCGCCCCATACATAGAAAGCGAGAACCCATGGCACTGACAGGAGCCCAGGTCAAGCAGCTTCGCAGCATGGCCCATCACCTCAACCCCGCCATCATCATCGGTAAGTCCGATATCAACGAGCACCGTCGAGCAGACGGTCGCTACCTGGAGAAGCACGAGCTCGTTAAGTGCTCCGTGCTGGACGGCTCCAGCCTTTCTGCCCGCGAGGCCGCCGAGGAGCTCGCCGAGCGCTGCCACGCCGACGTCGTTCAGGTTATCGGCCGCAAGTTCTCGCTGTATCGCGAGTCCTCGCGCAAGGATATCGAGAAGATCAAGCTCGTCTAAAACCGACTGGTCATACCGAGCAAGCCTGCAGGCGTCCGATTGATTCGGGCGCCCGTTTTATCGCTCGACAAGCACGCGCTTGAGCCTGCCTTCGACCAGTGCTCATACAGACGCCTTGTCTCCGGCTCGGGCACTCCCTGTACCTGCTCTCGCAGGTGGTGCATGTGGCCGCTGTACAGCTCAACGACATCGCGACGTCGTCCCGCCGCGCCGTAAACGCGCATGGCGCAGCGAACCATGTCCTCGCGCGCCGTCTCCTGGCGAAGCCCCGATTCCACGAGCCAAATTGCCGATTGCAGGTCATTCTCCTCGAGAGCGGCATTCGCTCCCCTAATCATGCAGTCGATGTACTTGGATTGCATAATGTGGCGCATGCGCGTAAAGAACGTGGGATTGCAACCGGTGGGAACATACAGCGGACCCGCGTAGAGCTGCTCAACCTTAAGACATAGCTCAATCAGGTGAGGCCCTCTCGCACCCATACGATTTCCCAGAATCTCGCGGCTCAGCTGATCAAAGAGTCTTACATCGGTCTTAACGTAGTCGCCGTTGAGCCCTATGCACTCGTTTTGGATGAGCACGCACGACTTGCCATCCGGCGTTGGACCCAAAGCCGAGCGCAAGCGCGATACCGTCGAATACAGGTTGTTGCGCGCGGCGTTAAACTCGGCATGGGGCCACAACTCCATGGCGATTGTCTCGCGGTCGACCATGGCGTCAATACCCAACGCAAGGCGTTCGGCAAGCGTTGCCGCCTTTTTGCGGCGCCACATCTTATCCGTGATGGGAAAACCGTCGCGCTCGGCGCGAAACGCGCCAAACATGCGCATCTCAATATGGCCGATAGCATCGACAGCCTCAACCTCACCCGCCTGGAACAGGTGCTCACTTTCGCCCTCAAAGTCATCGCGTAGTGAATACCGCAACAGTTCGCGCACCGGAAGCTTCTTGCGAATCCTAACGGCAGGCTCGCCCAGCAATGCATCGCAAGACGCGCAAAAAGCCGATACGATGGTTCTAAAATCCCTGAGCGATTCATAGACATCCAGCGGCAAGATCGCTATCGCGGCCCGCAGCGGCCAGATGCAGCGCCACGATCCAGCTTCCGAGCCGCCGACCTGTGTCTTGCTAATGTCAAGCAGCTCTGCCTCTTCGCGAACCGATACCAGCGACGTATTGCGCAGGTACGCCACGCGCTCCAGCAGCAATGCGTTTTCGCGCATGTACGTAATCGATTCGTCGGCGAGCTTGAGCACCTGGACCGCGCGGAACTTCGCGTTAACCGGCCGCCCCTCCGCCAGCGATTGCCAGCCCTCCAGCAATAGCCCAAAAAGCTGAATTTGATTGTCACGAACACGCACCGCAAAGCGGTCGAGCTCGCCAAACGCCACATCGTCGGTCACGGGCAAGCCCGCGAGCAGGCGCCGCGCTGCCAATACCATACGCAGCCAAATGGATGGCGCCTTAAGCCCGCGGATATCGAGCGCCTCGAGTATCTGCGCCATCTTGTCATCGCGCTCGTCGGGTTTAGCAAACGAGCCGTCGAACAGCTCCACCAGCATATGGTCGGCCTGTATGAGAATCCCCGCGATGTCGAGCTCGCAATCATAAGCTTTGCACGCCTTGAGCTTCGCGAGAACATTGCCGTCTTCCGCTCGCTCGGTTAGATGGCGCTTGACCTCGATATGCGCGGACAGCATGTCGAGCACCTCGCAGGATGTCTGTTCTTGCACAACAGGGTTGGCGGGAAGCCCCAGATCATTGTCGCCATAAAAGGCGATGGTGAGCGCCTGGCTATTTTCCAGGTAGCGGGATCGACCTCGTGCGCCGCCTGGTCACCCGCACGTTCGATAACGGACGCCATATACCTTGCAAGCTTTGTATTGCACACGCTGACAGCCGCCAGATACACGCCGAGTGCCTCGGCGGGTGCCGGCTCTTGCTCCTGCTTTTCCGCATTGATCATCGCCGACGCCGCACGGCAAATGTCCCCTCCGTGCCCGGTCAGGGCAAGATCGGCCCCATACTGCCCGGCAAGTTCCAATACCACATGGCGGTCCAAGAACGCGTCGGCCAGGTCCATAGCCAAATCGCATCGGCCGCCTTGATCAAAATGCGAGCAGCCCGCGATACAAGTTCGGGACGGATCTCGGCAACAAGCTTTCGCAGCCTCAGGCGCGCGTTGTCCTTAGCGCCCAAACACCTAAAGGTGCGATCAGACGGATCCACGCCAAAAATCGGATAATCGCGCACAAAGATGGACTGGTCGACCATCGAAAGCCTCACGCCGCACGCCTCTAGCTCCGCAATGCGGCCCTCGCCCATCAGTACCATCAAACAGGCAACGGTAAACAACAGGTTGTTCTCGAGCGATGCGAGATCGGCCAGCGCCGCACCGTACACGTTGACGATTTCGTTCTCGAGCAACCCGGCAACATCGCCCTGTCCATACATTCCCGTCTGCAAGGCAGATACCAGCTCGGGTACGCCCTGTGTGAGCCGATAGAAATCAAGCGATGTGCTGATTGAGAACGCCGTGGCCCATGACGAATACTCATAGGCGTGCACCTTGAGCATCTGCGCATTGACTTTTACAGAATCGCCCAGCCCGTGGGATAAGCAATCGGTTTGAGGGGCGGCAGGCAATAAAGACCCCCGTCCCCGCAGCACGTAAGCTGCGGATTCGATCGATGAGGTCCTCGGTTTCGTGCCGCTCGAGATGGGCACGTTGTCGATCGCAATGAGCGAATGAGGTTTGTCCTTAAGCTCATCAGCGACAACCTCGAGCTGCATAAAGAGCTCGCGTCCAATCGCGCGGTCGGCCTCGATAATCCGAACCGGCCCTCGCGTGGGGTCCGATTTAACCTCCTGCACGTATTGCAGCAACACCGACGTCTTACCAAACCCATCGCGCGTAGAGCAAAACAATTCCCGCCTTGCGCCCTTTAACGATGAGCTCGTTCATCAAGCGATCGCGCCGCACCATATAGCCGCCGCCCGTCGGCATCAACTCGAGGTCGTCCGTATTGCCCAAATCGTTTACCATGCTTGCTCCTCAACTCGACCATATGGACACCGTAGCTGCAGGACCATATGAGCCGCCCGTGAATAGCGCGACTTAGAGTTTTTAATTGTCTGCCGGTACGTGTTTGGCAAGTTTTTGTACAGCGAGGCCCGATGGTAACTTATCCCCCGACCAATAGGTCTTTGCGCAGGTCAATGCGCTTGCCAGCATGTCCCATCCCATTTGCAGTGTAGCGCAGTCGGCTATTTTTATTTGAGTTGCGCAACTCGCCTACTCCTCGCTACCGCCTGCGACTCTATGGTGGCAAATGTGCATAGAATCTGCTATAGAATGAATCACAAAAATTTAAAACCCTCCAGTCAAGCACGCGGCAAGGTTTCCGTCATGTATACGCCACGGCGTATGTCCACTAAAAAGGCCCCCGCAAAGCGAGGGCCTTTTGGAAAGCTATGCAAGATGCTTGGTCGCGTTACTCGCAGAGCGAAAGAGCGGCCTCGTCAGCAACGACGACGCAGTTGGTGTGCAGTTGCAGGATCGAAGCCGGGCACTTGGGCGTAACCGGACCATAGCACATATCGTGCACGGCCTGAGCCTTGGCCTCGCCGTTGGCGACAACCAGGATCATGCGGGCATACATGATGGTCTGGGTGCCCATGGTGTAAGCCTGACGGGGCACATCATCGATGCTGTCGAACAGGCGGCTGTTAGCCTGAATGGTGCTCTCGGTCAGGTCGACGCAGTGCGTACCCTTGGAGAAGTGGTCATCGGGCTCGTTGAAGCCAATATGACCGTTATTACCAATGCCGAGCAGCTGCAGATCCGGGTAACCGGCGGCAGCGACGATCTTGTCGTACTCGGAGCAGGCAGCGGCGGCATCGGGGTTGGAGCCATCGGGCACGTGCGTGTTGTTCAGATCGATATTGATGTGATCGAAGAAGTTCTTGCGCATAAGTAGTGATAGCTCTGGGGATCGTCGTGCGAAAGACCACGATACTCGTCCAGGTTATAGGTGCTGACCTCGGCAAAGTCAATGTCGCCCTTCTCGTACCAAGCAGCGAGCTGTTTGTAAGCGCCAATCGGGGTGGAGCCGGTGGCAAGACCCAACACGCAATCGGGCTTGAGGATAACCTGAGCCGAGATGATATTAGCGGCCTTGCGGCTCATATCCTCGTAGTCTTTAGCTTTAATGATTTTCATTACGCGTCCTTTCTCGTACAAGAGAGGCAAGGCTCCCCTTACAAGCACTTGCCCGCGGCCCGCGTCGCCGCAACCAACGTGTGCGGCCACCAGGGCGAGGTCGCGTAATATATGTGTCTCGTGTCTAACCGCGTCGAGGCCCCTGCCCGTCCACGGTGACCCAAAGCTGTTTAGCTTCGGACAATCCCCATCTTGCCACGGAGGCGCCCTCTTTCAAGGCGCCCTCCGTAAACGTGATTGAATTGTAGCTAAAGGCCAAGCGGAGCGACTAGCGCTCGCGAGCAACGATGAGCTGGTCCATCTCCTCGACATGCTCGCCAACGGAGCCCTTGATGCTCGAGAACTCAACAGAGTTGCACACCAAGATGGGAACCGTCACATCGTAACCCTCGGCAGCAATTGCCTCGCGATCGAACTCGATGAGCACGTCGCCCTTATGGACGACATCACCCACCTGTGCATGCACGCTAAAATGCTTGCCCTCAAGCTGGACAGTGTCCAAACCAACATGGATGAGCACGTCTAGACCATCGACCGTGTTGAGCGCAACGGCGTGACCCGTGGGAAAAATGGCCTCGACCTTGGCGTCTGCCGGCGCAATCACACGCGTGCCGGTAGGCTGAATCGCCACGCCCTGACCCAAAAGGCCGGTGGCAAACGTCTGGTCTTTGACCTCGGACAACGGAATGACGTCGCCCGAGATGGGAGCATCCAGCGTAAGGACTCGACCACGCATACCAAAAGACCTCAGGACTTTAGTGAACATGCTCCCCCTCGGACATACCAATCAATCAAAATAGCTTTAACAGTTTACCACTTGGCACCCGTTTTTGACCATTAGGGAAGTTCGCGCTTGACAACCTCGACGATGTCGTCAACCACACGCTGGGTCAACTCGTGCGTCTCGGCCTCGGCCATCACACGGACCAGCGGCTCGGTGCCACTCGGACGTACCAGAATGCGGCCGCGACCGTTGAGCTCCTTCTCGGCGGCAGCGACAGCGTCCCAAATGGGCTGACAATCGTCCAGGCCGGCCTTATTGTCGGAATGTACGTTGACAAGTACCTGCGGGTACTTCTTCATGATACCGGCAAGGTCGGTGAGGGTGCGGCCGGTGCGCTTGAGCACGGCCAGAAGCTGCAGGGCCGTCACCAAGCCGTCGCCGGTGGTGTTGTGCTCCAGGAAGATGATGTGGCCGGACTGCTCGCCGCCGATGACGGCACCGTCCTCGAGCATACGCTCAAGAACATAGCGGTCGCCCACGGCGGTCTGGACCATCTCGAAGCCCTGCTCCTTCATGCGATGGAGAAGCCTAGGTTGCACATAACGGTCGAGACGATCTCGGAGTTGGCGAGCTTGCCGCGAGCGGCCAAGTCGGAACCGCAGATGGCCAGGATGTAGTCGCCATCGATCTCGTTGCCCTCGCTGTCCACGAACAGCACGCGATCGGCGTCGCCATCGTGGGCCAGGCCGATGTCGGCGTGGGTACGCAGTACGAGCTCACGCAGGGGCTCAAGATGAGTGGAGCCGCACTCGACGTTAATGTCGGTGCCGCAGTAGTCGGTGTTGATGGCATGGACCGTGGCGCCCAGGCGCTGCAGTGCGGCGGGCGTGGTCTGGCAAGAAGCGCCGTGGCCGCAGTCGACGGCAACAACCAAGCCGTCGAGCTTAAGGCCGTCGAGCGTGTTGATGGCATGATCGACATATGCCTTGCGGGCGTCCTTCATCTTGATGATGTGACCCACACCGGCGCCGGTCGGCAGCGTGTCGGCAGCCATGGCCTCCTCGGACATGACCCAGGCGCTGATCTCTTCCTCGACAGCATCGGGAAGCTTCATGCCCTTGCGGCTAAAGAACTTGATGCCGTTGAACTCCGGCGGATTGTGCGAAGCAGAGATGACGATGCCGCCGTCGAGCTCGTTTTGGACGGTGAGCAGCGCCACGGCCGGCGTAGGGATAACGCCGCAGCAGTGCGGTCGGCCGCCCTCGGCCATAATGCCGGCGGTCAGAGCACTCTCGAGCATGGTGCCCGAAAGACGCGTGTCACGGCCGATGCAAATGTCCGGACCAAGGAACTTGGTCGCCGCACGGCCAAGACGAAACGCGAGGTCGCACGAGAGGTCGGCGTTGGCGACGCCGCGGACGCCATCGGTACCGAAGATGTTCTGGGGCATAGGATCGCTCCTTCCCAAGTGGGCAAAACGCAGTCGCCCACCCTAGTCGAAAAAGAAAAGCGGGACCCGCCGAGCAATCGGCAGGCCCCGCTTGTACATTGTATCTCGTAAGGAGATAAAACCTTAGCGCTTGGAGAACTGGGGAGCGCGGCGAGCCTTCTTGAGGCCGTACTTCTTGCGCTCGACCACGCGAGCATCGCGCGTAAGGAAACCGGCCTTCTTGAGGTCAGCACGGTAGTCGCCAGCGTTCAGAAGAGCGCGAGCGATGCCCAGGCGCAGAGCGCCGGACTGACCGGAGATGCCGCCGCCATCGCACAGAGCGATAACGTCGAACTGACCGGCGGTGTCGGTCACCTTGAAGGGAGCAAGGGCGTTCTCAACGAGCTGATGACGGCCGAAATACTGCTCGGCGTCACGCTTGTTGATGGTCACCTTGCCGGTGCCGGGGACGAGACGGACGCGGGCGACGGCGTTCTTACGACGGCCGGTACCTGGTAGACAACGGTGTTCTCAGCCATCTTTAAGCCTCCAGCTCAATCTTCGTGGGGTTCTGGGCAGCGTGCGGATGCTCGGCACCAGCGTAGACCTTAAGCTTGGTCATCTGGGCGACGGCGAGGGTGGTCTTGGGCAGCATGCCGCGAACGGCGCGCTCGATGACCTTCTCCGGGTGCTTCTCCATAGCCTGGCGGAAGCTCTCAGCCTTGAGGCCGCCGTTGTAGCCGCTGTGGCGATAATAGGTCTTCGTGTCGGCCTTGTTACCGGTAAGCTGGACCTTATCGGCGTTGATGACGACAACGAAGTCGCCGCAGTCGCTGTTGGGCGTGAACTGGGGCTTGTTCTTACCGCGCAGGATCATTGCGATCTGGGTGGCAAGACGGCCCAGGACAGCACCATCGGCGTCGACGAGAACCCAGTTGCGCTGGACCTCGCCCTGCTTGGCGTAGTGAGTCATTTCGAAATCACTTAGACTCCTCCATGTACAGTACGTGTTGTTACAGAGATTCACGGGGCTCTGCAAGTAACCCGTCCATATTACCCCGCTCGCCGCCCGAGTCAACAGGTATTTTGGTTCTGACCAGACTTTCTGCACATGTCGTCCATGGGTCATGACGTCGCGACACTAGCGCTCGACAAATGCCTCGATATCTCCCAGCAAGCGCTTTGCCTCCTGGCGGCCCTGAATATACAGGTCGAGGAGCTTTGCTGGATCGTGCTCAACGTGACCGACCTCGACCGGCTTTTGCGGAGCAACGACCAGTGCGCGGCCCTCGCGCTCATACTTCCACAGATGCATGCGTTGGATGTTATAGCGGTCGTGGCGCGTCTCGATAGCCTCGAGCAGGTAGGGGTAGTCGGCATAGCGGGCGCGCGCGGCGGGCATAAACTCGTAGGGCTTTTTCTCGTACGAGCGGTCCTGCGTGACAATGACAACCGCGCGATCGAAGCCCGCCTCCTCCAGCACGTGCTCGATGGGAACCGAATCGGCTACGCCACCGTCGACGTATTTGTGTCCGTCAATCTCGACCGGCGGCGTCACCAGCGGCAGCGACGTCGAGGCGCGCACGGCATCGAGGTCGAGCACGGCGCTTTTGACCGGCAGGTACGCGGCAGTTCCAAAGAGCATGTCCGTCGCGACGGCGTACATCTCGATGGGGCTCGCATCAAACGTCACGTTGTCAAAGGGATCCAGGCGGTCCTGGACATCGTTGAAGATAAAGTCGTAGCCCACAATAGAACCCGTGGACGCAAACGATGCGGCACCCATGAAGCGGTTGTCGTTGCAGAAAGCCAGGTTGATGCGGTTGGCACGGCCGATCTGGTGCGACTTGTAGTTCATCGCCGTTGAGGGCACCGGCCGATACGCCATATACCGCGGAATCTCGACGCCAGCTCCATGAGGACGTCGAGCACGCCTGCGGTAAACTGCCCGCGAAAACTACCGCCCTCCAGGACGAGCGCGACCTTGCCGGCGTTCTTTGCTTTATCTTCTGCAGTCATGTTGACTCCTGCTGTTTCGTTTTGGCTTTCTTCTACCCAGTTTTGGGATAGAGAGCGCACAGGTTTTGGAGTTGAGGGGGTGGGGCGGTCAAGCCAACCCCAGAGTGATGAGTTGCCGCCGGGAAAGCGCATCCCACCCTGCGCCACCGGGGCTTTTTCTTTACGCTCGCGCCCTGCATAAGTTCGATTCTCCGCGGTATCTGTAAGTAATAAAAAAAGGCAGGTAGAAACACTTCTCTACCTGCCTGTAACTATTGGTGGAGGCGCGGAGAATCGAACTCCGGTCCACGAAAGCCCCCTGATTGGCATCTCCAAGCTCAGTCGCTGGTTTTGTCTCGGACGCTTTGCGCGCAGCGACACGCTCGCGGCGTCCTAACCGGTTCGGTCTTAGCCTGCGCCATACCGATTACGTGCGCAGGAGCATTCCCCTAACATGACGTCGCGCCGGTGTCGGGGAAATCACCGGGTTGACGCGCCGCTATAAACTAAGCAGCGAGAGCCATAGGCTCAAAAGAAGAGTTGTTGTCAATTCAATTTGACGGTACCCCTATTTAACGAGGCGAGGAGACCTCGGCTTGCTTCCTCTCTCAGAGCTATCGTGTCGAAACCAGTCGCCCCCGAATGTCGGGAAAGTCTGGATGGTATCGGATCTGCAAACACCCGATAACCGTCGACTTTTCAAGGAACACGCGGGGTGAACCCCGCTCGTGGATAGCTATCTTACCACGTTCTAAAGGCAGACAGCTGCTCTATGCACGAGCTGTGAAGACCTAATGTGCACTGCACTTCGCACTTTTGATACCGATCGCGTCACGTATATTTTCGCCAAGCAAAATTGACCCGTCGAAAGGACCGTTATGGATACCAAACAGCAACTCGTCAATGCCCTCGCAGGCCTGGGCTCAACCATTACCGAAGCCATGGATGTCATCGAAGGCTTTGTCCCCTGCGGACATCCCGCCCTCACGGTTTCGAACGCCCTTGTTGCGCTGGACGCTGACGATGATGCGGCTCTCGCCCAGCAGCTTGAGACCGTCGAGGGCTTTATCGACCACGTGAGCGAGAACCGCGGCGTGGCCGCCTACCACGGCATCGAGGTCGAGCTCGCGGGTCCCAAGGCCGATCTGCTCGCAGCAATCCGCGAGATGCGCCTTATGCAGATCGCAGGCGTCAAGAACAC
>ENA-OQHP01000588-OQHP01000588.1-human-gut-metagenome-genome-assembly--contig:-NODE-588-length-11702-cov-1.965961_pt1 | contig 11702 bp, 17 predicted proteins | sample MGYA00242563_ERZ504717 | MGnify/ENA primary metagenome ERZ504717 (study PRJEB26092, sample SAMD00036212) | human gut metagenome | host: Homo sapiens | study: EMG produced TPA metagenomics assembly of...
ATGAGGAAAACGCTCAGGAAAAAGAATGTTTCCTCATACCGGTTGCAACCCGGAAACCCTGGAAAACCTGATGGCACTGGCTTTGGTGGTGCGTGATCCCAAGCAGAACCAGAATCTTGTGGCTTTGAATGTGATCAATGATAACGGAGACTCTCCGCGTCTGGAAATGCGCGGACGGCGTACGCTTGAAAGAGCTTCACAGATAACTGCTTCCGTCAATGTGCATTTGAAGACGGTGAGCCGTTTCGACCTGAACATTACGACCGGAATCATGCATACGGCCAAGGAATATGACGCTACAAGCATTGTGATCGGACTTCACTATAAGTCAAGTATTGTCGATTCATTCTTCGGAAACCTGACTGAGAATCTGCTGAAGAATACTTACCAGCAAGTGATGATAGCCCGTTTCCTGATGCCGGTCAATACGTTGCGGCGTATCATTGTAGCCGTTCCTCCCAAGGCGGAATACGAAGCAGGCTTTCAGAAGTGGGTGGAGCATTTTTGCCGGATGGGCGGTACGTTGGGCTGCCGGTACATTTCTTTGCAAACGAGGAAACAACTGTACAGTTGCAGGCATTGGTGAAGAAAAAGTATGGACAGACCTTGACGGACTTCTCTCGTCTGGATGATTGGGGGATTTGCTGATATTGACCGGGCAAGTGAATTACGACCATTTGCTTGTAGTGATAAGCGCACGTAGGGGGTCTATCTCTTACGACAGCTCTTTCGAGAAGCTCCCGGCGCAGTTGAGCAAATACTTCTCCAATAATAGTTTGATTGTACTTTATCCCGACCAGTTGGGCGAACCCCAGGATGCCGTCTCTTTCTCTAATCCGCGAAATGAGGCGCAGCATTACGAGAAGGTAGGAAAGTGGGTTTATAAATGGTTTAAGGAAGATTAGTAAGTGATTAGTGATTAATGATTAGTGGTTGGCGATGATGGAGGATTGGAAACAGAGAACCGGCTTTTGCTGGGAGAGGAGAAAATGGAAAGGCTGCAACAGGCGCATGTGCTGGTTGTAGGTCTTGGCGGAGTAGGCGCTTATGCAGCCGAAATGATATGCCGTGCAGGTGTGGGGCGGATGACGATTGTGGATGCGGACACGGTGCAGCCTACCAATATAAATCGTCAACTGCCTGCTTTGCATTCCACTATGGGGAGGGAGAAGGCGGAGGTTTTGGCGGCACGTTTCAAAGATATCAATCCGGACATACAGCTGACGGTGCTGCCGGTATTTCTGAAAGACGATAATATACCCGAACTGCTTGATGCCGCCCGATATGATTTTATAGTGGATGCCATTGATACACTTGCTCCCAAATGCTATTTGATAGCGGAAGCACTGAAACGGCATATTAAGATTGTATCGAGTATGGGGGCGGGCGCAAAGAGTGATATTACGCAGATACGTTTTGCCGATATATGGGATACCTATCATTGCGGATTGAGTAAGGCGGTGAGGAAACGTTTGCAGAAGCTGGGGATTAAACGTAAACTTCCGGTTGTATTCAGTACCGAGCAAGCCGACCCTAAGGCAGTGCTGTTGACGGAAGATGAACAGAATAAAAAGTCCACTTGCGGAACTGTAAGCTATATGCCGGCTGTATTCGGCTGTTACCTTGCGGAATACGTCATTAAGAGGTTGTAATAGGGCTATCAAACAGTCAGAACGTACCTATGTGTTAAAGATAAAATGTGTCATGACCGTAAGGAATAAACAGTAACTAAAACAATGATACGATTAGAAGGAATAACGAAGAGTTTCGGCAGTTTGCAGGTGTTGCGGGGCATCGACCTGGAGATAAAAAAGGAGGTTGTCAGCATTGTCGGTCCCAGCGGTGCGGGCAAGACCACTTTGTTGCAGATTATGGGAACTTTGGACATGCCCGATAGTGGTTCGGTAACGATTGACGGTACATTGGTGAATTGCCTGAAGGAGAAAGAACTCTCCGCCTTCCGTAATAAGCATATAGCTTTGTCTTTCAGTTCCATCAGTTGTTGCCGGAATTACGGCTTGGAGAATGTAATGATACCGGCTTTCATTGCCGGAATGGGACAGCAGGAAGCCAGAGCGGCGGCTGCCGAAATATTGGACTTCATGGGATTGGCGGAACGTGCTTCGCACAAGCCCAATGAGTTGTCCGGTGGAGAGAAGCAAAGGGTTGCCGTTGCCCGTGCGCTCATCAATCATCCTGCGGTGGTGTTGGCGGATGAGCCGTCCGGAAGTTTGGATACGCATAATAAGGAAGAACTGCACCAACTGTTCTTTGATTTGCGTAACCGTTTGGGCCAGACATTTGTAATTGTGACGCATGATGAGGGATTGGCACAAATCACCGACCGTACCATTCATCTGAAAGACGGTGAAGTTTGTAAGGAATAGCTGTCTGTCTCTTCATTATTCAAAACAAACATAGTGGCTAAGCCGCTCCAAATCGCTTTCGGTAAATTCTTCGTAGAGGGCAAATGGTTTGAGGTTGTGGAGCGTTCCTTTCTTTTTACGGTATTCCACAAGGGCTTTTGCCTGGTAAAAGTTTATATAAGGATGGTTGCGAAGGCGCTCTATGCCGACCCGGTTCAGATTGAGGCGCCGGATTTCAGAAGGCGTAACGGTGAACCATGCTTGCAGTTGGTGATAATCCAAATGAATCTCCTGCAATTGCTCTATTCGGTGGAAGCCGCCTAAACGTTGCCGATAGTTCACTATCGACCGGGCTATGCCGCTGCCTACGCCGGGAACTTTCTTCAACTCAGTGGTATCTGCATGGTTTAAGTTAAGCACGGTGCCTGCCGGATATTTATAAATACTGTCTTTGGGTGCCTGCCGAAGAGTGAGTAGAGAGGTCGCCTTTCTTATAGTGTCTTCTGCCGTAAAATAGATGTAGGGAGAGAGCGTTTGGTACTGTTCTTCTGTCAATCCATATACTTTTTGAAATCTTCGGCCTTACGGAACTTTCCCCCTTTGCTTCGATAACGTAAGATGTTCTTTGCCATCCATGCAGGAAGACCTAAGCGGCAGAAGGTGACGGAGTCCGTACGGTTAGGGTCGAAAGGAGCTAATACAACTGTTCTCTTTTATATCTCTCCGATTTCTTGAAACGGCTGTTCTCGTTTTTTTCTTGTTCCCGCACAGAACTGATAAAGTTGTCGTATTCTTTCAAGGCGGCAGCCTGTATCCTGGATTCTTCTTCAGAAAGTTGCCTGCTGTTTTGCCGGAAAGAATAAATATACCCGGAGAGAAAGATGAGGACTATCCCAATGATGAGAACAAGGATACCTCGCCTTTCTCCCCGGGAGAAGTATAAGAAGTCTTTAAACGGATTCTTCATTATGGTTTATTTGAAGAAACCCAACTCGTTGATGAAAATAAGTCCGATTCCTATTGGGGCGATATATTTCAGAATGAAGATAAGCAATCTGTATATATGTATATTTAAAGTTCCGTTATTGCTGACTTCTTCCCACACAATCTTTTTATCCAGGTACCATCCGGTGAAGATAGAGATAAAGAACCCGCCTAAGGCAACATGATTTTAGCGGTGACGAAGTCGAATAAATCGAACAGGTTAAGGCCGAAAATCGTGTAACTCTTTCCTACGCCCAATGACAGCGAACACAACACTCCCAGCACGATACAGCCGGCAGTAACCAGTTTGGCTGCTTTTCCTCGTGTAAACTTGAACTCCTCATGCAGATATGCTGTTACCACTTCGTGCAAGGAAATGGTTGAAGTCAATGCCGCCAGCGCCAGCAAAACGTAGAACATGATGGATAAGGCGATTGCCAGCCAGGGTATGTTGCCGAATGCCTGTTGAAATACGTTGGGTAAGGTGATGAACAATAAACTCGGTCCTGCATCCGGCTGGATGCAACGGAAAACGCCGCAGGAAGATAATGAATCCGGCAAGAATGGCGACTAACGTATCAATCCCTGCCACATTGAGTGCTGTTTTAGGCAGGTTGGTGTCATTTCTGAAATAAGAAGCGTATGTGCAAAGACATCCCATACCGAGGCTGAGTGAAAAGAATGCCTGTCCCATTGCACCTAAGAAAACATTACCGTCCACTTTGCTGAAGTCGGGTTTCAGCAGGAATTCGATACCCGCACTTGCACCGGGTAGTGATACGGAACAAATGGCAAGCACTACCAGCAGGATAAACAGCATGGGCATCATTATCTTGGCTGATTTTTCAATACCCTTTTCCACTCCTTTTATGATGATGAAGTGAGTGGCTAACAAGAATACCACCAACCAGATAACAGGACGCCACGGATTGCTGACAAAGCCGTTGAAGGAAGCGATGAACTCTGCGGCGGACTTACCGGCAAAACTGTTGGTTGTGGCTTCTCCTATAAATTCCAAGGTCCAACCCGCTACTACCGAGTAGTAGCCCAAAATAAGGAATCCGGCTAATACACCCATTCGTCCCACCCAACGCCAATGGGTTCCCGGAGCCAGCTTTTGATACGCTCCGGCAGTGTTGGCACGTGAACGGCGTCCGATAAGAAATTCGGCTATCATGATAGGAATACCTAATATAAGTACACATACCAGATAAATCAGTATGAAGGCTGCGCCGCCATGATTGCCTGTTTCAAAAGGGAATCTCCAGATATTACCCAGGCCAACTGCAGAACCGGCTGAAGCAAGTATCACTCCCAATTTGCTTCCAAAGTTGGCTCTTTCATTTTCTTGTCATAAAACGTGGATTTTTCTTACAATTCGTTATTAATTGCTCTTAAAACGCACAAATATAGAAAATGTTCCATACTTTTGCACACAGATTGTTCATAATTTGAGATATGCTATATTATATTAAGAAATATCCGGTATCGCTGGTGATAATACTTGCTGTAATTTATCTGTCGTTTTTTAAACCGCCCACTACCGATCTGGGCACTATCCCTAACCTTGACAAGGTGGTGCATATCTGTATGTATTTCGGCATGTCCGGTATGTTGTGGCTGGAGTTCTTGCGGGCGCATCGGAGAGACCGTACGCCTATGTGGCACGCATGGGTAGGAGCATTTGTCTGTCCGGTATTGTTCAGCGGAGCGGTAGAATTGTTACAGGCATTTTGTACTACCTACCGTGGCGGTGATTGGCTGGATTTTGCAGCCAATACCACGGGAGCTGTCCTGGCGTCATTGGTGGCTTGTTTCGTGCTGAAACCAAGAGTGATGCGTAAATCTACAGATTAGAGATAATCGACTACCGTATTCAGTTTTATTCCGTTCGAGCCTTTTATCAGGATTGTCTTTCCGCAGGGTTTGTTCTTTTGGAGCGCGGCTATTAGAGCCGGAGCATCGGGATAAGTGGTATACGTGTGGCGGGTTGCTGCAAATAATTCGCCTACCAATATTACATCCTCAAAGCCATATTCTTCCAGATAGTCCACTATTCTCTGGTGCTCTTCGGCACTGTCTTTTCCTAGTTCGCGCATATCTCCCAATATCAGCATTTTTTTCTCGGCTTGCATGTTGCGGAAATTTCCGATGGCTGCCAGCATGCTTGTGGGATTGGCGTTGTAGGCATCGATAATCAGGGTGTTGTCGGCCGTTTTTTTCAGTTGCGAACGGTTGTTCCGGGGTTCATATTCATTCAGGGCTTTGTCTATCTTCTCTGCTTCTACTCCGAAGAAATGTCCGATAGTGACGGCTGCCAGAGCATTGGGAAAGTTATATTCGCCAATCAGTCGGGTATGCACTTGGTGAAATTCTCCTTCTTTTCCGGCTCTCCACTCAAAAGCGAGGTAGGGGGAATTGCCGGTAACGTAGCCGTTGATATACAGACTGTTTTCTTCTCCGTAGGTTATCGGATTCAGTCCCCGGGCTATTTCCCTGAGGTAAGGATTGTCCTGATGAAGGAAGATGGTGGAGTTTCCCTGCCGGCGCAGATAGTCGTACAGTTCGCCTTTGGTCCGGATAACGCCTTCGAAAGAACCGAAACCTTCCAAATGAGCCTTTCCTACATTGGTGATAATCCCATAATCGGGTTCGGCTATTTCCACCAGTTCCTTGATGTCGCCGGGGTGGCTGGCTCCCATTTCCACTACGCCGAGCTCATGCTCTGTTGTCAGGCGCAACAAGGTGAGCGGTACACCGATCGGATTATTCAGATTTCCCAGTGTGTACAGTACATTGTACTTTTGAGACAATACGGCGGATATAAGCTCCTTGGTCGTTGTTTTCCCATTGGTTCCTGTAATGCCGATGATGCGCGTACCCAGTTGGCGGCGGTGATAATTGGCAAGCTGTTGCAAGGTGTGCAGGCAGTTATCCACTAATATATAACGTGTATCTCCGGCAGGAGCATAGGCGGCTTCGTCTACAACGGCGTAGGCGCTGCCTGCTTCCAATGCTTTGGCGGCAAAGGCGTTGCCGTTGAACGTATCGCCTTTCAAGGCGATAAACAGTGAGCCTTCGGGGCAGTTGCGGCTGTCGGTGGTTATGCCGGTGCAGCCGAGAAATATCTGATAAAGAGCAGTTATATCCATATCTTTCTCCTTCGGGGAGTTTTGCAGTTCGTAATAAAATTGATATTTTGCGAACAAAGATACCTTATTTTTCAGACTTGGTGTACCAACAATGGCTTTTTTGTTTACATTTGCAGATATATAAATCAAAAAACGCTGCCATGAAGTTCTGCAATCCAAATATATAAACGTCAACGGTTCGCTGTTAGACCTTTCTTCTCCCTGCGTCATGGGAATTCTCAATGTCACCCCCGATTCTTTTATGCCGGCAGCCGCATGCAGACGGAAGCCGACATAACAAGCCGCATAGCAGATTGTGGCGGAAGGAGCTACTATCATCGATGTGGGCGCTTACTCTTCGCGTCCCAATGCGGAGAATGTGTCGCCTGCGGAAGAGATGGAACGCTTGCGCATGGGGTTGGGTATTCTGAGGAAAGTACAGCCCGATGCGATTGTTTCGGTAGATACCTTTAGGGCGGATGTGGCGAGAATGTGTGTCGAGGAATACGGTGTGGCAATTATCAATGATATAGCTGCCGGAGAAATGGATGATGATATGTTCCGTACGGTTGCCGATCTGAATGTTCCTTATATCATGATGCACATGCAGGGTACACCGCAAAATATGCAACAGCATCCCCATTATGATAATTTGCTGAAAGAGGTGTTTATGTACTTTGCCCGTAAGGTGCAGCAATTACGCGATTTAGGCGTAAAGGATATCATATTGGACCCCGGGTTCGGCTTTGGCAAGACCATTGAGCATAATTATGAATTGTTGGCTCATCTGGAGGAATTTCGCGTTTTTGAACTTCCCTTGCTGGTTGGCGTTTCCCGTAAATCTATGATTTATCGCTTGTTGGGAACGACTCCGCAGGAAGCGTTGAACGGTACAACCGTATTGGATACCATCTGTCTGTTGAAAGGGGCTGATATACTTCGTGTGCACGATGTGCGCGAGGCAGTGGAAACGGTGAAAATCGTGGAAGCCATGAATGTGGCCCGTTCTGCGTTAATCGCTAATAATTAACCATTAATCACTTGCGACCGTGTTTTTTGAATTTGGCATAAAAGATTTTATAGATATCCTGCTGGTAGCTTTCCTGCTTTACTATACATATAAGCTGATGAAAGCTTCCGGATCTATCAATGTGTTTACGGGTATACTGGTGTTTATCCTGATTTGGCTGGTGGTTTCTCAGGTGCTGGAGATGAAACTGTTAGGGTCTATTTTTGATAAACTGGTCAGTGTGGGTGTGTTGGCACTTATCGTCTTGTTTCAGGATGAAATACGGCGGTTTCTGCTTACGCTCGGTTCGCATCAGCATGCCAGTGCGTTGGTGCGCTTCTTTACGGGAAACAAGAAAGAAGGCATGGAACACGATGAAATTATGCCCGTTGTAATGGCTTGTATCAGTATGGGCAAGCAGAAAGTCGGTGCATTGATTGTGGTGGAACATAATATGCCGTTGGACGATGTGGTGCGTACAGGGGAGATTATCAACGCCGATATAAACCAGCGCCTGATAGAAAATATCTTTTTCAAGAACAGCCCGTTGCACGACGGAGCTATGGTTATCAGCAAGAAACGCATTAAGGCGGCAGGATGTATCCTGCCCGTGTCGCACAATCTGGATATTCCGAAAGAATTGGGTTTGCGGCATCGTGCGGCGATGGGAATATCTCAGGTGTCGGATGCCCATGCGATCATTGTATCGGAAGAAACAGGCTCTATTTCGGTAGCTACAAAGGGCAGTTTTATCTGCGCCTGAGTGCCGAGGAATTGGAGAGTCTTTTGACAAAAGAAATTTAGATGCGGCAGTAGTAGGCTGAGGCGCATTGGTTGTTCGGTAATCAAAGGTAGCTCTCCTTTCTGTATTCCCCCGTTATATTGAGGATAAGCGACCTGTAATTTATAACTTATAATAAATTTATATGGATAGACGAAACTTCTTGCGAACCGGCGGAATGGCCGTTCTTGGTTCACTGGCTATGCCTTCGCTGGCTATGCCCGGGTCCGTGCGCGGAGCATTGGGCGGTGCGGACTCTAAGTCTGCCGTTGCTGCCGCTGCCAATCATTTTGGTGTGACGGAAGCGGATTTAAAGAAAGTAATGGCTGTTGCTTTGGAAAGGGCGGCGATTATGCGGACCTTTACTTCGAACACACTTTCAATAATAGTGTGAGTTTAATGGACGGTAAGGTGAATAACTGCGGCTCCAATATCGATTTCGGTATGGGAGTGCGTGTGCTTTCCGGAGACCAAAGTGGCTATGCTATGTAGAAGGCGTTACCTTGGAAGAAATGTTGCGTGCCGCCCGTACTGCTGCCCGTATTGCATCTTCGGGCAGGGCAGGCAAACCTGTGGGGCTGACGGAGAAAACCATAGCCCGGAGCCGCTATGCTGTGGCTACTCCCTGGGAAGATGTGGGCGTAAAAGAGAAGATTCCTTATTTGGAGAAACTGAATGAGAAAATATTTTCTTTGGACAACCGTGTGCGAAAGGTACAGGCCTATTTGCAGGACAGCACTTCGCATGTACTGTTCTGCAATTCGGAAGGTGTGAGTTATTACGACTACCGTCCAATGGTATCCTTTATGGCAGTCTGTATCATGGAGGAGAACGGTAAGATGGAAAACGGCTATGCAGGCAGGTCTTATCGCAAGGGATTCGAATTTATGACTGACGATGTGGTGGACGTGATTGCCCGTGAGTGTAGATCGTACTGCTATTCTATTTAAGGCCATTAAGCCTAAAGGTGGTGAAATGCCCGTTGTAATGGGTTCGGGCGGTTCGGGAATCCTGCTGCACGAGGCTATAGGGCATGCGTTCGAGGCAGACTTCAACCGTAAGGATATATCCATATTTGCCGGTCAGTTGAACAAGAAGGTGTGCAACGAACATATTAACGTGGTGGATGACGGTACGATACCTTTCAATCGGGGTTCCGTGAATTTCGACGATGAAGGCGTAGAGGGGCAGAAAACGTATATTGTCAAGGAAGGTGTGCTCACCAGCTACCTGCACGACCGTATCAGTGCAAAGCATTACGGTGTGAATCCCACCGGAAACGGTCGCCGCGATACATTCCGTAACCTGCCTATTCCCCGTATGCGTGCTACGTATATGGAAGCCGGCAATATGAAAGAAGCGGATATTATTTCTACGGTGAAGAACGGTATTTTCGTAGACACCTTTACGAATGGTCAGGTACAGATTGGAGCCGGTGACTTACGTTCTTCGTGAAGTCCGGTTATTTGATTGAGGACGGAAAGCTGACGCAACCCATTAAGGACATCAATATCATAGGTAACGGTCCGAAAGCATTGGCAGACATCACAATGGTGGCCGACAATGATAAGATTGACAATGGTACATGGACCTGTGGTAAGGATGGACAGTCTTGTCCGGTGACGTGCGGTATGCCGTCGGCATTAGTCAGCAACTCACCGTAGGAGGGGAAAATTAAGTACTAACGGAGCATTGATAACTGATAATTCTAATTGTCAATTATCAACAGCTAACAATCAACTGAAAATATGATTACAGACAATAATAAAAAGCTGGCGCAGTGGGCAATGGACTATGCTTGAAAAACGGGTGTCAGGCAGCAAAGTTGGTGCTGTACTCCAACTCCAACGCTTCATTTGAATTACGCGATGCCAAGATGGACAGATTGCAACAAGCCTCGGAAAGCGGGTTGAGCATCAGTTTGTATGTGGACGGCAGGTACGGTTCTTATTCAACCAACCGTTTGGATAAGAAAGAACTGGAGACGTTTATAAAGAACGGTATCGAATCTACGCGCTATCTGGCAGTGGATGAGGCACGTGTGTTGCCCGATGCTTCCCGTTATTATAAAGGTGGAAAGCCGGACCTGCAATTGTTTGACAAGCGTTTCGAAACTATTAATCCGGACGACAAGTTGCCATTGCGCGTGCTGCTGCCGAAGAAGTCTTGGGCAAAGACAGCCGCATTATATCCGTAGGAACTTCGTATGGTGACGGAGAAAGCTCTTCCTACCGCTTGACGAGCAACGGTTTTGAAGGCGAGTCCAAGTCTACCTGGTTTTCGCTTTCTGCCGATGTGGCATTGCGTGGCGAGGGAGAGGCGCGTCCATCTTCTTATTGGTATGAATCGGCTCTGTTTTACGACAAACTGGTAAAATCGGGTGTCGGAACGAAAGCTTGGAGCGCGTACTGCGGAAACTTGGACAGAAAAAGGTTGCTTCCGGCAAGTATACAATGGTGGTAGACCCGATGAATGCAAGTAATTTGCTCAGTCCGGTACTGAGTGCGCTGTACGGTTCGGCATTACAGCAAAAAAACTCTTTTTGTTGGATAAGACTGAATGTGAAGTAGGGACCGGATTGTTGAATCTGATGGATGAGCCCCATTTAATCGGTGCAAGCGGTGCGCGCTATTTCGATAGCGAAGGAGTGGCAACCGAACGGCGTTCTATCTTTGAAGAAGGTGTGTTGAAGACATACTTCATTGATACCTACAACTCTAAAAAATGGGAGTGGAGCCGACTGTCAACTCTCCTTCCTTATTGGTGCTCAAACCGGGAAGCAAAGATTTGAACGGTCTGGTGGCCGACGTGCAGAAAGGTATCCTGGTTACCGGATTCAATGGCGGTAATTGTAACAGCAGCTCCGGAGACTTTTCGTACGGTATAGAGGGCTTCCTGATTGAAAATGGCAAATTGACCCAGCCCGTCAGCGAAATGAATGTCACGGGTAATATGATTACGCTTTGGGCTTCTTTATCGGCTGTGGGTAATGATCCCCGTATGTCTCTTCATGGCGCATCCCGTCGCTGGTATTCGAAGGGGTAGACTTCAGCGGATTGTAAGAACTGTTAATTCAGCATTAAACTCATGTAAGGGTTTGATGGCGATAATATCTTTTCGGTAAGTTCGCCGACAGTGAGTGCCAAGTGGCTGCCCGGCAGCCGCTTGGCACTACTTATACACTTGCCGTTATTCAGATAGTAGTAACCGTTATTGGCGCTGATCTGCGAGTCTGTAAGTGCGATGCTCATTTTCAGTTCCGGATGCTCGGCGGCATATCGTTGCAGTATCGTTTTGGCATTGATGATGCGCGCCATACCCAATACTTGCGGGGTCGGCTCTGTTTCAGACGGACTAATAACCGGATGGACGGGAGGTTCAGTTGTTCGCAAATACGTTGTAGCAATAACAGGTACATACCGGAAGTTTCC
>ENA-OQHP01000590-OQHP01000590.1-human-gut-metagenome-genome-assembly--contig:-NODE-590-length-11677-cov-1.836537_pt1 | contig 11677 bp, 13 predicted proteins | sample MGYA00242563_ERZ504717 | MGnify/ENA primary metagenome ERZ504717 (study PRJEB26092, sample SAMD00036212) | human gut metagenome | host: Homo sapiens | study: EMG produced TPA metagenomics assembly of...
CTCGCGCGGAGCCACCTCGCGGCCGATCGACATGCCGGTACCGACGATAAAATCTGCAGCAGCACATGTACGATGGTCTGCCAGACCGGCATCAGCGCACCACCGACGGCTTTCTTGACGGATGGCACTGTTGTGGTACGCGTGCGCAGCAGCCACCAGATCACGGCCGCGATGGCGGCACCGACCGTCACGGAAATCGCACGACGGATGGCAGGCACGTTGAACGGGCCGGATTCATGCGCGTTCTCGATGTATCCAAGCGCGAAACGTTCGACCTGGTACAGCATGAGCGTCAGCAAACCTGCGGCCGCGCCGATCGCGATGCCGACGACGGCCACCGCCGCGATCAGCGCCGGAATACGGCCGATGTTCGGCCGCGATTCCGTCTCTTCCTGCGATTGCTTCGACACCATTGCCTCTCCCACGTTGCATGCACCTCGTCTTCAGTCCATCTCGTCATTCGTGTTGCCGCATCACCATCGTTCCATCCACGGCGGATTTATGCGCCGATATCCTTCAGCATGAATCGCAGTATCGGTCACACAGACTGCGTCTGCATAGTGAACGGCCGATCAGGCTCGTCGTCCTCGGCAACAAGGCCGGCCACATCCGCCAAACACCATAAGGCGTACAGCGGCAGATTCATCGGCGGCAAATATATTGGAATATATAGCATTCAAGACACAAGATGCACAAAATAGACAATTTCAAAGGCTTGTTTTTGCACAAAACAGACGATTTCTGCCACAGCCAAAAGCAAGGAACCGGACCTCCACCATACCTTTCACCACCACTGCCAGTACCGCCGTGGTGCCCGGCGAGGCATTCGGCGAGGAAGGGCAGGGATTCGTGCGATTGTCGTACGCCGGCGATGCGGATGAGTTGCGTAAGGGACTGCGTCGTATGTGCGATTTTGCGGAGAGGAATCGCTGACGCCGTCAGGTGCATGCCCGTCCTTCGTCGCGTTCACCCACTTTATTGTGTATGTTTACGATTTGTATAATCGTAAACATACACAACAAAATCATACGATGAAACGGCGGCACGTTGGACGGGGGATGGACTCCTAGCTATTCGAATGACTAGCCGTGCACAATAGCGCGTGAAGTCGGAGCCCATGACAACATCTACACTGTCATGAGCGCATAGGCAATCCGCCGTTCGACGTACTGACGAAATAGTTGGGATACTTGTCTGAATCGTAGGTTGCACATATGTGCAACTCCTAGACTGTTCGCGCTAGATACAGGCATACAGTATTCGTATCATACGCAACCAAGGTGGTGACATATGCTCAGCGAACCGGTGAAAGCATTATTTGAGTCCAACACCAACGCCCGTCATGCCGGCGACGCAGACAGACTCGCCAAAGAGCATAAGCCGAACGGAGTGCATGTACTGACGGATCTCCCATATGGCATTCCGGACCAACTGCGCAAATTGGACCTGTATCGTCCGGAAACACAACATGAACCCCTTCCGGTCATCATCGACTTCCATGGCGGGGGTCTCTACCATGGCGACAAACAAAATACCATGTGTCGCGATATGTATTTAGCGAAGTATGGGTTCGCCGTGGTCAATGCCAACTATCGGCTGGTCCCGCAAATTGGATTCCAAGGCCAACTACACGATGCGCTTGACGCAATTATCTGGACGAATGAGCACGCGCATGACTATGGCATGGATACGAATGCTCTGTTTCTGATTGGAGATTCCGCGGCCACCCTGCTTATCTTGTACCTCACCGCCGTACTCCATTCACCGGTCGTCGCGTCACAGCTTGGCATGAAGGAAGCCTGCGGAACCGCCCGCATCCTCGCCATTGCAGGATGCAGCGGCATGTATCGCTTCGAGGGAGGCGTGCATGGAACTGCAATGGGATACTATGCGGAAGGCTACTTCCAACGCTGAAGGAACGAATTCGCATCTCCCCCTATCTTGATGTCGATCGCCTTGTAGTTGATGGCAATCTTCCGCCCTTCTATCTGCAGACCAGCACCGAGGATTATCTCGCGGACAACACTCTGGAATTCGCAAGAATCCTGCAATACCGCCATCATGATTATGAACTGCGATTACTCCCGAAAGGTCTTGACCACGCTCTCGTACACGACTTCGCAGTCAAGGAGGTCGGCCTGGAGCATAATGAGGAATCACAGCAAATCGTAAAAGAGGCGGCGACGTTCTTCAAACGGTACCGCCCAACGACCAGCTAGGAAAGGACGCTATGGAAGAACGGATTCGCTCCACCCGCTCCTCACTGGCAGTATTCGTAGGCTGCTGCGCCATGTCCTTCATCGGCTTCGCTCTCATCACCAACACTTCAGGGCTGTATTTCGACGCCATCAGCCGTGATTTACATGTGGGTCGAGCCAAGGTCAGCCTAACCGTATCGATTCGATTGATTTGCAGTGCCATCTCCATGGCCGCGTTCAGTCGCTTTTCACATCGCATTCGCTTGCGCCCCACACTTATCGGCTGCATTGGTATCTGCGCGTGGGATTCCTGCTTTGCAGTCGGGCGTATGCCTCTGGCAGTTCTATCTCGCATTCGCTGTGATGGGACTCGCCTATGTTATTCCGATAACGCTGATGCCACCCATTCTGCTTGCGGCATGGTTTCCCACTCATTTCGGCACGGTCCTTGGCATAACCGGCTGTTTGTCAGGATTGGGAGGAGCCATATTCAATCCTCTGATTTCGCACGTCATCGCGTCATATGGATGGCGATCGGCATATCTACTGACCGGTGCGATGCTGATGGTGCTGCTACTCCCCTGCTCCTACCTGCTTAAACCATATCCACATGGCAAGCTCGACACTGCGTCTGCCCCAAACGCCAAACCTGCGCATGATACACGGACGAAAAGCGGGCATCTCATCGGCATGCTTCGTTCACCGGCGTTTCTGCTGCTGTCAGCCGCCATGATTTTGTTGCAAATCGTATCCGGCATCAATCAGCATATTCCCGCGTACGGGATTTCCATCGGACTCACGCTTACACAGGCCGCTTGGGTGGTCACGGCCCGCATGATTGGAGCCAGCGTCGGCAAACTTGCCATAGGTTCGACGCTGGACCGTGTCAGACCGCAATTCGCAATCACGCTGTTTGCCGCCATCGGAACCACAGGATGGTTCAGTCTGCTTTTCGGAGCCAATATGGAAGTTGCGATCACTGCAAGTTTTCTGGCGGGAATCGGCCAATGCCTGCTCATGATTGCACTTCCCTGGAGCATACGCCGCGTATTCCCGGGAGATGATTATGCCCGCGCGCTGTCCGTCATCAACGCCACCGGCCAGCTGACCGTAGCCATCGCTACCACAGTTCATGGATTGATTTTCGACATGACCGGCGGATATGGAGCGTCATTGACGCTCAACGTGCTGTTGTACGTGCTGGCAGCAATTGCAATCATCACGGTGGCGCACGGGCATACCCAATCCTTCCAGCATCCTAACGGTGATTAGTCCATATCCAATAACAACTCAGCCATTCCCTGATTGGTAGCGAGTGCCGACATCAGTCCACCGACCAAGCATGCGTGCAGTGCCCGCGCACGCCACGTCTCCCAAGCGACTCCAATGACCAATGGAATGTCACGAAACCGTTCGAAATCGATGCTGATGGTGCGCTCACACAGACTGGTTCGCACATGATTGCCATGCATATCGATATGATGTCCGCAAATATGCCCGACCACTCCCTTTTCCTGCAACTCCCGTGCTACTGCAGCGTCTTCGAACGAATGGAAAATCCTCCCGGAATGCCCCTGCCGAATCGCTCCTACACCGACAATGGCGATATCGGCTCGGTTACCCAAAGCCAAAGTCATGGCAATCAGTTTCTCCGAACGCACAGCCTGCGCAACTTCCGCGGATCCCATAATCAACGGTGCAGGAAGCAACGAGTAAGCGCATCCCAGACGTTCTGCCATCATTCGGCAGATTTCCGGAGAATCAGTCAACGAGTTGGCGGAAGACAACGAACCCAGCATCTGAGTCACATGCGCACGAGGTAGTCAAGGGGAGGCAAAGCTCTGATTGTCGCCGCCATCGGCGTCCCGGTCGATGTAACGATCAACGAATCCGGTTTGAGGTTTTCCACCAGCAGCTGCGCCGCACATTGAGGCACTAGCGTCGATGCGATGCTGTCATCGTATGAATATGCGACGCGTACCGTTTTCAACCCGTATTTGTTCCGAAGATTCTCCTCAAGGGATTGCAATCGTTGCAATGGGTGCCCGATGGTAATCTGTACGATTCCGGTTTCCCGTGCTTCGGTGAGCATGCGTGACACCGATGACCGCGAATAGCCGACCTCTCCGGCAATCTGCGATTGATTGAGTCCCTCGTCATAATACATCTGTGATACACGAATCAGCTTTTCGATATGCTGTCTGGTCTGCATCGACGAAAGCGCGGAATCTTTGAACATATGTGCATGTTATCTCCAGTGTCCATACGAACACGCGCGATAAGCATACGTTTTAAGCCCATCATCAACCGATACTCCGGTAAACCAGCAGTGTGGCGAACTGCACATATTCTCATTCACATCCCAATGTCATTTCATCCTCAAATTAGTCTATAACCGGCTCCAGGAAGAACCGGGCCCCGCGTTACCGAAGGATGATCTTCGGGTGACGCGGAAGGAACAGAGGGAGAAAAATACCATGTCGAAAGTATGGCAATACTTGAAGCAGCATGCGTATGGCGCACTCACCATCGTTACGGTGTTGTTGTGCATTCTGGGCAGCTGCATCGCGAATCTGGCACAGACGGATTTCGGCAACGTCACCAAAGAGAATCTGACCATCGAAACATCATCCGGACATAGGCTCGGCATCAACATGCTCAAGCCCAAGACCGCCACCAACGACAAGCCGGCACCCACCATCGTGTTCGCACATGGCGGCAACGGTCTCAAGGAAAAGTGGGATCTATACCAGATCGAATGGGCACGTCGAGGCTTCGTCGTGTTCTCCTTCGATCTTACGGACACGGCGACTCCGAGATTCTGAACAACACCGAATGGCTGGTCAACGGCCGTGGCCTGTATGACACGGTAAAGTACGCGACCACACTTCCATTCGTGGACAAGGACCAGATCGCCGTATCCGGCCAGTCCCGCGGAGGCAACACCATTCACGAGACGATCCTTCTTGACAACAAGGCCAAGAAGCAGCTGATCAAGGCCGTGCTGTACGTCAGCCGCGACGCCGTCTACAAAGACAACGAAACTCAGTCGTTCGGCTATGTGCCAGGCAAGACCACTTCAGCCCAGGCCGCCTCCAAGAATAACGGCGAGTACTTAATTATTACGGCAATCGCAATGTAGCATCATCGCCGCAAATTCGGCCAGTACTCCTTCAAGGAGACCGACAAGACGACCGGCAAGATGCTGCCGAATCCGGACTATCTCAAGCACAATAACGCCAAATCGTTCCTGAACTTCGGCATCACGCCTGACTCTTCGACTGCGGACGGCGTCAGCGGCAAGTACTATACGAAGAAGGTCGATGGCAAGGAAGCATTCCGTGTCATCTATCTGGAAAACGGCTTCCACACTTCGCAGCTCTTCCAGTCGTCTTCTACGCAGCTGCCATGGAGTTCATGGTCAAAGCCTTCAATATGAACACCTCGTTGCAGTCGGGCGACCAGATCTACCAGTGGCGTATGATCGGCAGCACCATCGGTTTCATCGGCATGTTCATGTTCGCCGTGTTCTTCGCTCTGTGGCTCTCCCAGATGCCGCTCTTCAGGGGAACTTCTCGTGGCAATGCCGTCATGCGTATCGCGGAATCGCATCCGGGAACCAAGGCTTGGGCATGGGGCTGCCTTATCGTCAACACCCTGTTCGCCACCGTCAGCACGTTGTTCCTGTACTACAACGGCGTCGACACCCATATCGGCACATTCTTCAGGCAGGGGCAGGCACTGTTCGCAGGCTCCATGCTGGCGATTTCCTCTGTGTTCACCGCCATTGTCACCTACATCTGGTACCGCTGCTTCGCTAAGAAGAATGGTATGAACATCGATGAAATCGATTTGAAGACATCTGCTTTCAGCGTGTTCAAGACCATCATGCTGGCTCTCACCGTCACCGGCGGCACTCTGCTGTTGGTCTGGGGAGCGCAGTACTTCTTCAAGACGAACTTCTCGTTCCTGTACTGGGGCATCATGCCATTCGGCTCCTTCAAGATCGTGGACATGCTTAAGGTACTCCCGATCTTCCTGATTGGCTACGTGATTTCCTCCATCTTCATCAACTGCATGAACTACAACACTTCCTATGGCAAGAACAAGATCGTGAACATCCTGGTACTCGCTCTCGTCACCGCCGCCGTGCCGGCACTGGTGTCCGGCGCAGGCTGGGCCAAGTTCATGCTCACCGGTGTCAATGACCTGTTCGGTGCGGCCTACACCCGCATTCCGGACAGCATGTTCCTCACCGTATTCCTGCTGTTTATCACTCCGCTGACGGCTCGCGGCATCTATTCCAAGACCCGCAATCCGTACCTCGGTGGCATCATCAACGCGATTTTGGCCATGGTAATCACCTGCGTGAATTGCCAGGTCGTTCCCGCCTGATCGCTAGATAGCACGGCATGACAAAGGGTGGTGGCTCATCGACTGAGTCACCACCCTTCTTATTTGCAAGGTACGCTACGCCTTCCAACGACATCAGGCGCGAAGCAGGCATGGAAAACCCGCCCGGAAAATCCGGGCGGGCAGGAAGAAAGGAATTCAGAATAGGGCTACTTGGCGGCTCCTCGCTCTTGGCCGTCTCCTTGGACCCGCTCTTCGGCATGACCCAGAACTTGAGCAGCGGATAGCTGACGATCACGGCAAGCAAGGTGTTGACCACGGATGCGATCGTGCCTGCGATGCCGGCGTTCATGCCCCATCCCTGGCACAGACCGGTCACGTAGCCCGGCAGCACAAGGTTCACTACCACGATGATCACGGCGAGGATCACATACTTCCAAGCGGCGTCCTTGAAGCTGGAGTCGGACTTGAACACCCACTTCATCTGCACGAAGAAGTTCACCACCTGCGCAAGCACCTCGGCCAGCAGGAAGGTGAGGAATCCGCCCAGGCCGTTGCCCTTGGTGTCATAGTTGAAGATCAGGAAGTGGAACGGCTGCGTGAGACCCAGACCCGTGATGAAGATGGCGGTACCGATCCACGTCACCACGAAGCGGGTGATGGTGGAGATGTTCGACAGCACGTTGAACAGGATGAACTCCCAGATGTTCGGATGATCCTTGATCCACTGGCGGATCGGGCCGACCTTCTTCTCGCCGGCAGCGGTTTCGGCCGGCTTCGCAGCATTGTTGTCAGTCATGGTTCAGCTCCTTTGCGGTGTGCTTGTTTGCGGATTGGTTGCGGAAGAAGCCGGCGATCACGCCGCCCAATCCGCGGAAGGTATGGCCGTTCGCGATCTTCACGATGGCGTCGACCATCGCCGAGTCGACCATGCCTTGGGTCATCTTGCTCATGGGCGCGAGGCGGCATGTTCAGGATGAACAGGGTGTTCAGATCCGGCGAGCCGGTCTTCTGGCGGATCTTCGCTTCGCGCTTGGTCAGTGTCTTGGCGACGGTACGCGCACGAAGCCCTTGGAATCCACCCACGACATGATCGGATCGTTGACGCCGAACGTCGTCGGCTTGCCGGGGGCAAGCACCTCATGGCCGAACAGCACTGCCATTTCGGCGTCGGTCACGTCCTTGACCTGTCCGGTCAGATAGTGGCCAAGCGCAGGATCGGCGGCGCAATCGGCGGTCGTGCAATCGCCGGCCACGGTGTGAGGAATCGCAAGCGGCAAATGCTCCGCATTGTCGCCGACCAGCAGCGTCCATTCGCCGCTTTCCGTCTTCCATGCATTGGCGGCAACATCGAAATGGCGGAACGTGTAGCGGTCGAAATCGATGTGCACGCTCTTGCTTTCATGCGCTGCCAGCTCGACCTTGATGAAGCCCTTCAGCTCACGGTCGGGATGGAGCACGCCACCCTGCGGCGCACGCACATACAACTGGGCCACGGTGGAGCCGGCGACATCGGAATCATTGGTGACGACGAAATCCACACCGGTCGCGGTGGCGGTGATCGCGCTGTACGTGAACATGGAGTAGCTCAGACCGTAGCCGAACGGGAAGCGTACGGGTACGCCCACGGTCTCGTAATAGCGGTAGCCGACGAACGGGCCCTCGCGGTAGATCGCGTCACGCCCGATGGCCGGATACCAGCCGGAGCTTGGGCAATCCTCGTATTGCATCGGCCAGGTTTCGGCCAAATGTCCGGATGGGTTGACTTCGCCGGTCAGCGCGCGCACGGTGGCGGACGCGCGGCCTGGCCGGACAATCCTACGTACAGCATGGCCGCAACATCGTTGAACCACGCAATTCCACCGGGGAACCGGCGACGAGCACGATCACCACCGGCTTGCCGGTCTTCGCCAACGCCGTTACGAGATCGTTCTGCGCCTGCGGAATCGCCATGGTGGACCGGTCAAGGCCTTCGGATTCGCTGCGTTCGTCGAGGCCAACGACGGCCAACACCACATCCACGGCGTCCTTCTTGGCGAGCGCGACGGCGTCGTTCAGCAGCACCTCATCCGGCTTGCTTGGCGGTCGTAACCCTGCTCGTAGCCGGCCAATACCAGTCCTTCGGCGTTCTTGACCTCGTCGAGGATGTTCTCCTCCTTGGTGGCGTTCACCTTGGATGAGCCGGAACCCTGATAGCGTGCGGTCGCGGCCATATCTCCGATGACGGCCACGCGAGTGCCCGGCTTGAGCGGCAGCGTGGCGGCGTCGTTCTTCAGCAGCACGCTGGAATGTTCCGCGACCGTTCTGGCGATATCATGGTGCGCCTTCGCGATGTCGTCCGACAGCAGATCGTCGCGGCCGACGCGACGAGCTTGGTCGCCGCCGCGATTTTGGCGACTTCCGCGGCACGCTTGTTGATGTCCGCCTCGGCGAGCGTGCCCGCTTTGACCGCACCTTCCAGCTCGCGCACGGAGGTGAAACCTGGCGACGGCATTTCCAGCGAGCCGCCGGCTTTGACGGCTGCGACGGCGGAGTTGGAGCGCCCCAATCGGAGACGACCATGCCGTCGAAGCCCCATTCGTCGCGCAGGATCTCCTGCAGCAGATGCTTGTTTTCGTGGGCGTAGACGCCGTTGACCTCGTTGTAGGAGGTCATGATGCTCATCGGCTTGGCCTCGCGCACGGCGATTTCAAAACCGGTCAGATACAATTCGCGCATGGTACGTTCGTCCACCACGGAGTTGCTGGCCTGGCGGCGCAGCTCCTGGCTGTTGACCGCGAAATGCTTCGGGCATGCGGAGACGCCGTTGCTCTGGATGCCGCGAATGAGGCCGGCGGCCATACGGCCGGCGACGATCGGATCTTCCGAATAGTACTCGAAGTTGCGTCCGCACAGCGGGTTGCGTTTGATGTTCATGCCCGGTCCAAGCAACACGTTCACGTCGAGATCGTGAGCTTCCTTGCCGAGCGCCTCGCCCATCTCTTCGGCGAGCGCCGGATCCAGGTGTTGGCCACGGTGCAGGCGGTCGGGAAGCAGGTGGCCGGCTTGGATGAGCCGATGCCGAGGTGGTCGCCTTCGCCAAGCTGCCTGCGCACGCCGTGTGGGCCGTCGCTCATGACGAAGCCGGGAATGTCGGCGCGATCGTTGCCGCGCGAATCCCATTCGGATCCGCCGGACAGCATCGCCGCCTTTTCAACGATTCGAAAGATCTTCAAGTTCCATGGGTTCTCCCTCGCACTAGGTGTTGCCAAAACCTGCTTTGCCGAGCCTGCCCTGTCCGCTCCGCCCGACTGCGCTGTTTTCTTGCGATTTCCCGCTGCCGTACCGCGCTGCATCGCACCGTGCCGCACGCGGGATTTCGCCGCTAGTTTGATTGAACCAGCTTTTGCGATGCCATCACCGCCGTATTACACAACCTGTCGTTTTGCTCGCACAATCGGCATATGGCGCGGTGAAGAGGGTATGCGGTGGCGCAGAACGCGCATAAATCGCATCGTTCCATTTTGCAATTGATGGCAAGCGTTTCGATATGCGTATATCGTTGCAATTTCAAGCGACTCGCCGATATTGATACCTTTTTGCGCAAGCGCTATCATACTTAACGAAAGTAAGTTTTGCTGACTTTTCTTCAATGCGGAACATGCTTTGATCACTCAACGCGGAGAGCGATGTTTCGCAGCGCACAGAAAGGATAATGAGATACGCGACCAGCAAAGCAGCGACACGAGCATCGCCTTGGACGCCAATACGGACGCCAGCAGGAGGCCGATAAACCGGCAGTCAAGTGGAGGTACCTCTTCGGCTTCCTCGCCTGGACCGTGCTTAACGCCATCGTCATCGCACTGTGCGCTGGCGCGTCGGTCTTGACCATCAAGCGCATCAAGTAATTCAAACGGGACCGTACCGTCGCATATGATGACACGGTCCCAATCCAGTTCTCCCGATTTTTCCCACACTCAAAGGAGCCCCACATGGTAGACAGCACACTGTTCTCGCTGGCCACGCTCAACGCCCATCCGGCAATGAATCCGGATTCGGTGATCCAGGGCGATCATTGGCGCATCGGCTCATCACGGACGCGCTCGTCCGTTTCGAATGGTCCGACAGCGGCCGTTTCGTGGATGACGCCACGCAGATGGCGATGGTCCGTGATTTCGGCGAAAAGCTGAATTCACCGTCGCCGAACGTAATGGCTGGCTGGAGATCGACACCCCGTCGCTGCATATCTCCTACAACCAGCGCAAGTTCTCTCCGGAAGGCCTGTACGCAACCGTCAAGCACGTCAACGCCATCGAAAACACTTGGCATTACGGCGACGTGCAGCGCAGGAACCTCGGCGGCACCTACCGTACGCTCGACGAGGCGAACGGCCGCATCCCCGTCGATCCGGGCGTCAACAGCACCGACGGTTGGGCGATCATCGACGATTCCAAGTCGAACGTCATCCGCGAAACCGCCGAAGTGAACGGCAACCACAACGATTTCGGCACGTGGGTGACCCCGAAGGAAGAGCCGACCACCGACCTGTACCTGTTCGGCTACGGCCACCGCTACCGCGAGGCCGTGCACGCCCTGTACCGCCTGACCGGCCCGACCCCGCTGCTGCCGCGCTTCGTGCTGGGCAATTGGTGGAGCCGCTACCACCGCTATACCGAAACCGAATACCGTCAGCTCGTCGAACGTTTCGAAAAGGAAGGCATCCCGTTCACCACGGCCGTCATCGATATGGACTGGCACCTGGTTGACGACGTCGACCCGAAGTACGGCTCCGGCTGGACCGGCTACACGTGAACAAGGACTTCTTCCCGGATCCGAAGCGCTTCCTCAACTGGCTGCACGAGCATGGCATGAAGGCCACGCTCAACGTCCACCCGAGGGACGGCGTGCGCGCGTTCGAAGAGCTGTATCCGCAGGTCGCCAAGGCCATGAACATCGATCCGGAAAGCGGCGAGGCCGTGCAGTTCGACCTGACCGATCCGAAGTTCATGGAGGTCTACTTCGACCAGCTCCACCACCCGATGGAGGAAGATGGCGTCGACTTCTGGTGGATTGACTGGCAGCAGGGCGGCCTGACGCGGCAGCCGGGCCTCGACCCGCTGTGGGGCCTGAACCACCTGCATTACCTC
>ENA-OQHP01000591-OQHP01000591.1-human-gut-metagenome-genome-assembly--contig:-NODE-591-length-11641-cov-1.542296_pt1 | contig 11641 bp, 20 predicted proteins | sample MGYA00242563_ERZ504717 | MGnify/ENA primary metagenome ERZ504717 (study PRJEB26092, sample SAMD00036212) | human gut metagenome | host: Homo sapiens | study: EMG produced TPA metagenomics assembly of...
CGCGAGGCGGCGCTATGTGGGTTTGAGACTGCTCGCCGCCCGGCGATTCGCAAGATGCGCGGATTTGCCGAAGGCATGCGTCCCGTGCAGCAGGCGATATTGACGCACGGCGTGAGAAGCGCCAGGACCGACGCTTCTTCGATCGCGCGACGGTTTTGCGCGACCCCGAGACCGGTGAGCTGCTGGTGACCGAGGCCAAGACGCAGAATTCGGCGCTGCTTGGAACTATGCAGCGTGCGAACTGCCTGCTGTGTATTGACGAAGGACCGTGCGAGCTCAGGGCGGGAGATGTCGTGGACGTTGTTCGCGTCGACCTGCCCGAGGGAACGGTGCTATAGGGGGAACGCTATGGAGTTGAAGATTTCGATCGTGACGTGCTCGGATACGCGCGATTTGCGCAGGACGAGGCGGGTGCCGCGCTCGAGGAACTTATCGAGGCGCAGGGATGGACGGTCGCCTCGCATGTGGTCGTGCGCGACGACGTCAGCGAAATCGGTGATGCCATTGTGGAAGCCGCCGATGCGTGCCACGCCAATGTCGTGCTCACCTGTGGCGGCACGGGGCTTTCGATGCGCGACGTGACACCCGAGGCGACGCGTGCCGTCTGCGACCGCGATGTGCCGGGTATTGCAGAGGCAATCCGTGCGTATTCCATGACCAAGACACGCCGCGCTATGCTCTCGCGCGCCGTGTGCATGCAGCGTGGGTATACACTTGTCATCAACTTCCGGGATCTACGAAAGCGGCCCGCGAAAGCTGGGAGCCGTGAGCGACCAGCTGGAGCATGCGGCCCAAATGACGGCGGGCGGCGGGCACGCCAAATAAGCGGTTTACCTGCGGCGGAGCGACCTTGCGAGTCGCTCCGCCCTTTTTATGCAGCGGCAGTGTGGGACGTCTCGTGTTTTCGGTAAAAGAAAATTATCAGGCGAGAGATATTTATCATAAACATTATTCGCACCGAAGTATAATCTTATTACAGAATAAGCCTGCGGTGGGGTACCCGGGCACAAGGTCCGAAAGGTTGAATATGTTCGATATGGTTTCACGCCGCGGTTTTGTCTCGCTTTCTGGTGCCTCTGTCGCCGGCTTTGGCCTTGCTGGCTGCTCGGGCAAAAGACGTCCGAGCCCGCTGGTTCCGATGCCGGTTCTGCTAAGGCATCTTCCAAGAAGGCTGTTGAGCTGCAGATCTTTGCTGCCAATTCGCTCGAGAAGGCTCTGCCCGAGGTTCAGGAGCTCTACACCGAGCAGACCGGTACCACGTTTGCCGACACGCAGTTCAAAGCGTCCGGGGACCTTGTCGAGCAGATGCGTGCCGGTGCCACGGTTGACGTACTCATCACGGCCTCCAAGGGCACCATGGACGACGCCGAGGCCGCCGGACTCGTCGATGCCGACACCCGTGAGGATATGTTCGTCAACGACCTTGTGATCATTCGCGCCGAGGGCTCCGACACCAAGGTCGAGGTCATCGACGACGTCGCGAATCTGGACGCAAGATCGCCATTGGCGACGCCAAGACCGTTCCCGCCGGCAAGTACGCCAACCAGGCCCTGGCCTCCGTGGGCCTCTACACCGGCACCGAGGGCGACGACGGCGAGTATGCTCCCGAGATCGCCGACAAGGTCGCGCTGGCCGACAAAGTTGGTACCGCCGCCGCCTATGTGTCCACAGGCGACTGCGTGGCCGGTTTTGTCTACAGCTCTGACATCTTCCGCTACGACGGCATCGAGGAGGCCTTCGTGTGCCCCGAGGATTCGCACAAGCCATCGTGTATCCGGCGCTGTCGCCGATGGCTCCGAGCATGCCGACGAGGCCAAGGCGTTCATCGACTTCTGCCTGACCAACAAGAAAGCTCAGAAGATTTGGGCTAAGTACGGCTTTGAGCTTTCCGCGTAGTGCGGCTTGGCGTGATAATTCCATCGTTTTGTGTTTCACTCCGTCCTTGTATTCGCTTGGAGCTTTTCGTGCTTAATAGATTCCGCATGCTTGTCGCCTGTGCTTTGACCTTCGCGCTTTGCTGGGTGCCGGGATTTGCGTTTGCTGGGGACGCCGAGGACGGGGCCCAGGTTGCTGCGACCGCTCATGGGCTTTCCTATGGAATCGAGCGTTTTGAGCGGTTGGCGAAGGGGACCGCTCGTGCCATGGAGGGCCAGCCTGAGGGCTACCGGTTTCCCGTTGACGAGGATGTGGACCTTGTAGTGGCGCCTGCTGCCGATCGCGTTGTGGTGTGGATATCGCCCAAGGCGGTCGAGAAGTATGGATTGGATCTGCAGGACAACGAGTGCGTATCGGGTCTCAAGGCCCTCGTCTGTGACCTCGACAGCGCAAACTGCATGGGAGGTGCGCGGCTGGGGGACGTGGATCTTCCTTGGTATGTCACGGCGGAAACAACGTTTGATGCCGGCGGGTATACCTATGGCTTTGATGAGCGCGGTGCGGATGGGGACCGCTATGTGGTGATTTCATCGGCCTCGGGTGATGCCAAGGGCGGAGCGCGTTGGCTTGATAGCGCTCAAATGGTAGAAGCATCGTCTGTCGTGATGCGGGATGAGCAGGGGCCCTTGACCTCTCTGGCCTCCTTTTTAGGCGGCATCGACTACCGCCCGTTTTGGGTGTCCATTAAAACGAGTGGCCTTGCCTGGTGATTGCCTTTGCACTGGGCCTGTTTGCCGCGTGGAAGACTATGGGTACCTCGAGTCGCATCAAGGGCCTGCTCGATTCAGTCTTTACGATTCCTATGGTGCTGCCGCCCACGGTCTGCGGCTTTCTGCTCCTCATGCTGTTTGGCCGCTCGACGGGGTGGGCCAGTGGCTCATCGCGCACGGCATCTCGATCGTCTTTACCTGGCCCGCGGCGGTCATTTCGGCCGTCGTTGTGTCGTTTCCGCTGGTCTACCGCACGGCGCTCGGAGCCTTTGAGAGCCTTGACACGCAGATGCTCGATGCCGCGCGAGCCCTGGGATGGTCCGAGCGCCGCATCTTTACCAAGCTTATGATGCCGCTTGGCTGGCCCTCGATTGCCGCCGGCGCGGTGCTTGCCTTCGCGCGTGCCATGGGCGAGTTTGGCTGCACCCTGTTCTTTGCGGGCAACTACGCCGGCATTACCCAGACCATCCCCATCGCCATCTACTTTGAGTGGATGGGCGGCAACACCTCGGTGGCCCTCTTTGGGTCGTCGTCGTGATCGTGTTTAGTTTCCTGGTCATCCTGTTCATCAACATGTACACGGCGCATTCGCAAAAGTATCGCGAGCGTGGTCTCTCCCGTGCAGGGCGCAAACAGGCCAAGCAGCTGGGTAGCCAGATCGATTCGCTCGACCAGTGGGCGGCGATGCGCTGCGTATCGATCGCGAGGCGCTGGCCGAACTCATGCGCGATGACGCCGTCTCGAAGGGAGGTCGATAGACCATGTCGCTTGTCCTGGATATCAAAAAGCGCTATCCCGGGTTTATGCTCGACATGCAGCTCGATGCCGGCGAGGAGCGTGTGGCGCTGCTCGGCGCCTCCGGATGCGGCAAGAGCTGCACCTTGCGCTGTATTGCCGGCGTGGAGACGCCCGACGAGGGCAAGATCGTCGTCAACGGCGTGACCTTTTTTGACTCTGCGACGGGCATCAACCTTCGCCCCAGGAGCGAAAATGCGCCTGATGTTTCAAAGCTATCAGCTGTTTCCAAACATGACGGTGGCCGATAACGTATGTGCCGGCGTGAGGGTGCAGGCGACGCCGCAGCGCGCAGACAACTTGCCGAGCGCTACCTGGGTATCTTTGGACTGGCCGATTTTGCCGACCGCTATCCCGCGCGTCTCTCGGGCGGCCAGCAGCAGCGTGTGGCGCTTGCTCGCATGGTGGCGGCACACCCGGGCATTTTTATGTTCGACGAGCCCATGAGCGCGCTCGACGCGTATCTCAAGAGCGCGCTTGAGCAGAACATGCTCGACCTGTTCGACGTCTGTAACCGTACCGTGCTCTACGTGAGCCACGATATTGACGAGGCATGCCGCCTGTGCGAGCGCATTTGCGTGATGCATAACGGGCATGTGGAGGAGATCGGCTCCGTCGAGGACGTGATCCACCGGCCGCAAACCTTGGCTGCGCTGCGCCTGACGGGCTGCAAGAATACGAGCCGCGCGCGCAAGATCGGGCTTCAGGAAGTTGAGGCCCTGGACTGGGGCATGACCTTCAACGTGGGCCGTGAGGTTCCCGATAACGTGGCGTACCTGGGTATTCGTGCGAGCTACTTCCATGTGGACAACCGTGCCGAGCGGGGTCGCAACAGCTATGACCTGCACGTGGCCCGCGTGAGCGATTCGCGTTTTGAGCGCCTGGTGCTGTTGGATGCGCCGCGGGCCGATGCGCCCACGCGTCTGCAGTGGAAGGTCAACAAAGTGGGCATGCCTGTCGACGAGCTACCGCAAGCAGGCGAGACGCTGCGCATGCATTTTGATGCCAGCAGGATCCATTTGGTTTGTCGATAGCGCCGGGTAATGCCGTCGGGGATATAAGCCTCGGCGGCTTTGTTTTTGTCGTTCGTCGAATGAGAGATGACAAACTCTTATCAACACAGATAATTATTTATTAAACGACGGCACACGACGCTGTCGTACGCATGTCGGCGGTGTTCGTCTGGACGACAACCGTTGATATAGTTACCTTCGACGAGAAAAGGAGGGTGCGCCGGTGCTGCAGATGACATATTCGCGTCGCGTTGCCGCGCGCGCCCTGTATATGGCTCGGAGCCGCATATGAGCAGGTATGTTCACGGCTCCGGGAGAGACGACGCACAACTAAATAATCCGCTGCAAAGCGGGTTCCCCAAATTCCGGGTTTGAGCGCGGCTGGGTTTTCGCCACCCACCGTGCAGCAATACCGTAGCTATTCATTTTTGGTTCGAGAGGGGAACCGCCATGGCTGAAGAATTTGATTTCCATCCGATGTGGGAGAGCCTCGGCATGAATCTTGCCGACCACGACATGCTGCTGGGCGCCGTGGGTCAGATGTACGGCGATATGTTCCTGACGCAGAACAATCGCCCCAAGTCCACGTCCTACCTGGATTTTGTCGCCACCAACATCCACAGCGGCCGTATTAAGGAGATGCTCGACAAGAAGGAGGCCGGCGAGGCCACCAAGATCGTCGGTTCGTTCTGTGTGTACGTGCCCGAGGAGATCGTGCTTGCCTGCGACGGCATCCCCGTGGGCCTGTGCTCGGGTGCCGACTGGGCAACCGACAAAGTCGAGGAGCACTTGCCGCGCAACACTTGCCCGCTCATCAAGAGCTTTGCCGGCTTTAAGCTGGGCGAGGTCTGCCCCTACATCGAGTCGAGCGACTTGGTAGTCGGCGAGAACACCTGCGATGGCAAGAAGAAGGCCTACGAGTTCTTTGCCACGCAAAAGAACATGTACGTCATGGATATTCCCAACGTACACGACGAGTCGACGCTCGTGACCTGGAAGGCCGAGGTTAAAAGCTTGCCGCCAAGATCGAGGAAGAGTGCGGCGTCAAGATTACGCCCGAGCGCTGAAGGCTGCCATCCACGCCGTCAACGAGAAGCGTCGCGCCCTGCAGCGTCTGGCTGCCACGCGCGCTGCCGATCCGGCGCCCATCAGCGGTCTCGATAGCCTGCTGACCGTTCAGGCCGCCTTTATGGACGACACGCCGCGTCTGACCGGAGCCATTAACGATATGGCGGCTGAGTGCGAGCAGCGTGTCGAGGCCGGCGAGGGCGTGGCGCCCAAGGGGACCAAGCGCATCCTGTACACCGGTACGCCCATGGCCGTGCCTAACTGGAAGCTGTTCAACCTCATCGAGAAGCCGGCGGCGTTGTGGTGGGCGAGGAGTCCTGCACGGGCTCGCGCTACTACAAGGACCTGGTCGACGAGTCCGGTGAGACGGTCGAGAGATGCTTGATGCCATCGCCGAGCGCTACTTTAAGATCAACTGCGCCGTCTTTACGCCCAACGACCAGCGTATGAAGGACATTGTCCAGATGGCCAAGGACCTGCATGCCGACGGCATCGTCGACGTGGCCCTGCAGTTCTGCACGCTCTACGAGATGGAGTCGTTTGCCGTGGAGAAGGCCGCCGAGGAGGCCGGCATTCCGTTTATGCACATCACGACCGACTACGCCGGCGAGGATGCGGGGCAATTGCAGACGCGCATTGAAGCTTTCTTGGAAACCATTTAGGGCTATCCGTCTCGGTGACTTCCCCAGGCACCCGATCTTGCCGTTCAAACCGTCGCTTGCGTACCAAAGTACGCGGTGCTCCTCATTTACGGCAACCTCGGGCACCCGGGAAAGCTGTTTCCTTGGTTGGTTAAAAGGTTTAGGAGTTATATGTCGGAAAATACTGAGCAGCCGTTGCCGCGCACGTTTGAGGAGTTCAACGAGCAGCGCAAGGCGGCGTTTATTCGCGTTAAGGAATATAAGCAGGCGGGTAATCGCCTGGTCGGCTTTTTGTGCAGCTATACGGCACTCGAGATTATCGATGCCGCGGGGGCCGCAAGTGTCGCTCTGTGCGGTACGTCCGATGAGGTGATTCCCGAGGCCGAGAAGGTGCTGCCGGCAAACCTCTGCCCGCTCATCAAGTCGACGTACGGTTTTGCCTATTCGCAAGTGCCCGTTTACGTACTTTAGCGACATGATCATCGGCGAGACTACCTGCGACGGCAAGAAGAAGATGTACGAGCTACTCAACGAGCTCAAGCGCACGCACATTCTGCACCTGCCGCAGGGTCGCGATCGCGCCTGCGAGCGTGAAGCTGGTACGAGGAGTGCCGCCTGCTCAAGGAGGAGCTCGAGAACTTCTACGGTATTACGATTACTGATGACGACCTGCGCGCCGCCGTCCGTCGTCGCAATCGCCTGCGTGCTGCCCAGCTCGAGATGTTTGCGCTGCAGGCCAACCAGCCGGCGGCCATGAGCGGCGTCGACTGATGAGCACTATGTTTGCCGGTACGTTCAGCTTTGATATTGAGGCTATACGCAGCAGCTGGAGCAAAGGTTGCCAAGCTGCGCGAGGCCTACGACGCGGGCGAGCGCCCGGTTGCGGCGGATGCTAAGCGCATTCTGATCACCGGTTGCCCGGTGGGCGGTGTGATCAACAAGATCGGCCGCACCATCGAGTCCAACGGCGGTGTGGTCGTGTGCATGGACGACTGCTCGGGCGAGCGCACGGCGGCCATGATGATCGACCCGGAGGCTCCCGACATCCTGCGCGCCATCGCCGACGCTACCTGGATATCAACTGTTCGGTCATGACGCCCAACGACGGTCGTATGGAAAATACGCTGGCCATGTGCGAGAAGTACCACGTCGATGGCGTGGTAGAGAGCGTGTTACAGGCCTGCCACACCTTCAACGTTGAGAGCGCGCGCATGCAGGAGGCCGTCGAGGGTGCGGGTATTCCGTACATGAAGATCGAGACCGACTACAGCAACGGCGACATGGGCCAGATTGAGACCCGCATCGCCGCCTTTATCGAGACCCTGTAGCTTCCTCAGGCACGATCTTGCTCTCAAACCTCGCTTGCGTACCATAGTACGCTGCGCTCCTCTTTCGGGCAATCTCCGGTACCTGAGAAACCTAGAGCTAAGGCGCCTGAACGCGCCGCTATCTTTGATGTTTAGATTGGGAGAGAGCCATGATAGGGATCGGGATCGATATCGGGTCTACGGCGGCTAAGGCTGCTGTGGTCGATGGGGAGGGTTCGGTGGCGTGGACGTGCGTGCAGCCAACCGGGTTTTCCTCGGTCGATGCTTCCGAGCGGCTGCGCGAGGCACTGGCGGCGGCCGGCTATGACGTGACGGGCGACGAGGTTCGCGTGATCGCGACCGGCTACGGTCGTGTCGCCGTGCCCTATGCGCACAAGGTCGTGACCGAGATTACCTGCCACGGTACCGGTGCCGTGCGCCTGTTTGGCGATCACGGCACCGTGATCGACGTGGGCGGTCAGGACACCAAGGTCATTCAGCTTAAAAGTGGTCGAGTGGCCAAGTTTGCCATGAACGACAAGTGCGCCGCCGGCACGGGGCGCTTTTTGGAGATCATGGCCGACCGCCTAGGTATTTCCCAGCAGCAGATGGCCGATCTGGCACGTTCCGGCGAGCCTACCAAGATTTCCAGCATGTGCACGGTGTTTGCCGAAAGCGAGGTCATCAGCTAGATCGGCCGTGGCGAGCCGCGCGAGAACATTGCGCGTGGCGTGATCGACAGCGTGGTCTCGCGCGTGGCGACCATGGCCGGGCAGGCCGCGGGCGCCCCGTACTACCTGACCGGTGCCTGTGCGAGAACGCCTCGTGGTGGAGCGGTTGGGCGAGCTACTGGGGTCGCCGGTGACCACCTCGCCCCAGGCTCGCTTTGCCGGAGCGATCGGCGCGGCGATTCGCGCACAGGCGCTCAATTAATGCATCCGCCGTCGGCTCGCATTCATGCGTATACTGGGAGAAAATGATTGACCGATGAGAGGAGGTATCGATGGCTGACGATCAGATTAAGCTCACGTCTATGACGGCCGCGAGCGGTTGAGCCGCCAAGCTGGCTCCCGGAGCCCTCGCCCAGGTCCTGGGCGATTTGCCCAATGTGCATAATGACAACTTGCTCGTGGGGTTCGATACCTCCGACGATGCGAGCGTCTTCAAGGTGGGGGAGAACCTGGGCCTCGTGCAGTCCGTCGACTTCTTCCCACCCATGGTGGACGACCCCTTCCTCTTTGGCCAGATCGCCGCCGCCAACTCGCTGTCGGACATCTACGCCATGGGAGGCACTCCCTCGCATGCCATGAACCTGCTCTGCATCCCCAGCTGCCTAGGGGTGGAGGTGGCCGGTCAGATCTTGGCGGGCGGCGCCGACAAGTGCGTCGAGGCGGGCTGCACCATCGCGGGCGGCCACACCATCAACGACGATGAGCCCAAGTACGGCCTGTCCGTCTCGGGTTTTGTGCAGCTCGACCGCATGCTTGCCAACGGTGGGGCGCGCCCGGGTGATGTACTGCTGCTCACCAAGCCGGTGGCTCGGGCATCATCACCACGGCCATTAAGGGCGAGCTTATCGAGCAGGACGAGGCCGCAGCCATGTTTGACTCGATGTGCACCCTCAACGAGGCGCCGATTCGTCTGGCCGAGGGGCTCGAACTTCACGGCTGCACCGACATTACGGGCTTTGGCCTGATCGGGCATGCGTGCGAGATGGCCGAGGGTTCGGGCGTGCAGATTGAGCTTGCGTCTGGGGCGGTGCCGCTCTTTGACCAGGTGCTCGACATGGCGCGCCTGGGCATTATTCCGGCGGGCGCCTACCGCAACCAGGACTTCTTTGGCCCGCGTGTGACGGCCGATGACGACCTGGAGCCGGGCATGCTGGATGCACTCTACGATCCGCAAACCTCGGGTGGCCTGCTCATCTCGGCACCCGCTGCTGATGTGGATGAGCTTGCGCGCCGCCTGCATGCCGAGGGTCGTATTGCGGCCGTTGTCGGTCGCGTGTGCGAGCCGGTGCCGGGCGGCCCTGCTGTTCGTGTTGTGCGCTAGTGGCGCGTTTATTTAACTACCTATCGTTTTGGAACGATGAACTTGAAAGGAAAACTATGTCTACCAAGATTGAAGTTAATGCCATGGGCGATGCCTGCCCGCTGCCCGTCGTCAAGACGCTCAAGGCCCTAAAGCAGCTCGACGGCGAGGGCGCTGTCGTGACCTCGGTCGATAACGAGACCGCCGTCAAGAACATCTCCAAGATGGCGCAGGAGAAGGGCTGCACGGCCTCGGTCGAGAAGGTCGCGGACGCCGAGTGGCACGTGACCGTCGCGACTGCAGGCACCGTTGCCGTGGACGTGCCCGAGCAGGACGGTGCCGCCTTCTGCGATGCTAGCGCCGGTAAGGGCAATCTTGTCGTCTCCGTCTACACCGACTGCATGGGCCGCGGCGACGACGAGCTGGGCCACAAGCTCATGAAGCTTCATCTTTGCCGTGACGCAGCAGGAGGAGCTGCCCGCGACTATGCTGTTCTACAACGGCGGTGCCAAGCTCACCGTAGAGGCTCGCCGGTGCTCGACGACCTGAAGGGCCTGGCCGAGCAGGGTGTCGAGATTCTCACCTGCGGTACCTGCCTGGACCACTATGGCATTAAAGACCAGCTTGCGGTGGGCGAGGTCACCAACATGTACGTGATCGTGGAGAAGATGGAGCAGGCCGTGCGCGTCGTGCGCCCCGTAGCGTATTGGTTGGAGTTGCCATGAGGGAGAAGCGCCCGGCGCTTGTCATCACGTTTCCCACCACGGCGGCCGCATGGGTTGCGAGTCCTTGTGCGTCGAGCGCGGCCTTCCCGGGCGAACGATTCCCGTACCCGGGGAGGTCGCTGCCGGCTGCGGTCTGGCGTGGAAGGCGTTGCCTGTCGATGAGGAGCTGCTGCGCGGCGAACTCGCCGCGGCGGGCATTCCCACCGAGGGCTTTACGGTGATTGATATGTGGGAGGTCGTGCGATGATCTATCTGGATAACGCGGCGACGACCATGCACAAGCCGCAGACGGTCATCGATGCCGTGACGCAGGCGATGTGCTCGCTCGGCAATGCCGGGCGCGGCGCCACGTCGGGTGCGCTCGACGCGGCGCGTACGATTCACGGTTGCCGTGCCAAGCTCGCGCGCCTTTTAGGTTGCCCGAGGGCGGACCAGTGTGTGCTTTACGCCCAACTCCACGGCGGCGCTCAACACCGTCATCAATGGCGTGGTGCGCCCCGGCGACCGTGTGGTCACAACGGTGCTCGAGCACAACTCCGTGCTGCGTCCGCTTAACCGCCTTGCGGCAGAGCAGGGTGTGACCGTTGAGCATGCGGGCTGCGACGCGAACGGCGTGCTCGACTACGACGAGCTCGAGCGGTTGGTCACGCCCGGTACGCGTGCCGTGGTGGTGACGCATGCCTCTAATGTGACCGGCAACGCGGTCGACATTGCGCGCGTGGCGGCCATAGCCCATGCGGCCGGCGCGCTTGTGATCGTCGATGCCTCGCAGTCTGCCGGCACGGCGCATATCGATATGGCAGACCATGGGGCTTGACGTGGTGTGCTTTACCGGCCACAAGGGACTGATGGCCCGCAGCACCGGCGGCCTGGCCGTGGCGGAGGGCATTGACGTGTCTCCGTGGGCCATGGGCGGCACGGGCGTGCACAGCTTCGACCACTGCAGCCGCTTGAGTGGCCCACGCGCCTTGAGGCGGGCACGCTCAACGGCCATGGCATCGTGGGACTTTCCGCAGGTCTCGACTTATCGAGGCCCAGGGTGGGGTCGAGGCGATTGCTGCCCACGAGCGTGCGCTTGCTGGTCGCTTCCTTGCCGGTGTGCGCAAGATTCCGGGGATTAAGCTCTACGGTGCCTTTGACCAGCCGACGCGCTCTGCGATTGTGTCGCTCAACGTGGGCGATATTGACTCTGCCGAGATCTCGGATGCGCTTATGCAAGGGTGGGGGATTGCGACGCGTCCCGGCGCCCATTGCGCTCCGCTCATGCACCGCGCGCTCGGGACCGAGCGCCAAGGTATCGTTCGCTTCTCGTTTGGGTATTTCAACACGGACGAGGAAGTCGACACGGCTATCGATGCTTTGCGCGATTTAGCCTGCTAAAGCTGCTAGACCGTTTATACTTGCGGAACGGGTGTT
>ENA-OQHP01000593-OQHP01000593.1-human-gut-metagenome-genome-assembly--contig:-NODE-593-length-11624-cov-1.216578_pt1 | contig 11624 bp, 19 predicted proteins | sample MGYA00242563_ERZ504717 | MGnify/ENA primary metagenome ERZ504717 (study PRJEB26092, sample SAMD00036212) | human gut metagenome | host: Homo sapiens | study: EMG produced TPA metagenomics assembly of...
TACAATAATAATGAAAAAACAATCAAAACCATTCGGAAATGATACGTCTTAGGGAAAAGGAGTCCAAGCATGCTGGAATTGATGTTTACCCTGGCTTTGGGAATTATTCTGGGGCTTTCGGGCCGCATGACAAGTTCGGTCAGTCACGCCCTTGGCGTGATTACGAAGATCTGCCTTTTTATCATGATTTTTGCCTGGCTGCCAAGATTGGCTGTGATGAAGCCGTCATCAAGGTCTTGCCCCTCATTGGGCGCAATGCCTTCTTCCTTTGTTTTGGCGGCATAGCAGGTTCTTTCTGTCTCATGGCCCTCGTCGGATGGCTTCATCGGGAAGCTTTTACTCGCCTTCTGTCAGAAGGTGAAAGGAGGCAAAACTCATGATTGGGATCATTTTTTCTGCCCTTTTTCTCGGTTTTTTTACAGGGCGATTTTTCCTTGCGCCGATAGCCAAACCCCTTCTTGATACCATTCTCATGACGGCTCTTGCGTATGGTTTTTTGTGCCGGTGCTGATATTGGCAGCAGCCGTCAGATTGTACGCCGCTTTCTTACGGTTAAGACCTTGGGCCTGTCCCTTCTCGTCCTTCTGGCAACGAATGTGGGCAGTCTTGGCGGCGGGTTGATCATGGGGTATCTTATGGGAGTGCCTTTTCGGGATGCCCTACTCGTGAGTGCTGGCATGGATGGTACAGCCTGTCTTCCGTCCTGCTCAGTGCCGCTGTGGTACTGAAACGGGGACGCTAGCCTTTCTTGCCAATGCCCTGCGGGAACTGCTGACCATCCTTGGTATTCCGCTTCTTGCCCGTTTCTGCCATTTACCCCTTGTCGTTGTCGGAGGCGCGACGAGCATGGATTCAACGATGCCATCCTGCTCCAGTGTGCTGGACGCCCGGCGGCGATTTTGGCTTTGTCAATGGATTCCTTCTTTCTTTGGAGATTCCCCTTCTTTTTGCTTTTCTGCTCTCACCGACAGTCAGCGCTTTCCTCAATCGATAAGGAGTTTTTCATATGTATGTCATTCCCGCTTTCTTTTTCTTGATGGAATTGATATTTCTTTTTCATTACCGTAAGATCTATTACTATCACCAATGGCTTCCTAATTTATGGCGGAAGCGGACCCAAGGGGTTCGGCTGATCATCCTGTCGAGGGATATCATCCTCTATCTGTTTCTGTCCCTTGTCCGGATGCTGTACCTTCTTTATGCCATTTATATCGTCCTTTTTACCCCTTATTGGCAGCCGGGCTGCATGCTGCTTTTTTTAAGTGCCATGCCCCAGCTTGCCGTGGCCTTTCGCATTGACGGACTTACGGAAAAGGACCGGACGACAGGGCTTGTTTATCCCACCCGCTTATTTCAGGCCGTCATGAGTGGATTCGTTCTTTTTATTCTTGGTCAATTTGCTTTGGGCACGACAGTGTACTTATAAAATGGACAAAAGTCTATAAAATAAGAACAAAATGATGATTATGTAAAGAATGATAAGATGATTTTTTTAAAAATACTATTTTTATGTATAAAATATGTTGACAAAAATGTGATGTTGTATATAATAGGTTATATCTTGTTTGGCCGGTCATAGACGAATAAGGGAAAAACTCACGGAGAGCGGTGGAAGACAAGGAATCCGGCCCAGTTTCCCTCAAGGTTGCCAGCAAGGATCAAACAACGGAGGTGTTTATTATGAAATCATGGAAAAAAGTGGTGGGTGCTGTGTGCATGACCACACTGGTCGCAGCTGCCGTGGCAGGCTGCGGCAAATCGGGCGGTAAGTCAGGCGGAGGAGATACCATTAAGGTCGGCGCCCTATTCGAATTGACCGGCAACGTTGCAAACTATGGGACATCCACTCAATGGGTTCAAGATGCTGTTGATGAAGTCAATGCCAAGGGTGGTGTAAACGGTAAGAAAATCGAGGTTGTCCAAGCGGATAACAAGTCGGAGCCTTCCGAATCGGGCAATGCCGCGACAAAGCTTGTTACGCAGGATAAGGTTGTAGCGGTTGTCGGACCGGCGACTTCCGGTTCTGTTGCAGCGGCAGAGCCAATCCTGACGGCCAATAAGACGCCTCTTATTGCACCGTGTGCAACGGCTCCCGCCATTACCCTTGGTAAGGACGGCAAGGCCAAACCCTATGTCTTCCGTGCCTGCTTCATTGACCCGTACCAAGGCAAGATCATGGCTGAATTTGCGGCAAAGGATCTGAAGCTCAAGAAAATTGCAATCCTGAATGATTCTTCCAGTGACTATTCCAAGGGACTGGCTGAAGTCTTCGAAAAGACGTTTACGGAAAATGGCGGTCAGATTGTGGCCAAGGAAGCGTTCCTGTCCAAGGACGTTGACTTCAAAGCCGCCCTCACCAAGCTGAAAGCTGCAAACCCCGATGCCCTCTACATCCCGGGTTACTATGAAGAAGTTTCCAAGATCATCAAGCAGGCTCGTGAAGTCGGGATTACCACCCCGCTCTTAGGTCCGATGGCTGGGATTCCCCGAAACTGGTTGAAATCGCCGGCAAGGAAGTACGGACAAGACTTACTTCACCAGTGCCTATACTGCACAGGATAAGGATCCTGGCGTCCAGAAGTTCATCAATTCCTATAAGGAAAAATATGGCAAGGTTCCTGATGTTTTTGCCCTTCAAGGTACAATGCCGGTCTGGTCCTCTTCCATGCACTGGAAGAACCAAAGGTGAAGGCGGGACGAAGCTGGCGGAAGCCATTGCTAAGACCAAGGACCTCCAAGTTGCCAATGGGAAATTCTCCTATGATGAACATCATAATCCGATCACGACGGCCCTGATCCTTGAACTCAAGGACGGCGTCCAGACCCTCGTGAAGAAAATCAACGGATAATCAATATATCTGACAGGGACACAAGCCGTGGGAAGCGCCCATGGAACCCCCTGAAAAGCGGTGTCCCGAAGCCTTAGGCACATGCAGGACTTCGGGACCCGCTTTTACATAGATAGCCAATGAGTAAAGAAGCAAAGCAAAGCAAGGCTGGATAGAGGGATTCCTATGAAAGCAGGAAGGTGGCGTTACAGATGTTGGCAGTGGGACTGGTACTTACCGGTCTTACGACAGGATGTGGCTCCCAAGGGGCCAGGAACACCATCAAATTAGGTGGGAACCTTGAAATGACAGGAGAAAGTGCCAGCTATGGGATTTCTTCCCGTAATGGGATCGAGCTTGCTCTCAAGGAACAGAACGAAAAGGGCGGCGTCCTTGATAAGAAGGTCGAGCTTGTTGTGGCCGATAACAAGTCGGAAGCAACGGAAGCCACCAAGCTATGCAGAAACTGATTCCCCAGGACCGCGTCATTGGGGTCATTGGGCCTAATCTTTCAAGTGTGGTCATTGCATCCACCGCCGTGAGCGGGGCGGCAAAGACGGCTGATATTTCGCCCATGGGAACAAATCCACAAGTGACGGTGGATGGTTTGGGGAAGGTCAAACCCTATAATTTCCGGGCCTGCTTCATCGATCCTTTCCAAGGAACGGTCATGGCGCACTTTGCCCTCAATACGCCTAAGGTCAAACGGGCAGCATCATGATTGACAACTCCTCAGACTATTCAAAGGGCCTTGCCCAGTTCTTCAAGAAGCAGTTTGAAAAGGGCGGCGGTGAGGTTGTTGCTGAAGAGGTCTATCTCTAGAAGGATACGGACTTCAAGGCGACGCTGACCAAGATCCGTACCCGGCAGCCTGATTTTCTCTATATTCCTGCTATTATCAAGAAGTGGGGCTCATTGTTCGTCAGGCCCGTGAATTAGGGCTTGATATCTTGATGGGCGGCGACGGCTGGGATTCCCAGCGTCTTGCGGAAATTGCTCAAGTGGAAAACCTCAACCGCTGCTGCTTTTCCAGTCCCTATTCGGCAGAAGATACGTCTTCCATCAACCAAGCGTTCGTCGCGGCCTATCAGAAGGAATACAAGGAGCGGCCCGATGTTTTTGCGGCTCTTGCCTATGATTCGGCCAAGCTTTTTCTTAAGGCATTGGAAGAAGCGGGAAGCGCGGATCACAGAAGTCGCCGAAGCTTTGTCCAAGACCAAGGAGATGGCCGGTGTTTCCGGGACTAAGACCTTTGGCGCTGACCATAACCCAATCAAATCGGCGGTCATCATTGAATGAAAAGAGGGGAAACAAACTTTCCGTGCGAAAGTCGATCCCTGAATGAACGTATCCATCCATAGGGCGGCAGACTTGTTCTGCCGCTGCCATTATGAAAAAAGGGAGGCCATGTCTATGGAATCTGGTTTTATGCATCAACTGCTGCAGCAGCTTATCAATGGTCTGTCCCTGGGCAGTATCTACGCACTGATTGCGCTGGGCTATACCATGATCTATGGAATCTTGAAGCTCATCAATTTTGCCCACGGTGATATCTATATGGTGGGCGCTTATATTGGGTATATTGCGACAACAGTCTTTCATCTGCCCTTTTTCCCGTCCCTTCTGATTGCGATGGCGGGGGCAGCCCTTGTCGGTATGCTCATTGAACGTGTTGCTTATCGGCCGATGCGCAATGCACCCCGCATTGCCATCCTCATTACGGCCATTGGCGTATCTTTTTTCCTTGAAAACGGCATGATCCTTCTGGCATCACCGCAGCCGCGTACGTTTTCTTCGGATTTTGCCGCGTCTGTGTACAATGTCGGGGGGGCTTGTGATCAATAGCCAGCAGATCATCATCCTTGGCAGTACCATTGTCCTCATGCTGGCCCTGACGTATATTGTCAATTATACAAAAATCGGCAAGGCCATGCGTGCTGTTTCCTTTGACGCCGATGCGGCCCGCTTGATGGGCATCAATATCGACCGCGTCATCAGCATGACTTTTGCCCTGGGTTCGGCCCTTGCTGCTGCTGGCGGCGTACTGGTTGGGATCTATTATAATTCGATTGATCCTCTCATGGGGATGGCGCCCGGCATCAAGGCTTTCGTGGCGGCTGTCCTTGGTGGGATTGGAATCATCCGGTGCCATGGTGGGCGGCATCATCCTAGGCATTGTAGAAGCCCTTGTATCGGGCTTTATCTCCTCGACGTTCCGTGATGCAGCTGCCTTTGCCATCCTCATTTTGATCCTGCTTTACAAACCGCAGGGGCTCTTTGGCAAGAATATCCGTGAAAAGTATAAGGAGGTGGCACGATGAATGTATTTCTCAAAGCAGATCTGAAAAAACTTGGTTTTTGTGCCGCCCTTTTTGCCGTGCTCTATGTGCTTTTGGAGATGGAAATCATCGGGGCATTCTGGGAACTGAACCTCGTCCTTATCATCATCAACATCATCCTGGCGACGAGCCTTAATATGATTAACGGCTATACGGGGCAGTTTTCCATTGGACACGCTGGATTTTTTGCGGTAGGCGCCTATATGGGAGCCATCATGACAGTCAAACTGGGTTATGATATGCCCGTTGCCCTTATCGCAGGCACCCTTTCCGCAGGCCTGTTGGGTTTTCTTGTCGGGCTGCCGACCTTGCGTCTTAATGGGGACTATTTGGCTATTGCGACCTTGGGTCTTGGTGAAATCATCCGCATCTGCATTCTCAACATCGAGTATGTAGGCGGCGCGTCGGGCCTTATGGGGATTCCCCGCCTGACGACCTTTCCCCTGGCCTTTTGGATCATGATTGCAATCCTCTTTTTCATCAAAAACTTCAAGAATTCCGCCTATGGCAGGGCCTGTCTTGCCATTCGTGAAAATGAGATTGCCGCTGATACGATGGGCATCGATACAACCTGCTACAAGGTTATGGCCTTTACGCTCGGTGCGTCTTTTGCCGGAACAGCAGGCGTGCTCTTTTCCCACTATTTCTTCATTGCCCATCCAGCGTCCTTTACTTTTATGAGAAGCTTTGACATCCTGACCATGGTGGTCCTGGGCGGCCTTGGATCCATGACGGGGTCAATTACGGGTGCCATTGTCCTGACCTTTATCTCGGCTGCCCTTTCCGATTTTCCGGAATGGCGTATGCTCATCTACTCCATCGCTATGATTGTCCTCATGCTCTATCGGCCCAAGGCCTGTTTGGTGACAAGGAACTGTCCCTTGCGATGATCAAGCGCTTCAAGAAGGGAGGAAATAAATCATGACGGCAGAAGATAAAAACGCCTCCTCGATCTTGATAATGTCTCCATCGTTTTTGGCGGACTGCGTGCCGTTTCGAACCTTTCCATGCATATCGATGAACACGAACTCATCGGTCTCATCGGACCAACGGGGCCGGCAAGACAACGGCCTTTAACCTTATTACAGGGGTCTACGTCCCGACAGAAGGGGATATCACCTTTAATGGGGTCCGCATCAATGGCAAGAAATCCTATCAGGTCACGCAGCTGGGGATGGCCCGGACTTTCCAGAACATCCGCCTTTTTTCGGAGCTGCCCGTCATTGATAATGTGAAGATTGCCTATCATATGCATATCGGGTACAATCTTCCTGAGGCTATCTTCCGGACCCGTAAATATGTCCAGGAAGAGAATGAGGTCACGAAAAAGGCCATGGAGCTCCTTACAATCTTCCATTTGGAAGACCATGCCTATGACCTAGCAAAAAACCTTCCCTATGGGGCCCAGCGCCGCCTTGAAATTGCAAGGGCGCTTGCGACGGAACCTAAGTTGCTGCTTCTTGATGAACCGGCGGCGGGCATGAATCCGCAGGAAACGAAGGAACTCATGGAAATGATCCGCTGGCTCCGCGACCATTTCCACTTGGCTATCCTGCTGATTGAGCATGATATGGGCCTTGTCATGGGAGTTTGCCAGCGCATCTATGTCCTGGAGTATGGACTTTGCATTGCGAGTGGAACGCCGGATGAAATCCGCCGTAACAAACGGGTCATTGAAGCTTATTTGGGCGAGGAGGTGTCATAATGCTGGAAGTCAAGGATCTGGAAGTTTATTATGGTGCCATCCATGCCGTCAAGGGCATCAGTCTGCGTGTCGAAGATGGGCAGATTGTGACCCTCATTGGGTCAAACGGTGCTGGCAAGTCGACGACGCTCCATACGATTTCGGGCCTCATCAAACCCCGTTCAGGCAACATCCTTTTTGATGGGACGGATATTACGGGGACGCCGGCCCATAAGATTGTCGCCTCCGGTCTCGTCCAGGTGCCGGAAGGGCGCCACGTCTTTGCCAATATGTCCGTTATGGAAACCTCGATATGGGGGCGTATCTCCGCAAGGACAAGGACGGCATTGAAAAAGATAAGAAGAAGGTCTTTGAGCTCTTCCCCCGCCTTTTTGAACGAAAGAACCAGCTTTCAGGGACCCTGTCCGGTGGGGAGCAGCAGATGCTTGCCATGGGACGGGCTTTGATGGAACGGCCCCGTGTCCTCTTGCTGGATGAACCGTCCATGGGCCTTGCCCCGCTTCTTGTCAAGGAAATCTTTCCATCATCAAGACCATCAACGAGGAAGGCACGACGGTCCTCCTCGTCGAACAAAATGCCAATATGGCCCTGTCCATTGCTGACTACGCTACGTCCTTGAAACGGGACGCATCACCCTCAGTGGGCCGGCGGCTGATCTTTCTGCCAGTGAGGCCGTCCGCAAGGCTACCTGGGCGGCTAAGGAGGAAATAACATGCGCATAAAAGAAATCATGACACCGACAGTGATCTCCATCCGCAGTGACCAAAGTCTTCTGGAAGTGCGGGAACTGATGCTGAGCAATAACCTGCGCCGCATCCCGGTTACCGATAAGGAAGGACTCCTTATGGGTATCGTTACGGACGGGGATGTTTCCCGGGCTACGCCGAGCGATGCAAGTGTGCTGGACCGTTATGAGGCCAATTACCTGTTGGGAAAACTTAAGGTCAGCGATATCATGACCAAATCCGTCTGGACAGTCCGGGAATCGGACAGCGTCGAAACCGCCGCTACCTGCTGTACACCCATAAAGTTGGGGCCCTGCCTGTTGTAGACGGGACGAACCATATTACGGGTATCATTTCCGATACGGATATCTTTAAGGCTTTTGTAGATATCATGGGATATAATCAAACATCAACGAAGGTTGTTATCGATACGAAGGATAAAGTGGGTGTCATTGCCGAACTATCCCAGATCTTTACGGAAAGGGGGGTAAACATCATCTCAATCCTCTCCCGGACGCTTGCTGGCGATGAACGGGAAGTCACAATCCGCGCTGATCTCACGCAGGCCATGGATATTGTGGAACGGATCCGCGATGCCGGCTATGATATCAAGGAAGTTTCGACCTTGAGAGTGGAGGCAGGCCATGAAGGATGATGTTGCGCTCCACACAGGAGATGTCGTACGAATGAAAAAGGCGCATCCCTGTGGCTCTTATGAATGGGAGATTACCCGTACGGGCATGGATATAGCATCAAATGCCGGGGCTGTGGCCATTTTGTGATGCTGCCACGAGCCAAATTTATGAAAAGCGTCCGTGATATCCTGGTTCATCAGGAAGAATCATGATAGGTAGCAAACAAGCCCCCGCCGCACGGTTGGGGGTTTTTGTGTGTTCAAAGGGCAGGAAATAAAGGCTGTGAAAAAATGAAAGATCCATTTCTTTGCCGTCTTTTTTCTTTATGTATTGAGCTGACCCATAAATACGAAATGTGTCTAAGACAACATAGCTGTTGTGCAGAAAGCAAGAGGGAGAATAGGAATGCGAATCATTCCAAGCGCCATCGTTATCTTTTAAAGACCAGCCCCTTGCAGCAGCCAAATAAAAGCCAAGAGTCTTAACCCAAACCTGCGCTTACGTTGCAGGATAAGCAATGAGCCCCTTGCGTTAGCTAAGGCAAGGGCTCATATTCTGCCTCAAATCGGTCTAGTTGTTGGGCTGATTTGAGGCAGCTCCGTTGACGCTCAGTAGCCAATGACAAACCCAATGGCCACCATGATGGCCTGGACCCCGACGAGCATGATGAACAGCGGGGTAAAGAACTTCCACCATTTCATCATGGAACGCCGGCAATGCCGCAGGCGATGGGAAGCGTGGTTGTAGGCCACATGATGTTGGAAAGGCCGTCACCAAACTGGAAACAGAGGACGGCAAGCTGGCGGCTCATACCGAGCAGGTCTGCCAAGGGGGCCATGATTGGCATGGAAACAACGGCCTGGCCGGATCCGGAGGGGATGAGGAAATTGAGGAGGGTCTGGACAATCAGCATGGCTTCCGCAGCGGCAAGCTGAGGCAGCGCGGACAGGGGCATGAACATGCCGTAGACGAAGGTGTCCATAATATGGCCTGTCTGCATGACAATGAGGATGCCACGGGCAAAGCCGATCATCATGCAGGCTGCTGAAATGTCCCGGAAGCTTTTTTCAAGGCTGCGGGCAATCTGGTTCGGATTCCAACCGACAAGGATGGCGGAAATGAGTCCCATGATCATAAAGAGGGCGGATAGTTCCGTAAAGTACCAGCCGTAATATTTGCAGCCATAGACCAAGGCAATGACCCCAGCGAAAAAGACCAGGAGGATGAGGATATGACGGAAGGTGAAGGGATGCTTTTGCAGTTCTTCTTCCGTGATGGCAAATTCATTCTTGGTCCCGTAGACAAGGCTTTTTTGGGGATTCCTAGCTACCTTGAGCGCGTAGCGGATGGTATAAAGGGAAGCCACGGCAATCATGGCAAGGTGGGAGAGAATCCGAAAGCCCGAGCCGCTCATGATGGGAAGCTCCGCAATGGCTTGGGCCGTTCCTACGGTGAAGGGGTTCATAAAGGCACCTGCATAGCCGATGGCTGTGGCACAGGAAACGATGGCAAGGCCAACGATGGCGTCATATCCCATGGCAATGGTGATGCCTACAAAAATTGGGATAAAGGGCAAGGCTTCTTCGGAAATTCCAACTGTCGAGGAGGCAAAGCTGATGACTGTCATGAAAAGGGGAATGATGAGGACCGCATCCTGCCGCGGACCACGCGCAGGAGCTTGGCAACCAGCCCGTCAAAAGCACCGGAGCCAATGATGAGCCAATGAAGCCGTAGGCAATGAAGAGAAAGAGAATGACCGGCGCCGCGTCCTTCATGCCAAGGTAAATACACTTGAACATTTCAAAAAACCGACCGGATGGGCTTTGACAAGGTGATAGGTACCGGCCTGGACAATCTTTTGGCCCGCACTGTTGGTGACGCGGTTAAGTCGCCAGCCGGCAGGATCCAGGTCATGATGGCTGCAAAGACAATAATGCCAAACAGCAGGACAAAAACATGGGGCAGGGCCCACCGGGAATTTTTCTGATCGGGGGTTTTTTCCGTTTCTTCAGACATCGGTCATCCTTCCTTTCCTGTAACGGATTGCTCAAATTCTTTTTGCACGGCCACACGGTATCCGGCGTCGTTAAACACGGTCAGGACCATTTCCGCGATGACGGCAGCCCCTTTGGCCATTTGATCTAAGGCGTGGGGGGTTATAGTGGCATCACGCAGGGCTGTCGAGTGGCCGGGACAGGCCTTGTCCGAAATCGAGATATAGGCATGGAGCGTCGGACAGCGGTAGCTTACATTGCCGGCATCTGTCGAGCCGCCCGGTGGCAGGGGGTCCCCAACAGGTTCCCCATAGGAGGTGAAGAGTTCCTTAATCTTTTCTTCTAAAAGAGGAACCCGCACCATGTCGTCAAAGTCAGGCCCTGCGAGGGTAAATTCCACACTGCAGTCAAGGGCAAGGGCGGCTCCTTTGGCACAGTTTTTGACGATCTGGTCCAAGCGTTCAATTTCCCGTTTGACAGGATAGCGGAATTCAAAGCGGAGGGCGGCCCGATCAGGCACGACATTGGGGGCCTTGCCGCCTTCAGTGATGATGCCGCTGGCAATGGTAAAGGGATGGAAGGAATCCCGTCGGGCGTCTACCAGATCGAGAAATTTGCGCAGGGCAGTCAGCGCGTTGTGTCCATCCCAAGGATCGCCAGCCGCATGGGCCGTTTTCCCCGTAAAGGTGATTTCGTAGGCACGCAGGGCATTGGCCTGCGTATTGGTGCGGCTTATGCCGCCTGACGTGCTGTGCATCATGATGGCAAGGGCATCCCCGTCAAAGACTCCTTCTTTGGCAAAGATGAGTTTGGCGCCAACGGTTTCCTCCGCCGGTGTCCCAATGACTTCGAGCGTCCCGTGAAATGCGTCTTCTGGAAGCTCACTAAGAACAATGCCTGCAAGAACCGACAGGGGACCATGCAGGTTATGCCCGCAGCCGTGACCAATGCCTGGCAGGGCATCGTATTCGACCATGATGGAACATTTTGGACCTTCCCCTCGTTTCAGTGTGGCGCGAAAGGCCGTATCATAGCCGAGCTCTTTTTCCATAAAGGGGTATTCAATGGTAAAGCCATAGGGGGCAAGGGCATCAACAATGGCACGGCTGGAAGCGGTTTCTTCCATGGAAATCTCCGGATGGTCATAAAAGGCGCGGACCAAGGTTTCGGCTTCTTTGCGGTGTTTGGCGACTTGTTCTATGATGATTTTGTTCATGATAGACTTCCTTTCCTTTTAATGGCTTCAAGACCTTTGTCCTGATGCTCAGTTTTTGATACGTCCCATGATAGCACAAAGTACCTTACTAAAGTAAAAATTTCCTAAAAAAGGGTAATTCTGACAATACCTTTCTTGAAAATCGTATCAATGGTACAAGAAAAGCCCTTTCTCTTTTAGTG
>ENA-OQHP01000594-OQHP01000594.1-human-gut-metagenome-genome-assembly--contig:-NODE-594-length-11613-cov-3.280777_pt1 | contig 11613 bp, 12 predicted proteins | sample MGYA00242563_ERZ504717 | MGnify/ENA primary metagenome ERZ504717 (study PRJEB26092, sample SAMD00036212) | human gut metagenome | host: Homo sapiens | study: EMG produced TPA metagenomics assembly of...
ATTGTACTTTATGTAACAGATGAAAATAAGGATACAGTTTCAGTTACATCTAAGATGGTACAACTGTAACAGGTATTGGTAATATTCTTAACTCAGTAGGTGCACAGGTGCATCAAAGGGTACATATAATACTAATAATTATATTTTAAGAAAATTGTCAATGGACGGTACACCTCTTGATGTTAGATTTATAGGCAAGGTTACAAGTCCAGAAGGTCTTACAGAATATGATAGTGTAAATAATGGTGGTACAGAGGGCGATAATGGTCATATGGCTAGAATGAGAGATGCCTCAAATGTCACTATTGAGGGTATCGGTTATGATGCTACAATAGACGGTTGGGGTTTACACTATATGTGTTCTAGTGCATATTCTCAGTATGGTTATGGTTTTGAAGCAAGAAACCTTAACTTCCAGAATTATCCTGAAGATGCTTTAGGTATGGAGGGTATTCAGACAGGTACACAGATTACTGCTCCTGTTAGAAGATGTTGGATTCATCACAATTCTTTTGAGGCTGGTTATTGTGCCAACCCAGCAGAAAGTGATAAAAAAGAGGGTGATGGTTCTTGTGATTTTAAGCGTGGCGAATACTATACAATGGAATACTGTACTTACAGAAATTGTCACAAGACAAACCTTGTAGGTTCTTCTGATTCAAGTATGCAGTTCCACCTTACAATGGCTAACAACCACTATATTGATTGTCAGGCAAGAGGACCTTTGGCAAGACAGGCTGATGTTCATATGTACAACAACTATTATGAGGGTCAGACAGACTATGCTGTTAACCCAAGAGCTAATGCTTTTATTTTTGCTGAATACAATGTATTTAACAGAGTAAAGAATGCTTGTCAGGTAAAATCTGGTGGTGTTTGTAAGAGTTACAACAACTTCTTTATTAGCTGTTCTGGTAATCAACAACAGACAGAAGTAGCAAACAAGAGTGATACAGTATCTAGTTCATCAACATATGCTAACTTTGATACTAACCCATCATTAAGTTACATTCCAAACGGAAACTACAAACTTTTAACTGATTCTAAGGAAATTATGGCAGATGTTAAGGCTTATGCCGGTGCTATGAAAGAAAATCCTGTTAGGGCTGAAGAAGTAAATGCCTCTATTATTGATAGTGATTATTTACCAACTGCTCCAGTAACAGTTCCTTATGAAAAGGCTTATAACAAGACAACAATTACATCAACTGGTAAGCAGACTGTAGATAATATTGTTATTAATCCTACAAAAGTTGCACCAGATAGTATTACAATTAAAGATTTAGGTCTTGTATTTACATTAGATAAAACTGCTGATGTTACAATGGAAGGTATGCAGGCAACAGCTGTTCCTATCCTTTATTCAGAGGGTGGTAAGGAATATATCAACACTTCAGGTACAGCAGTTCTTCCGGCAGGTACATATGTAATACAGTCTAGTATTTTTGACCCAGGTAAAAAAGTTTACAAAGAAGCAAAGGTTGTAAGTTTGAAGTTTGCTGTTCACGATTCTTCAAAGGATACAACTACATCAGAAAGTACAACAGAAACTACAACAACAGCAAATGTTGTATCTTCAGGTACTTATAATATTGGTACAGCCAATACAGGTGCAAACGACTGTATTGAAAAAGAAGCAAATGTAGCAAATATTGACTATGCTTTAAGTGATATTGCTGAAAATAGTGGTACATTAAAGAATAGTGACGATTCAGCTATTAGCTTTACAGTTGATGGAAAAACTAAATTTATACCAGCATTTACTGGCGATAATCTTACAATTACAAATGTAAGCAACGGTACATCTGTTGAAGTTGTTGCAGGAGGTTCTGTAGAACTTGAAAAGGGTACTTATTCTGTAACAAGTAAGGGTACATCAAATATCAGTTCTTTAACTTTTGATGTTAGCTCTGTTACAACTGAAACAACAACAGAAACTACTACACAGACAACAACTACTACAACAACAGAAACTACTACTGAAACAACAACAGCTTTCCCTATTGTGACAGTTGATTTAACACAGGAGGCTGGTGTAAATCCTGTAGGTACAACTCCTAATGGCAGAGCAGAAGTTATTTATCAGGAAGCAAGTGACGACTATCTCTTAAATGATACTTCATCAAATTGTGCAGCAACTTGGACAAATTCTTTTGAACCTATTAGTTCTGGAAAGGTTGTTGTAAGAGGCTACGCAATACCAATGAAGGTATCTGGTAAGTGGGCATTTGTTCAGATAAAAGGTCTTGATGAAAATGGAAATGTTGTAGATATAGCTGATTTGGCATCAGATAGTCAAAAGGCTAAAAATATAGCACTTCGTACAGGTGGAAGCAAGTATATTTCTTCAAGTAATGGTATTGTAGCTAACCACAAGTATGAATATGAATTTATAATTGATTTAGATAACCAGACAGTACAGCTTACAGTAGATGGTACAGTATTAAACGGCACTATTTCTGCTAAGTCTGTAAATGCTGTTTACAATGTTACAGCTACAAAGGATACAGACAGAAACTTAGTTGTTTCTAAACCTGTTGTAGGTGTTCCAGACAATGGTGAAACAACAACAGAAACAACTACAGAGAGTACAACAGAAACAAGCACAGAAACAACAACTGCTACAACAACTGAAAGTACAACTGTTACAACAACAGAAACAACTACTGAAACTACAACAGAGAGTACAACAGAAACTACTACTGAAAGCACAACAGAGTCTACAACAGAAGCTCCTGCTCCAGAACCAAGTAAGCCAGTTAAGGGCGATGCTGATGACAATGGAAAGGTAGAGGCTAATGATGCAGCTTTAGTATTACAGAAAGTTCTTACTGGTGCAAAAGTTGCTCTTGAAGATGTAGCTACAAATGCTTTTGAATTACTTGATGCTGATAATGACGGTCAGTTGACAGCAAAAGATGCAGCTTATATTTTACAGAAAGCATTGGATTCAACATTCACAATGCCAAATGAAAAATAATAACTTTTTCAGACCCCAATTTTTGGGGTCTGTTTTTATATTTTTATATTGGAATGTTAAAACTATTTCAAATATTTGCTGTACAAGAAACTAAGTTTTGCAGCGTGGTTTTGTTCATCAGTATAAATTTCAGTTAAGTAATCTCTAATCCATTGTTCTGATAGTGCAAACATAAGAGAACGATAATTTTCAACAGCATTTAATTCTTCCATAACTCTTTTGTCTAAATTTAAAAATATGTTGTCAGAAAGTTCCTCTGGAGTAAAATCAGTTACATTTGCTGGCTGACCAGTAATACTTCATATATTTTTTCAACATTTTGTAATGTTTTTCTTCATCTATACTTATATTACGCAAAATTTCTTCTACATCTTTTTCCTTTACTGTTGAGGCAAGTTTTTTATAAAAATCGCTGTCAGCCAATTCGTCAGACATATAATCTAATATAAGCTTGGGAATATACTGGTTAGGATAAGTATCCATATATTATACCTCCAATATTATACCTTTATTTATATGCAGTTTTTATTTAATTTGTTACAGTTATTAAGTCGAAAAAAGAGTATTAATTTTCTAGCAATATGGGCTTAAAATGATATAATTATAGATGAATGGGGGTTAGAAAAATGAACAGAGATTATTACTCATCAAATGAAATAATTTATTTGTCAGTAAATAAAATCTTACCTAATCCATATCAGCCCAGAAAATATTATAATTCGGCTGATTTGGAGGAGTTAGCAAGTTCTATTAAAAGATATGGGGTTTTGCAACCAATATGCGTTAGAATATTGAACAAAAACATATATGAATTTGTAATAGGAGAGAGAAGGTTAAAAGCAAGTCGTATAGCTGGTTTTGACGCTGTGCCGGCAATTATTGTTGATGTTGAGGGACGAGAAGCAGCAATGTTAAATATGGTTGAAAATATGCAAAGAGAAGATTTCAACTATATGGAAGAGGCTGAGGGAATAAAAATTATGAGGGACTGTTTTGGCTATTCCTACAGCGATATTAGTCACATTACCGGCAAACCTGTTGAATACATAGAAAAAACAGCTAGGTTATTAACATTATCAAATGAAATGAAGAACTTAATGGTGGATATGAAAATAACAAAGGACAATGCTCTTGCTGTATCTCAGTTGGAAGATGAAAAAATACAAGAAAAGTGTTGAAAAAGGTTATTAATTTGGACCTTAGTTCTAAACGAACTGAAGAAATTGTGGACTATGAAATACAGAAACTAGCTGCTGGAGAAAATGAGACAGGTAATAGTTTCAGAAGAAGAAAAATGAAAGAATTGAGATATTTAACAGCAAGCTTTGAATGACGCAGTTGCAACTGTAAATAGCACAGGATTAGATGCAAAATGTGAAATCTCAGAAAATAATGAAAATACAGAAATAAATATCCAAATAAAGAAATAAAAGCTATAAAGCTTAATAAAATTACACCCTATAGGCAATATTGTATAAAATAGGAAAATCAATCTTTATTTTTAGTCTTTATTAATGTAAAAAAAATTTGATTATTCAACAAAAATTTGGTATGATAAATAAGGACCATTATTTATATTAATAAAGTGAGGTAATTATTAATGAAAAAGCTTGATTTACTCTATGTTGGTAAGGCAAAGAAGGTTTACGCTACAGAAGACCCTAATCTTTGTATTTTTGAATATAAAGACGATGCTACAGCTTTCAACGGACTTAAAAAAGGTTCTTTTGAAGGCAAGGGCGTTATTAATAACCAGATGGCTAACTTTATATTCAAGCTTCTTGAAAAGGATGGTATTAAGACTCATTTAGTTGAGGAACTTTCTCCAAGAGAAACTTTGGTTAAGAAGTTGACATCATTCCTTTGGAAGTAATTGTTCGTAATGTTGCTGCAGGCTCTTTTTCAAAGAGATATGGCGTTGAAGAAGGTACAGCTTTTGCTTCTCCAACTCTTGAATACAGCTACAAGAATGATGAACTTGGTGACCCATTAATCAATGATTACCAGGCTCTTGCTTTAGGTATTGTAACAAAGGAAGAATTACAAGTTATTTCCGATATGGCATTTAAGGTAAATGAATGTTTAAAGAAGATTTTCCTTAATATTGGTATCAAGCTTATTGATTTTAAAATAGAAGTTGGTAAGACTGCTGATGGCGAAATTGTTCTTGCTGATGAAATCAGTCCTGATACTTGCAGACTTTGGGATGCAGAAACAAACAAAAAATTAGACAAGGATAGATTCAGACTTGACCTTGGCGAATTTGGTGATGTTTACAGAGAAGTATGGGGCAGATTAACTGAGTTCTACAAATAATCGGAGGTAACAAAATGGCAAAGCTTCACGAAGAATGTGGTGTGTTTGGTATATTTGACCCAAAGGGTAACCCAGCTAACACTACATATTATGGCCTTGTAGCTTTACAGCACAGAGGTCAGGAGGGCTGTGGTATTGCAGTCAATAGAGATAGAGAAATTTACCACTACAAAGATGTGGGACTTGTAAATGATGTTTTTAACGAAGAAATACTTGGAAAATTAAGTGGTAGAATGGCAATAGGTCATGTAAGATATTCTACAGCTGGTGGTAGTGCAAGAGAAAATGTTCAGCCATTAGTTCTTAGATATATTAAGGGTTCTCTTGCTATCAGCCACAATGGTAACATTACTAATGTTGATGAAATCCGTAAGGAACTTGAGCATAGTGGTGCTATTTTCCAGACTACTGCTGATACAGAAATCATTGCATATTTAATTGCAAGAGAACGAATTACATCTGGTTCTATTGAAAGTGCTGTTAAAAATGCAATGAAAAAGTTAAAGGGTGCATATTCTCTCTTGGTTATGAGTCCTAACAAACTTATTGCAGCTAGAGATAAGTGGGGATTTAGACCACTTCAGATGGGTAAAAGAGATGACGCTGTTGTTTTTGCAAGCGAAACATGTGCTTTTGATGCCATTGATGCAGAATTTGTAAGAGATATTGCTCCAGGCGAAATCGTTACTATTGAAGCAGCAAGAGATGGTGGCGACGGCTACTTTATGACAGAAGATACAGAACTTTGTGATTCTGTTCCTAGCAGTATGTGTATTTTTGAACACATTTACTTTGCTAGACCTGATAGTACAATAGAAAACGAAGTAGTTCACGAGTGTAGAAAGCGTGCTGGTGCATTCTTGGCTATGCAGGCTCCAGTAGATGCAGACATAGTTATTGGTGTTCCGGATTCTGGTCTTTCTGCTGCTCAGGGCTATTCTGAATATAGTGGTATTCCTATTGATACTGGTTTTATTAAGAATAAGTATATTGCCAGAACATTCATCAAGCCTACTCAGGGTGCAAGAGAAGTTGCTGTAAAGATGAAGCTCAATGTTTTAAAGAGTGCTGTTCAAGGCAAGAGAGTAATTATGGTTGATGATAGTATCGTTCGTGGTACTACAAGTGGAAGAATTGTTAAACTTTTAAGAGATGCAGGTGCAAAGGAAGTTCATGTAAGAATTAGTGCCCCAGCTTTTAAGTGGCCATGTTTCTTTGGTACAGATATTCCTGATAGAGATTTACTTATTGCTAATAACCATACTATAGAAGAAACTAGAAAGATTATTAACGCAGATTCTCTCGAATATCTTAGCCTTGAGAACCTTCACAACATTGCTCCAAACAGTAGTTGTGGTTTCTGCGATGCCTGTTTCACAGGTAACTACCCTGTTGAAGTAGACCATTTATTAAAGTAGGAGGATTTTACAAATGAATAACACATATGAAAGTCCCCTTAATTCCAGATATGCAAGTGAGGAAATGAAGTATATTTTCTCACCAGATAAAAAGTTCAAAACTTGGAGAAAGCTTTGGATTGCTTTAGCTGAAACAGAAAAGGAATTAGGACTTGATATTACACAGGAACAGATTGATGAATTAAAGGCTCATCAGGATGAAATTAACTATGAAGTAGCTCGTGAAAGAGAAAAACTCGTTCGTCACGATGTTATGTCACATGTTTATGCTTATGGCCAGCAGTGTCCAAAGGCTAAGGGTATCATTCATCTTGGTGCAACAAGCTGTTATGTAGGCGATAATACAGATGTTATACTTATGGTTGAAGCTATGAAGCTTGTAAGAGTTAAGCTTTTATCTGTTATTGAAAAGTTGTCTGAATTTGCTCTCAAGTACAAGGATTTACCTACACTTGGTTTTACACATTTTCAGGCTGCTCAGACTACTACAGTAGGTAAGAGAGCAACTCTCTGGATTCAGGATTTAATGATGGATTTAGATGCTGTTGATTTTGCTCTTTCTAGTGCAAAGCTTTTAGGCTCAAAGGGTACAACTGGTACTCAGGCTAGTTTTATGGAACTTTTTAACAACGATACAGACAAGGTTAAGAAGCTTGATAAGATGATTGCTGAAAAGATGGGCTTTAAGGATGTTTTTGCTGTAAGTGGTCAGACTTATACTAGAAAACTTGATTCAGTTTTTGCCAATGTATTAGGTGGTATTGCACAGAGCTGTACTAAGTTCTCTAATGATATGCGTCTTTTACAGCACCTTAAAGAAATGGAAGAACCATTTGAAAAAAATCAGATTGGTTCATCTGCTATGGCGTATAAGAGAAATCCTATGAGAAGTGAAAGAATGGCTTCTCTTGCAAGATATATTATTGTTGATACACTTAATCCTGCTTTCACAGCTGCTAACCAGTGGTTTGAAAGAACTCTTGATGATAGTGCAAACAAGAGATTATCTATTCCAGAAGCTTTCCTTGCTACAGATGCTATTCTTAACATTTACATCAATGTTTCTAATGGTCTTGTAGTTTATCCTAAGGTTATTGAAAAGCACCTTATGGAAGAACTTCCATTTATGGCTACAGAAAATATTATGATGGATGCTGTTAAGGCTGGTGGCGACAGACAGGAACTTCACGAAAGAATTAGAGAACTTTCTATGGAAGCTGGTGCTGTTGTTAAAAACGAAGGTGGTAAGAACGACCTTATTGAAAGAATTGCTAAAGAACCTATGTTTGGTATGAGCCTTGAAGACTTACAGAAGGTACTTGACCCTAAGAAGTATGTTGGTCGTGCTCCACAGCAGACAGAGGAATATATAAATGAAGTTGTTAAGCCTGTTATTGAGGCGAATAAAGACGGATTAATTGATAATGCAGAATTATCCGTTTAAGGAGGATAAAAAATAATGATACGAGCTATTGTTGGTGCAAACTGGGGTGACGAAGGTAAGGGTAAGATTACCGATATGTGTGCTGACCAGTCAGACATCGTAGTTAGATTTCAGGGTGGTGCAAATGCTGGCCATACTATTATAAATGAGCATGGTCGTTTTGCACTTCATCAGTTACCTAGCGGTGTTTTCCATGAGCATATTACAAATGTTATTGCAAATGGTGTTGCACTTAATGTTGATTCATTAATGAAGGAAATGAAAACTATTGAAGATGCAGGTATTAAATTTAACTTGCTCATTAGCGAAAGAGCACAGGTTTTAATGCCTCATCATGTTCTTATGGATACATACGAAGAAGAAAGACTTGGCGATAAGAAGTTTGGTTCTACAAAGAGTGGCATCGCTCCTTTCTATTCTGATAAGTATTCTAAGGTTGGTATTCAGGTTTGGGAGCTTTACAATAAGGAAATGCTTAAAGAAAAGCTTCAGGGATTATATGAAAAAATTAATATTCAGTTTAAGTATCTCTACAATAAGCCTGAAATTGATTATATGGAAGTTTATGAAACTCTTTGCCAGTATGCAGATGCAATCAAGGACAGAGTTGCAGATACTTCAGCATTTTTAAGAAAAGCTATTAAGGAAGGCAAGAATGTTCTTTTTGAAGGTCAGCTTGGTGCATTAAAGGATACAGACCATGGTATTTATCCTTATGTTACAAGTTCTTCTACTCTTGCTGGTTACGCAAGTGTAGGTGCAGGCGTACCTCCATATGCTATTGATAATATTGTTGCTATTACTAAGGCTTATTCTTCAGCTGTAGGCGAAGGTCCATTTGTTAGTGAACTTTTTGGCGAAGAAGCTGATGAACTTAGAAGAAAAGGCGGAGATAAGGGCGAATTTGGTGCAACACTGGTAGACCTAGACGCGTAGGCTATTTTGATGCTGTTGCTACTCGTTACGGCTGTGAAGTTCAGGGTGCTACAGAAGTTTGTATGACTTGTCTTGATGTACTTAGTTACATGGATACTCTCCATATTTGTACTGGTTACGAATACGAAGGCAAGGTTTATACAGATTTCCTTACTACTGATAAGCTCTATAAGGCTAAGCCTGTATATGAAACTCTCCCAGGTTGGAAGTGTGACATTAGAGGCATTAAGAACTACGATGAACTCCCTAAGGAAGCTAAGGCTTATGTTGAGTTTATTGAAAAACAGCTTGGTGTAAAGATTTCTATGGTAAGTAACGGTCCAGGCCGTCACGAAATTCTTTACAGATAATATAATTTGCATTATCTTTGCGTGATTTTATTCAGTTTTAAATGATTTTTTATAAAAGTTAATATAATCATGCAAGAATGTTTGTTGTAAATTGCAAAATTACATATTATTTTTATTGTTGTTGCTGTATTTTGTGAAAAATTACTAAATTATTACAAATTCTAAAATTTGTGTTGACATTACAATAAAATAATAATATAATGTGCTATAGAACAAGGACGTTCAAATACAGGCATATTGTATGCATTTGTGTTTGGATGTCCTTTTGCTATATAAAATTAAAATTATTTTTATTTCAATTATTGGAAGGAGACTAGAGTATGGCAAAGTATACTAAGGACCAAATTATTCAGATATGTAAGGAACAGGATGTAGAATTTATTCGTCTTCAGTTCATTGATGTTTTAGGTATTCCTAAGAATGTAGCAGTTACATCTTCTCAGTTAGAAAAAGTTTTAACAGACGGTATGATGTTTGATGGTTCTTCAATCGAAGGTTTTGCAAGAATCGAAGAATCTGATATGTATTTAAAGCCAGACCTTGATACATTTGTAATTTACCCATGGAGACCACAGACTGGTAAGGTTGCAAGATTTATTTGTGATGTTTACACTCCATCTGGCGAACCATTTGATGGTGACCCAAGAGGTATCTTAAAGAAGCAGATGGCAGAAGCTAAGAAGTTAGGCTACGAATTCAATGTAGGTAACGAATGTGAATTCTTCTTATTCCAGACTGATGAAAACGGTAGACCAACAACTAAGACTAATGATGAAGCTGGTTACTTTGACCTTGACCCAGTAGATATGGGTACTGATGCAAGAAGAGATATTTGTTTAACTCTTGAACAGATGGGTTTTGAAATCGAAGCTTCTCACCACGAAGTTGCTGAAGGTCAGCACGAAATCGACTTCAAGTATGCTGATGCTTTAACTACTGCTGATAATGTAGTTACTTTCAGATTAGCAGTTAAGACTATTGCTAAGAAGTATGGTTTACATGCTACATTTATTCCAAAGCCAATCTTTGGTATCAACGGTTCAGGTATGCACACTAACATGTCTTTATTCAAAGACGGTAAGAACGCATTCTTCGACCCAGCTGGCGAATTACAGCTTTCTGACAAAGCTTACAGCTTCATCGCTGGTGTATTAAAGCATGTTGCTGGTATTACAGCTGTTACTAACCCACTTGTAAACTCTTACAAGAGACTTGTACCTGGTTACGAAGCTCCTTGTTACATAGCTTGGTCAGCATCTAACAGAACTGATATTATCAGAATCCCTGCTTCAAGAGGCGCTGGTACAAGAGTTGAATTAAGAAGTCCAGACCCATCAACTAATCCTTACCTTTGCTTAGCTTGCTGTTTAGCAGCTGGTATGGACGGTATCAAGAACAACTTACCTGCTCCAGATAGCGTAGATGTTAACTTATTCAAGTCTACTCAGGAAGAAAGAGATGCTCTTGGTGTTAAGAACCTTCCAGGTAGCTTATATGAAGCTCTCAAGACTATGGAAGAAGATGGCCTTGTTAAGGAAGTTCTTGGTGAACACGCTTACAACGCATTCTATACTTCTAAGATGCAGGAATGGGATAGCTTTAGAATGTTTGTATCTCAGTGGGAATTAGATGAATATATGACAATTTACTAATTAGTATTTTTACTGGTTGTTAGTATTTGTTTAATGTCAGCGAGTCCTGCCGTTATGGTAGGGCTCGTTTTTTATATTGAATTAATGAATCGGAAAGATAAATCCGATGCCTTGATTAGTCAAGGCACAAAAATGGTGTTTTATTGATGCGGGAAACGGAACATATTATATTATGTCAGCGTTGAATACTTGTATAGATATACACTCGGGAGTGACAAGCGATGAATATAGTATGGACATATACTTGTAATCAAAGCAATGCTCAAAAGTGGAAATTGACTAAAGCTGATAATAAAACGATAGAAAACGGTACATATACGATTGCAAATAGTGTAAATAAAAATCAAGTTCTTACAGTATCAAAAGAATCATCAGATAATTTCGCCAATGTTGAATTAGATAGTCTGAAAAATATTTCGGCACAGAGATTTGAAAGTGGAATAATGTCGGAAACGGATATTATAAGATCGTGGCAGAACACTCGGGAAAAAGCTTAGATATTTTAAATGGATCTGAG
>ENA-OQHP01000595-OQHP01000595.1-human-gut-metagenome-genome-assembly--contig:-NODE-595-length-11598-cov-2.059106_pt1 | contig 11598 bp, 11 predicted proteins | sample MGYA00242563_ERZ504717 | MGnify/ENA primary metagenome ERZ504717 (study PRJEB26092, sample SAMD00036212) | human gut metagenome | host: Homo sapiens | study: EMG produced TPA metagenomics assembly of...
TCGACGTATATCCGCCCTATGCCGAGCATCCGTTGCGCTTTGAGTTCTTTGGCGACGAGGTCGAGCTGATTGCCGAGATCGATGAGGTCACCGGCGAAATGCTACGTGAGTACGAAGCGATTCCCGTGTGGCCGGCTTCGCACTACGTGACCGAGAAGCCAAAGGTCAAGGCGGCCCTGAAATCAATCAGCGAAGAGTGCGAGAAGCGCGTGGCGGAGCTCAAGGCGACCGACAAGTTGCTCGAGGCGCAACGTCTGCAGCAGCGGACCGATTATGACCTCGAGATGCTCGAGACGATGGGCTTTTGCAACGGCATCGAAAACTACTCGCGCCATCTGGATGGACGTAAGCCGGGTGAACCGCCGTTTACCTTGATTGACTACTTCCCCAAGGATATGCTTTGCATCATCGACGAGAGCCATGTGACGGTGCCGCAGATTCGCGGTATGCACGAAGGCGACCGTTCGCGCAAAGTTACGCTTGTTGAGCATGGTTTTCGTCTTCCGTCGGCGCTCGATAACCGCCCGCTTCGTTTCGATGAGTTTGAGGCGAGGATTCCGCAGTTCATTTACGTCTCGGCCACGCCAGGCGACTATGAGTTGCGTGTGAGTCAAAACGATGTTGAACAGATCATTCGACCGACCGGCCTGCTCGATCCCAAAATCGACGTTCGTCCGGTCCGAGGCCAGATTGACGATCTTGAGGACGAGATTCGCGAGCGCGTGGCCCGTAAGGAGCGCGTGCTGGTGACCACGCTGACCAAGCGCATGGCCGAGGATCTGACCGATCACCTGCTCGATGCCGGCATTAAGGTCAACTACATGCACTCCGATACGGCGACGATGGACCGTGTCGAGATCCTGCGAACGCTGCGCGAGGGAAAGATTGATGTTCTCGTTGGCATCAACCTGCTCCGCGAGGGTCTGGATCTCCCCGAGGTCTCGCTGGTGGCAATTCTCGACGCTGACAAGGAAGGCTTCTTGCGCAATCGCCGTTCGTTGATTCAGACGATTGGCCGTGCGGCCCGTAATGCCGACGGCGAGGTCATCATGTATGCAGACGTTGTGACCGATTCGATGAAAGAAGCCATCGAGGAGACGCAGCGCCGTCGCGAGATTCAGATGGCATATAACGAAGAGCATGGCATTGTGCCCAAGACGGTCCGCAAGGCCATTAACGACATTTCGAGCTTTATTGCCGAGGCCGAAAAGACTGTGGGTTCCAAGGGGCGCTCGAAGGGCGACTCCCTTGGCCATGGCGCATTCTATACGCCGATGAGTCGGGCGAGGGCGGCGTGCCGGAAACGGTGGCACCCGAGCAGACACTTGCGGAGCAGTTGGAAGAACTGCCGCATGACGAGCTTGTGCGGATCGTCGAAACCATGGAAGAGGATATGCGCAACGCTTCTGCCGCCATGGACTTTGAGGAGGCGGCGCGCCTGCGCGATGCTGTCGTTCAGATTCGGGCGATGCTCGAGGGTGCGTCTGAGGACGAGACGATCGAGCGCTTACGTTCGCAGGCCCGCAAGTTCCACGTTCGCATCGGGCAGAAAACGCCAGGGTGCACGGTTTAAGAAATAGCGAACAGGCCCCGAGTTCCCTGTGGAGCTCGGGGCCTGTGTCTTTTGCGTGCTGGAATTCGTGCGCTAGAGGTCTGCGATCAGGGCTTCGGCGCAACGGATGCCATCGGTAGCTGCGCTCATGGATTCCTCCGGCATATCCGGCCCCCTCGCCGCAAGGTAGAGCCCCGGGGTCGATACAGCGTGGCATTGACGGTCTCGAGTAACGGTGACCGGAGAGCTCGAGCGTGTCTCAACACCGGTGAGGACGGCATCGGGATGGTCGTAGCCACGCAGTTTTTTGCCGAGTAAGGGAATTCCCAGACGAAGCGACTCGATGATATGTTGCGGCAATGACTCATCGATTGCTGTCCAAGTCACGCCGAGCGGATAGGTGGCTTTACCTTGCCGCATGTCGTGCTGGCGCGTTCTGCAAGGAAATCGCCGACGAGCTGTGCCGGTGCGTTCCAGTTGGAGCCGCCAAGGCGATAGGCAGCCCGCTCGCAAATGCGCTGGAGTTCTACGCCTGCAAGAGGATCGTCGCTGGGGAGATCGTCGGGCGTGACGTTAACGAGGAGAGCGGCGTTTGCGTTGCGGCCGGCGCGGGCGTTGAGACTGGCGCCGTTGACGCACAGATGGCCGGGCTCTGAAGAGGCTGCGACAACCTGTCCGCCAGGACACATGCAGAATGAGAATACGCTGCGGCCGTTGGGAAGATGGGTAACGAGCTTATAGGGGGCTGCTCCGAGCGCGGGATGACCCGCCGCGGGGCCATATTGCGCCCGATCGATATCACACTGCGGGTGTTCGATGCGAACGCCCATGCAAACGTCTTTTGAGCGAGGGCGACATCATGGGTTTTGAGAACCTCGAATACGTCGCGGGCAGAATGACCGCAAGCAAGGATGAGATGCTTTGTGTTGATTGACTTCGCTTGTCGCGTCGTGGGACGACTGGATGTCGATACCGACAATGGCGCCAGATGTGTCAGTGTGAATGTCAACGAGTTTCGTTCGATAGCGAACGGTTCCTCCGAGCTGTTCAATGCGCTGGGAGATGCTGGTAACGACGGCGGGGAGGATGTCGGAGCCAATATGCGGTTTTGCATCCCATAGAATATCGCGGGGAGCGCCCGCTTCGACGAAGGTCTCGAGGATAAGGCGATGGGCGGGATTTTTGGTTCCCGTATTGAGCTTGCCGTCCGAGAAGGTCCCCGCGCCGCCCAGACCAAACTGGATATTGCTCTCGGGGTCGAGGATGCGCTCCTTTAGAAAGAGGTCGATCGCATGTGAGCGGCGAAATGCCGGGTCGCCGCGCTCGATGAGCAGGGGTTTAAGGCCCGCTTCGGCAAGGGTCAGGGCGGCGAAGAGACCGGCGCAACCGGCGCCGACAACGACGGGACGCCCCTTGGGTGCATTCGGGACGGGGTTGGGGAATGAAGGAGCCTCGCCGTCAACCATGCGGATGCGCGAGCGGTTGCGCTCGGCGACGCGGTCGACCACTTCCTGTTCGAGTCGGGAGCTGTCAGCTCAACTCGAAAGCTCAAAATAAAATGAACATCTCGCTTTTTACGGGCGTCGATTGACTTGCGATGGAGCTCAATGGCTTTAATCTGGGAATCCTCGCATCGCAGGGCTCGTTTGACGGCGCGTCTGCCAATAGCAAGGCAGGCGTTTTTCGTCGCCGGCCTCATCGAGCGTCGCGTTGACTTGGGTGATTTCGATCATCGAGGTCTCCTTAGAGGCAAGAAAGAGGCCGTCCGGTATCCCAGACGGCCCGAATGCGTTTTTGATTATAGACTGCGCGGCTACAGGCTGCTTGCAGCGCGAATACCCGAGATCCAGGCCCACGCAAGGTTAAAGCCTCCGCAATCGGCGTCGATGTCGAGCGCTTCTCCGCAGACGTAAAGCGGGGCGCTGTGGTGCTGTTCACGTAAAGATTGGGTGTCGAGACGCACTCGATAGATATGCCGCCACGCGTGACCTGTGCTGAGCGCTCCTCTGCCGTCCCTTCGACGGACAGTTTAAAGTGCTTGAGGATTGAGACCAGGTGGATGACATCGCGCGAGCCGGGATGGCACCGCTCGAATGCCGTACAGACGACGTGTGAGAGCTGCGGGGCGAGCATGCCGTCAAGCCAGTGGGAGTTTCGGGGCGAAAAATCGCCGAGCACGTTGACACGCTGCTCGAGCGTATCGAGCAGCTCATCTTTGGAGAAATCTGGAAAGAAGTCGATCAGAACAGTGTCGCCCTGGTTGATACGGCGAGAGAGATTGAAGGCGGCGACGCCTGAGATGCCGAAGGCACGGAACAGCACTTCGCCATCTTCTCGCCAGAGCTCTTCGTGGCTGCGCGAGAGCGTTAAGCGGCTCGGACGCGCAGACCATCCAGAGTTCCGAGTGCCGTCCGGTCGCCGACGACTGATGCCGATACGGGGCACAGGACGGGGCGCAGGGGCGTCAAGGGAAGGCTAAACACCTCGGCGATGCCGGTGGGGTTGCCGCCCGTAGCGATAACCACGGCCCTTGCCTGCAGGGCATCGCTCGTGCGAGGAGTATCGGCTAACGCCTTTCGAAGCGAACGGAGCTCCGTCTTTCGGTCGCCGCGCTTTTGGTTGGTAGTACATGAGCGGGACGGTCGATCTGAAGCGTCCAGCCTTCGGAAGCCTTATGAGCCGCAATGACGTTAGTTCCGCAGAGTAGGGTGATGCCCAAACGCTCGCATGCATTGAGGAGTGCATCGCGAACCGACTCGGCGCGAAGGGAGCGCGGGTATAGGCGGCCTTCCTCACGGATCGTCATGATGCCCAGCGAGGAGAAAAAACTCTCGAGATCTTGCTCGGGTTGGGGGCCCATGATGGATTCGACAAAGGCGGGGCGGTTATATCGCCGAATGTCGATGGATTCGTTTGAGAGGTTGCAGCGGCCGTTTCCGGTTGCGAGCAGCTTGAGACCGCAGGCGACGTCGCGCTCGACGACGCAGACCCTTTTGTCGACACGCGCCGCCGTAATGGCGGCGCGAGGCCCGAGGCCCCGCCGCCGATCACCAAGACGTCATAGAAGGCGCTTGCGTTCACTTAGGCCTCGTCTGTCTTGTGCGGGGCGATGGCCTCAACGGCGGAGACGGCCTTGGGCAGCATGTCATCGGGCAGTGCGGTCTCGACTTCACCCTTATCGCAGGCCTCGGCGAGTGACGGATTGATGGGAAGCTGACCCAAGATGTCGAGGTTGTAGCGCTCGGCGACTTCGGGGAGCTTGCTCTTACCAAAGACCTCGATCTTCTTGCCGCAGTCGGGGCACTCGATATAGCTCATGTTCTCGACAATGCCAGAATAGGGACGTTCATCTTCTCGGCCATGTTGACTGCTTGGCGACGATCATCGAGACCAAGTCTTGCGGGCTCGTGACGATGACGATGCCATCGACGGGCAGCGATTGGAAAACGGTGAGCGCGACGTCACCCGTTCCCGGAGGCATATCGACCAGCAGGTAGTCGATGCCCCACGAGGTCTCGCTCCAGAATTGCCTGATGCGCCCGCGATAACCGGGCCACGCCAAAGGACGGGATCGGTTTCGTTTTGGAGCAACAGGTTGGAGCTCATGACCTTGACGCCGTGCTCGGAGATCTCGGGCAGCATGAGGTTGCCGAGGGCATGGACATGGCGTCCGCTCATGCCGAACATTTTGGGGATGGAGGGCCGGTGATGTCGGCGTCGAGAATGCCAACCTTGTTGCCGCGGCGGGCGAGCTCGGTTGCGATGGCGCCCGTCACAAACGACTTGCCGACGCCTCCCTTGCCGGAAAGCACAGCGATAACGCGCTTGACCTCCGACAGCGTATTCTCTTCAAATTGCGACGGCGTTGATTGTCCGCCGGCTGCTTGTGCGTGCTCGCAACCCATGTATGACTCCTTTGTATATGTTGGGGCCGGAGCCCCGCGGTGTGACACGAGCGTCATTGTACCCTCGTTTGCGAGCGGGAGTCATTTGCGATGCATTTGGGCCGAGCGTGCTTGCAATACGATGGGTCCAAGCGAATGGGCGGGCTTACTGAACTTGCTGGCGAACTCGAGGTATTGCATGCGCTGCAGCTTGTCGATCGTCGAGGCGTATGGGCTGTCTTCAGATTCCAAGTCGTAGCGCAGCCCGTCGGCACCAATATAGCCGGCGACATTGATGGTGGGCACATCTGACCTTGTTGCAAGCAGGGCCTTTTGATAGTCAGTGAGCGGGGCGCCGATCTTATTAAGGGTAATAGCTGCAATCTCGTTTGCCCCGACGGTGTCGTAGACGTTGAGCTCGGTATTGCCGGCGATTTCATAGTTGGCCCAGACGAAATAGGTCGACTGATAGATACGGAAAGCGTGGCTTGCCGTATCTTCCTGAGGGTACAGCTCGTCGTTGAGAGTCGTTGCGGCGCTCGGCTGATGGTCGCCAAAAAAGACAAGAACAACCGGTCTGCCGATATTGCGGAGCTCATTGATAAAGTACTCGAGGTCCCGGTCGGATGCATTGATGCAGGTGAGATAGGTATTGAGCGCGCTATTGGCGCCCTCGCTGGCTCCCTCGACCCAATAGTTTGTCAGCTCTTCGGCGGGAACGGTGCCATAGTCGTAGCCGCCGTGATTTTGCATCGTGACGTCAAAGATGAACTGCGGGGCTTCGTCGGTTCTGAGCAGGTCGAGTATCTTGTCGTAGGTGGCGTAGTCGCATACGCCGGCATGGTAATAGGGCGCACCTTCGAAATCGCCGATTGAAAGAAAGTCTCCAAAACCCAGCTGCTGATAGATTTTATCTCGATGGTAGTTGACGGGGTTTTGCGGGTGCATAGCAGTAGTAGTATACCCAAGCTCTTTAAGGTCCTTTGCCAGGCTGTTGACACTATTCATCTGATACAGCTGATAGGGGATTTTGCCTAATCCGACAAAGGCCGTTGTCGCTCCGGTCAAAAATTCGAATTCGGAGTTCGCCGTTCCGCCACCGGTGACCGAAGCGAGCATGGTGCCGCGAACAAGTGTGTCGGGAAGCGAGTTGTAGAATGCGGGACCGGTGTACCCGGCCGCCTGGAGCTGCTCAAAGCACGAAAGGTCGCTAAAACTCTCGTTCATGACGGCAACAATCGTCGGCTTGATTTCATTGAACTGGGCAACGGCCGCCGCGCGCTGCTCGCTCGAGCCATACGTGCTGTCGTAGGCGGCGGCGAGCTCCTGTTCGATGCTCTGCGCCTCATCGGGCGTATAGTCTTCGGGCTTTCAATGGGCAACTCGTTGACCATTCGGTGAACGAAGTGATAAAACCCTGAGACGCATACGTGGTGATGGGCTGCCAACGGTCAAATCCAAAATCCAGCGACTGCTCCAAGTCGATGTTGGAAAAGCCCAAGAGCCCCACAACGGTCACTAGCAGAAAAGCGCAGAGGTTAGCGGCGATTGCGGGGAAGACATGGGCGGGCGTACGGAGCTTTCGCGGTCGGATAAGCGAAAGAAGCCCCAGGGAAATCTCCAGCAGGGCGAGTGAGGTTACGATTCCTGCAGTGAAGGTGAACTCATATCCCTCACTTACTTCCATTGCGGTGCCCAATGCCAAAATGTCGCTCGGCAGGATGGCCTCGCCTTTAAACGTTATGACGAAGTGCTCGGCAATGCCAAGGGTGCAACAGACGACGGGCACGAGGGCCATGACGCCTCCATGACGCTGTCCCAGCAAATAAAGGGAGAGCAGAACCGTCGCGAGCAGCCCAACGGAAAACCCGAATGAGTTGGCGGGAATGCGATAGAACGTTTCGTTGCAGGCAATTTCGAGTGAAACGAACGAGAGCGCTGAAACAGCGGCGACGACAAGGATGTCGCGGCAAATACAGGCAACCGTTCCCGTCGCAAGATCGGTTTGGTCGATAAGTCCCGAAACCAAGGGCTCGACAAGAAGTATGACGGCGGCAGCACCGAGCGCCGAATAAGAAAGGACCCATAGGGAACAGTCCTCATTTACGAGCAATTGATTCGTAATCCATGCAGCTACCATGCCGAGCGGGATGAGGAGCATCGCGCACCAAAAGACGCGGGCAATGGGCGGTTTTTCGTTGTGTCTGATTGAAAAATACACGCGCACGACGACGGCGGCCACGATAAGGACGGCGATGAATATGGCAGATTGGCCATGCCACTCGAAGTGATTTCAAGGGGGATATCTTCGGTCATGGACGTTCCTCTGTTACAGCAAATTAAGTTCAGTTTTAGATTACTCTAACCTTTCCACGGCATTTCGAGAAACAAAGCACCCGACACGCAAAGCAAAAGGTCTGCGAATCTTGTATTACGAACATCTGTGCGCGTTGAGTGCGTTAAACTCATCGACAGTGTGATTTGAGGTTATAGGAGGCAAGGAGCTTCCATGTCTGATTCTTCTATCGTTATCCGTGGTGCGCGCGAACACAACCTGCGCAATATCGATGTTTCCATCCCGCGCGACGAGCTCGTGGTCATTACCGGTCTTTCGGGCTCGGGCAAGAGCTCGCTGGCGTTTGACACGATCTATGCCGAGGGTCAGCGTCGCTACGTGGAAAGCCTGTCGAGTTATGCGCGCCAGTTTTTAGGCCAGATGGACAAGCCCGATCTAGACTCGATCGACGGCCTTTCGCCGGCCGTCTCGATCGATCAGAAGACGACGTCCAAGAATCCGCGCTCGACGGTGGGTACTGTAACTGAGATTTATGACTACCTTCGCTTGCTTTTTGCACGCTGGGCACGCCACACTGCCCCGAGTGCGGTCGCGTTATCGAACGCCAGACCACCGACCAGGTCGCCGATAAGGTCCTGGCAGCGGGAGAGGGTCGTCGTGCGTTTTGTGCTGGCACCGGTGGTGCGCGGGCGCAAAGGCGAGTACGCAAAATTGTTCGAGGATCTTCGGGCTGAGGCTTTAGCCGCGTGCGTGTCGACGGCGAAGTACGCTCGCTCGACGACCCCATCGATCTGGACAAAAAGTTCAAGCACGATATCGAGGTCGTAGTCGACCGCATCGTGATTCGGGAAAACTCTCTGGGCCGTATCGCCGAGTCGGTTGAACAGGCGACTGCCTTGGCACACGGCAATGTGAACGTGTACATGCTGCCCGATCGCGATGCTCCCGAGGGAACCGAGGGCGAGCTGCTGGAGTATTCGTTGGCTCTGGCGTGCCCGGAGCACGGGCACTCCATCGACGACCTACAACCCCGCGACTTTTCGTTCAACGCGCCCTATGGTGCGTGTCCCGAGTGCGATGGTCTGGGCTTTAAGAAAACGGTCGATGCCGAGGCGCTGATTGAGGACCCGTCGAAGTCGATTGCCGATGGGGTCTTTGGAAGCCTGTTCGGCAATTCGAACTACTACCCCCAGATCTTCGCCGCGGTCTGTAAGCACTTTAAGGTGAGCGCGGATACACCGTGGGAAGACCTACCTCCGCGAGTGCGCCGTGCATTTTTGGATGGCATGGGCGACAAGAAGATTTCGGTGGACTATCAAAAGCTCGACGGTCGTCGCAGCCAGTGGGACACCAAGTTTTCGGGCGTGCGCAATATCCTGTACGAGCGCTATACCGAGACGACCAACGAGAACACTAAGGCGCGCCTGGAGAAGTACATTCGCGAGGAGCCGTGTTCGAGCTGCCATGGTGCTCGCCTGCGCCCCGAGATGCTCGCCGTCACCGTGGGCGGCAAGTCCATTTATGAGGTTTGTTGCCTGTCGTGCCGCGAGTCGCTCGAGTTTTTTGAGGACCTTGAGCTCACCGAGCGTCAACAATTCATCGGCGGTCGTATCGTCAAGGAAATCCTGGAACGCTTGCGTTTTCTGGTTGATGTCGGCCTTGATTATCTGACGCTCGATCGTGCTTCGGCGACGCTTTCCGGCGGTGAGGCGCAGCGCATTCGCCTGGCTACGCAGATCGGTGCGGGCCTCATGGGCGTTCTCTATATTCTGGACGAGCCTTCGATTGGTCTTCACCAGCGCGACAACGAGCGGCTGATTAAGACACTCGAGCGCCTGCGCGATATCGGCAACACCGTTATCGTCGTTGAACACGATGAGGACACGATTCGCGCTGCCGACTATGTGATCGATATGGGGCCAGGCGCGGGCGTCAACGGCGGGCACGTGGTCGCCGCGGGAACGCCTGCCGATATCATGGCGTGCCCCGATTCCATGACGGGTGCTTATTTGACCGGCAAGCGGATGATCCGCGTGCCAGACGAGCGCCGCAAGCCCGGCCGCGGCTGCCTTAAGATCACGCGCCCGCGCCAACAACCTCAAAAACGTTACCGCCAAGATTGAGTTCGGTACGCTCACAGTCGTTACCGGTGTTTCGGGATCGGGCAAGAGCTCCCTGGTCACCGATACGATTGCGCCCGCGCTTACGAATGCCATCCACCGTTCGACGCGTCCCGTGGGTCCGTACAAGAAGATTGAGGGCATCGAGTGCATCGATAAGGTGATCGACATTGACCAGTCGCCGATCGGTCGCACGCCGCGTTCGAACCTGCGACCTATATTGGCCTGTGGGATGATCTGCGCGCGCTGTTTGCGAGCACGCCGGAGTCGAAGGCGCGTGGCTACTCGCCGGGACGCTTCTCCTTTAATGTGAGCGGCGGACGCTGCGAGGCGTGCAAGGGCGACGGCCAGATCAAGATTGAGATGCACTTTCTTCCCGATATTTATGTTCCCTGCGAGGCTTGTGGCGGCAAGCGCTATAACCGCGAGACGCTCGAGGTTACCTATCGTGGCAAGACTATCTCGGACGTACTTGACATGAGCGTGGCCGAGGCACTGGCTTTCTTTGGGAATATTCCGCAGATCAAGCGAAAGCTTCAAACCCTGTATGACGTCGGCCTAGGTTATGTGAGCTTGGGCCAGCCCGCCACGACGCTCTCGGGTGGTGAGGCGCAGCGCGTAAAGCTCGCCAAGGAGCTTCATCGCCGTCAGACGGGTAAGACGTTCTATATTTTGGACGAGCCTACGACCGGTCTTCATTTTGAGGACGTTCGCCAGTTACTTGATGTGTTGCAGCGTCTAGTCGATGCGGGCAATACGGTGTTGGTGATCGAGCACAACCTCGATGTCATCAAGGTCGCCGACCGTCTGATCGATATGGGTCCCGAGGGTGGCAACGGTGGCGGAACTGTCGTGGTCTCGGGTACGCCAGAGCAGGTTGCGGCATGCCCGCAGAGCTATACCGGCAAGTTCTTGGCGCCGTTGCTCAAACGCGATAAGGAGCGTCAAGCGCAACTCGATGCCTAATACATAGGTGTTTTTGAAACATGAGCGCCGCCGATTCCTTGCGATTCGGTGGCGCTCTCTTTGTCGAGATAGCGTATGCCGCGCAAATGGACATATACTTAAAAAATGCGTTCTTATATGAGGGAAAGGATATGCCATGCCGAAGGCCGTGAAGACGCCAAAGACCAACGCCATGCGTGAGCTGGAAAGCGCCGGCATCCCCTATGTTCTCCATACGTACGAAGACGATGACGACGAATCGTCGGGGCTGGGCGTCGCGATTTCCGAGCAGCTTGGCGAGGAGCCCGGTCAGGGATTAAGACCCTGTCTGCACGACGCCGTCCAACGACCATGTCGTGTGCTGCATTCCCGTTGCCGACGAGCTCGACCTCAAGGCCGCCGCGCGCGCCGCAGGCGAAAGTCGCTGACCATGATGCATGTCAAAGATTTGCTTGCCGCGACGGGGTATGTCCGCGGCGGTTGCAGTCCGGTCGGTATGAAAAAACGCTTCCGGACTCTGATCGATGAGACATGCGTCCTTTGGGATACCATTTTTATCTCGGGTGGCAAGCGCGGCTATCAGCTTGAGCTTGCTCCCGATGACTTAGTTGCATTTTGCGGGGCGACGGTTGCCCCGATCACGAGAGAGGACTGAGCGATGCCGCAGGAAGAATCAAAGCGCGGAGCTCACTTTTGCAAAAGGGTTCGGCTCCTCAGACGCCCGCGCCCGAGGCCGCTTCGTTCGATAACGAGATTCGCAAACGCCTGGTCCGCTGCCGCTGACCCGGGCGGAGACGGCCG
>ENA-OQHP01000597-OQHP01000597.1-human-gut-metagenome-genome-assembly--contig:-NODE-597-length-11591-cov-1.063939_pt1 | contig 11591 bp, 20 predicted proteins | sample MGYA00242563_ERZ504717 | MGnify/ENA primary metagenome ERZ504717 (study PRJEB26092, sample SAMD00036212) | human gut metagenome | host: Homo sapiens | study: EMG produced TPA metagenomics assembly of...
CTAAAATCAGTTCAGCCGCCAGCAGAAGGAAGTTCCACGCCGGAATCCGGATTACATAGATAAATGCTCCTGTAACATACATACTGATGGCAACGATCAATGTTATAAGCAGTCCCGCAAACATCCAGCCAAAGGTTTTAGCAGTGTATCGCCCCAGAGATTCCCCCGCCTGATTGACTGTCCTCTGTTCCATTCTGAATTCATCGTTCATACTTGCTTTTCTCCTTTCATTTCTACTCTGCAGATATCATATAATAATAAATAGCTGACCGCCGTACTGCAGTTCGATTTCCTTATCCGGGAATTCCTCTTCGGCCTGCTTTCTGAAGCTTCTGCATCTGCCTCGGTCACATCGCTTCCATAATAAATAGTAACCAGCTCGCTGTCCTCATTTAACATCGCCTCAAGAGCCGCCTTCGCTGCTCCTAAAACAGATGTGTCCACTGCCAGCATCCCATGATCGCCGATTGCCATAATATCGCCCTCATGGATTTCCATCCGTCGATGGAGGTATTTCGCACCGCATAGGTAATCTGCGTCTGCACCCGCTCCATCTCGCTGTCATATTTCCAGATTCTCCTCCGGCGTCAGATCTGGAATGAAATTCACCAGAGCCGTGATGCCCTGAGCACAGTTTTGGAAGGAATAACGATAATCTCCTTATCCTCCGTCAGATCACGAGCCTGATTGGCCGCCATGATAATATTTTTATTGTTCGGGAGAATGAAAATGTGATCGGCATTGACCTTTTTAATGGCGTTTAACATGTCCTCCGTGCTGGGGTTCATGGTCTGTCCGCCTTCAATGAGGTAATCGGCCCCGATTCCCTTGAAAATCTCGCTTAAGCCATCGCCGCAGGATACGGTGATGAATCCATAGGGCTTCCGCTCGCCGGTTTCCTCCTCTGCAGGGTTGGGCTGGGCAGCCTGCTCCTTTGCCAGACGCTCTGAATCCTGGATCACCCGCTCCTCATGCTCTTCCCGCATATTGTCAACCTTCATACGGGAAAGGGAGCCGTAGGTAAGTCCCTTTTCAAAGGCCAGTCCCGGATGATTGGTGTGTACATGGATCTTTACGATCTCATCATCTGAAACCACTACCAGAGAATCTCCGATAGAGCCAGATACTTCTTAAGCTCATCCTCATCCTTCTGGCTGTATTCCTTTTCAAGCTTAATGATAAATTCGGTACAGTAACCGAAGCGGATATCCGCTGTGTCAATATCCGTTCTGGAAGCTCCGGCAGACTGAGGGGCTTTTTCAGAAGAAGGTTTTAAAATACCTGCGTCCTCAAAGGAGAAATCACTGCATTTTCCCGTAAGGCCGTCAAAAGCTCCCTTTACTACCTGCATCAGGCCCTGACCGCCGGAATCCACTACGCCTGCCTGCTTTAATACGGGAAGCATCTCCGGTGTCTGGTCAAGCACATACTCAGCCTGCTTTATAACCTCTTCAACAAATGTGACAACATCCTCTGTATCGTCTGACAGCTCAAGAGCCTTTTCTGCTGCGCCCTTTGCCACTGTAAGGATAGTTCCCTCCTTAGGCTTCATAACTGCCTTGTAAGCTGTCTCAACCGCCTTCTGGCATGCCTCACAAAGAATAGTGACATCTATTTCATCGTATTCCTTTATAACCTTGCAGAAGCCTCTGAAAAGCTGTGATAAGATAACACCCGAGTTTCCTCTGGCACCTCTTAAAGAGCCTGATGAAATAGCCTTTGCAAGCTCTGCCATGGTAGGCTCTGTGAGCGAGCTGACCTCCTTGGCCGCAGACATGATTGTCATTGTCATATTTGTTCCGGTATCACCATCCGGTACCGGGAATACATTCAGCTCATTTATCCAGTCTTTCTTTGAATCAAGATTCTTGGCTCCCGCAAGAAACATCCTTGCAAGGAGCTTTGAATTAATGCTTGTGATCTCCACTTTTTGTAGTCCTCCTTAATCAATTACCCTTACGCCCTCAACGTAAATATTGATCTTTGCAATTTCATTCCTGTAAATGACTCAACCTTTGTACTTAACCGTCTCGATAAGATTGTCCGAAACAGTGCCGATCGAAATACCATACGCTACTATTACATGAAAATCAATGGTAATTTCGTTGTTCTCATCTACCTTTACATTTATTCCATGGTTCAGGTAATCTCTCTTTAAAAGCTTTACAAGACCATCCTTCATGTTGACCGCTGCCATGCCTACTATTCCAAAGCACTCTACAGCTACAGAGCCTGCATAGGTTGCAATAACATCTGTATCAATTAAAATTTGTCCATATTGGGTATCCATCTGTCCCTTCATAATATATACCTCCATCATATTGTGACGTAGCTAATGTTATTATACCTTTTTTCACAAAAAGCAAATATTTTTATATTTTATCCTTGCATTCTTTATTTTAATCTGATAGAATACATTTGTTGTGAGCTTAAGAGTATGGTAAGCTTAGTGAAATGCAAGGAGGTGCAATATCATGGCAAAATGTGCAATTTGTGAAAAAGGTGTTCATTATGGAATAAATGTCAGCCATTCTCATAGAAGATCAAATCATGTTTGGAAGTCAAACATTAAGAAGGTTTCTTGCAAGGTCAATGGAGTTCCACAGAAGTTATATGTATGTACTTCATGTTTAAGATCTGGCAAAGTTGAGGAGAGCTTAGTCTTTATTTTTGAATCTTTGAATTTTAAAGGACATCCGTTTGGATGTCCTTTTTATTTGCTCACATATATGAAATTAATCCTGCTTGTCGTCCTCTGCCTCATCTACCTTTACATCGTCGAGATTAAGGTCATCATTTTCCCCTTCGAGAAGCGGTTTACAATGTCCGGCACCATATCAAGTATCTTGGTCATACCGTCCTGATTCTTTACATTGACAAGCTTTGTCTGTCCATTCTGGATAACGAGCACTGCACTTGGCTGAATCTTTCCGCCCATACCGCCGGCTCCGTTATTTTTCTTTTCTGCCGAAACGCTCCTGCTGCCACTCCAAACGACACATCCACAAGCGGAAGTATGATTGTATCCCCTATATGAATCGCATCACCAACTACAGTCTTGTAGTGATAAAGCTGTCCATCCCCTTGAAAAGTGACTCTACTGTGTTATTGAAACTATTATCTGCCATAATATCTTCCTCCTATCTGCTTATCCTATTATATAATCTGCGGCAGTTTTATCAAATAAATTCTAAGTGTTGCCGCTAAAATACTTATTACTATCACATGCCCCTTTATATCAAAGCTGCCCTTTGCATACGGCTTTTCACTCTCGAAATCAGGTGTAATCCGCCATCTGTTTGTATAGCCGACAGGAAAACATGCTAAAACACCTAATGAAATGCCTGTTGTATCCGGCGAGCCGGTTGAATAAACCATTGTAAGCTTAAGCCTCCTTGGGCATATTCTTTTAAGAATGATAAAAGCTCTTTTTTCAGATGTAAAAAAGCGGCTTTATTTCTCTCATCACTGTATTCTCTTTTTAGCTTATAGATACAGTTTTTTATTTTTCTGACTTATCTTTAAATTGCTTTTTATGTGACTTTTTGTTTCGCTTTTTATACGTTTTTTGATGAGTGAGCTTAGTTTGTTGTTTTATATGCTGATTCTCATCAGTTACTGTCCTTTGCTCGTTATGAGTCTGTGCTGTGCATTCATTCTCTGTCTGTTCATCTGCGACATGTGCTGACTCATCTGCCGGTATTTGAGGCTCATCTCCGGTGTTTTCACTGACTTTATCTTCTGTTTCAGTTTTAGCTGCCTCATCCATATCGTCATCATCCAAAGCCTCATAATTATCAAACAGCTTCTTCTTCACAAAAGCAAGCCTTATATATCCGTCAGTCTCCTGTGCATACTCTATATGCAGTGCAAACAAATGAAAAAGCCACGACACATGTGCTTTTGCTCTTATGTCTGTAATTGTCAAAGCTTCCAACAGCCCTGTACTTAACCGGCACAAACAGTACGCAAAGCAGCGCTGTAAGTATAAGAGCAAGCACTACAAGGAGTATGATGCCTATGACCTTTAAAATCGTAAATATCATCTATCTATTTCCTCCGTCTGCTCTTTAATAGCTCTTCACATCTGTTTTACCTGTATTTTCGTATGTCTCATTAACAATATCACAGGCCAGCAAAAGTGCCTCATCATAATTACCCGCTACTGCGATTATGTGCAGATTCTTCTTCGGATATCCCTTTTGCAGCAATTCTCTTGTCGGAATGATATCCAAAAGATTTTCCTCATTTGACGGAAACGTGATGATGTATGTGTGAAGCATGCCGGCATTATGCTCTATCTTCCACTTGATTTTCTTTATCTTTCCGGTAACAGACTCTCCTACAAATAAATCCTCATACCATTTCATTCCAAAACCTCAAAAGCAGTTTTTTAAACTGCTTTTTAATAATACTAATAATACTTGTGTGTCCCCCATAAGTTGCTTTTCTTTAAATCCAGGTACTCATTGTAAGCCTTCTCAAGTATCTGCTTCTCATTTTGCAAACTTGAGCAGATGATATGCCTCGTGATACTTGTAAACCCTGAATCCATGAAATACTCTTCTCTTTGCGGTTTACTATAATAACTTTCGCCCATCATAAGATACCAGTGTACATCCTTTTCCACTGTATCATGTGGCACGGTAAAAGAATAGTGGCTCTTACCCACGTATTGGATTATCGTTGCACTGGCACCAGTCTCCTCTTTCACTTCACGGATTGCAGTGTCCTTGTACTCTTCATCAGATTCACAGTTCCCTTGGGCAGTACCACCCTCGTACCTGTCCTGTAGTTCTTGTATAAGAGTAAATATTTGCCACGAAAGATTACCACACCGCCACAGCTAGTTGCTCTATCATTGCCATTCTCCAAGTGTGGTTTAAACGCTATCTGTCAGTTCAAGCGAAATATGAACGATAACGTCTGTCATTACACTTAAGTATAACCTACTTCTAAAAAAAGTGCAACAAGCCTATTCATTGAAATATTTATCAAATACCTTCTTGGCTACCGGCACCGCATATTTGCTTCCGCACCCGAATCCTCCACAATTACTGCGATTGCCAGATCATTGTAGCCATCCTTTTTCCATAGCCCACAAACCAGGCATTGGTCTGGTCTGTAGAATCTGATACCTGGGCAGTTCCGGTCTTTCCAAAGGCTCATAGCTCTGATCGCTTAGCTTTGCGCCTGTTCCATCAGATACCACTGCTGCCATAAGATTCTGAAGAAAAGCTGCCTGATCCTTTGACATAATCTGCTTGTATGAAGCCGGTTTATTCTGCTCCACAAGCGCCCCGCTCGCATTTTCCGTATGGTCTACCAGATATGGCCTCATCAGATTTCCATCATTGCAGATTGCACCGGCAATCATGCACATGTGAAGCGGTGAAACAAGCGTGTTTCCCTGACCTATCGTGGTCTGCATGGTCAGAGCTGACGAAGCATTGTTATCCAGTGCAAACTTACTCTTTTTTGAATCAAAGGCTATAGGCAGATTCTTGTTGAAAAGCATATCGTCACACAAGGTATTAAGCTTATTGTTATCCACCAAAAGACCTATATTGGAAAAGGACGAGTTGCATGACTTGCAAACGACTTTGTTAAGTCCTCCTGTCCGTGTGATTTATTGCCGGCGCAGTGGATTGTAAAGCCGTCCTTTGTAATACTGCCGTCACAATCAAAGCTGTAGTCGTTGTATGTAGACGGATTTTCGTTATAATACTCAAGTGCTGTAAAATCTTAAACACTGAGCCTGGAGCATACTGTCCCTGTGTTGCCCTGTTGTAAAGAGAAGTGCTGCCCTCACCGTTTACGCTCTCCCAGTCACTTGCGATGGTATTTGGGTCATAATCAGGCTTTGACACCATAACTGCAATCTTTCCTGTCTTCGGCTCAATTGCAATGACAGCACCTTCATAGTCGTCAAGTGCATTATATGCAGCCGCCTGTGCTTCGTAATCCAGTGTGGTTATTACATTATCACCGGTATTTTTCTTACCGCTTATATCATTTACTATCTGGTCAAGGAAAAACTCATGTGAGCGAAGCATGAGAAATTTTCCTGCTTTTCAAGCCCGGCCTTACCGTTTACGGCAAAGCCTGCCACATGCGCAAACATCCTGTCGTCAGGGTATTCCCTTGTCTCAGACGCATCTGAGCCTACCTTTGTCCGTGCTATGACATGTCCATCCCTTAGTCTGTATCTCGCCCCTCACTACATTCTTAGAGAAAAGATCCTGCAGCGAATTGTATGGACTGTTGATGAATTCGTCGCTTTTTACAAACTGGAAATATAAGAAATAACCTATCAATCACAAAACTATAAGGAAAAAATATGTAACAACCGCATACTCTCTATTTCTGTGTCTTCGTGCTGTTTTTGCCGCCTGCTGCCGGTTTTTTGTGTTTTTTGTCTCATGGTCCTTTCGTCTCTTGTCATCTATATTTCTCCTTTTTTCAGGGGATGCCTGCATAATATACATGCCCTGTATCATTCCAAAAATAATCATCGTAGATAGAAGCGAGCTGCCACCGTAGCTCACAAGCGGCAGCGTCACACCGGTCATCGGTATAAACTTGGTTGAGCCGCCGACAGTTAAAAGCACCTGAAGCGCATACACACTGCCAAGTCCCAGCGCTACATACTTGTAAAATGCATCCTTCATCTGCATGGAAAGATTAAATATCATAAGAAAGCAGCTGACACAAACCATAATGAGGCAGACAGCAAATATACCGCCCCATCTCCTCTGAGATAGCCCGCTATGATAAAATCCTTTGACACAATAGGTATCTTATTCGGCAGTCCCTGCCCCAGTCCAAAGCCAAACAGTCCGCCTGTACCTATGGCAAAGAGCGACTGACACACCTGATAGCCGGCCTTGTCTATGACAGAAAGAGGATCAAGCCATGCAACAATTCTGTTCTTCACATGTGAAACAGATGATAGCCTGCGTACATTCCAAGCCCCACAAATGCAAGACCTCCGGCAAAAATATAAAACTTTTTTGTCGCAACATAAATCATGACCAGATATGTAAAGAAATACAAAAGCGCTCCACCTAGATCATTTGATGCAACAAGTATCAGCACAAACACGGCCGATACGCCGCTTGTTATGGCAAGCTGCTTTAATCGGTTGATTTATACAGCATAGATGCTATAAAAAACACAAAAGTATCTTCACAAACTCAGATGGCTGAATTGAAACAGGACCAAATGTCAAAGAGAGCTTTGCTCCCCTGCTCGCCACTCCTACCACAAGCACCGACAAGAGTCCAACTATTCCTACTCCTGCATATGTCCATGTCAATTTTCGAAACATCGTGCCTTTTTGCATGATAAGCGGTATTAAAAACGCAAATATCGTTCCGGCAAGTACAAAAACAAACTGTCTTAAATGCCTTGTCGAACGAAATTCTCGTTAGAATATCATGCTTATGCAAAGCATCATCACCATGTTGTTTAGCACAAGCTCTGAGGCATTCTTATAAAACTTATGATAAATCAAATAAAATTGATTCAAAAAGCACAAGCTGTGCTATATAAATCCTATTATCTTTGTATCCATTGTCGTGACAAAGAGCACCAAAAAACCATCTAAATGAATCAGAAACATATAAAAATCTCTGCAGATTATATATATGCCTCTGCTTTTTCGGCTTGTCGGGATACTTGAATAAATGAAAGCATAAAAAGTATATATGAGAAACAGTATTATCATAATATACTTGGAAAGCTGTACTATCAGATGTACCATGTTATTCTACTCCTCTTTTGTAATGTCCGTTTGTATATTCAGCTACCTTATCATTCCATAACCGCCTTAATCTGCTTTGGAGTCTCGATTGTAAAGCTGTATCTAAAACTTCTGATACCTGCCTCCTTAAGCTTACTTATGTTCTTTGTGAGCATGGTAGGCAGTGAATTATATATTGTATTATAGCACTCCTTACAGTTGTTACAAACTGCAAAGGATTTATTGTATCTGTACCTTTAATATATTAAGCTTTTGCTTTTATCACAGCCCTTTGTGTTTTTGTGCACACAATTGGCAGTTGTCATAAGCGGATAATATCCATAGACTATCATCTGCGAGCCTATATTGTTCTATGCATAATCTCCCTTGAATTGAGCTCAAGCGGCACTGTGTCACCACTTACTCCGTGCTCAAAAAAAGCACTCTTTGAAACATCATTAAAGGTATACATATTGTGGTCCAAAATAACTTTTTTCCCTGTAAACAGATTTTCTGTCAGATAAAGCTCCTCGTAATTTTTCACAACAAAGCCCTCGAAGCTTACCTTATCAAGCTCTTTTGCGATAGATACAAAATAATCCGATGAATCCGCCCTGAATATCGTAGGCAGCATGAGATACACTTTTTATTTCGCTTTGTAAGGCTTTTCACATCATCTGCAAACTGCTGTATCAGAGTCTTCCTGTCATACATGTCAAATCCAGATAAAATACATCAAAGCATTCATAGCCAATAAGTGTATCAAGCTGCGCGCGTGTCATACACGAGCATATGGTGGTGTAATCATTTATAGCTTCATCATGTGCTGCATCACTTTTTACGACATGCTCAGGAAGTGCTGTAAGTCTTGACATATCAGCGTATCGTGCATCATTCCTGTAATACTTTTCCAATAGCTTATCACAAAGCCCTGAAATTGCATCACGCCGCAGCTTGTTTAGTGCTCCGTTTGGCACAAAGACGTTTTCTCCGATTTGAGCTTTAATATGTGAAAACTCAAGTCTGTATCACCGGTTTTATTTATCCTGTCGATAGCGGCTTTTTTATCAAGCGGTGCCTTAAGTGCGGCGCTGACAGATTCTATTGAAGCTTTGTATGTCACATCACCTCTTTTTACAGTGAGACTTCCGGGCTCACCCTCTCTTAAAACAAGCTCTCCCTCTATCGAAAGCTTTCTTTTTTCAGGCGAAGGCTCTGCAGCATTTGAAACGAAATTAGGCTTCACATAAGTCACCATATCAGAGCCATTGTGGTCGAAATAATACCTGTCTGTGAAACCACAGCGGTTTCCAAGTGCCTTTATCCTGTCATAATCTGCATCACTAACAGGCTTTTTGCTGTCAATATAGCTTCTGTAGTATTTTACCACTCCGCATGCATACTCAAGCTGCTTCATACGTCCCTCAATCTTTAGCGAATAAACACCTGCATCATGCAGCTTGTCAAGAGCCTTTATACCACACATATCCTTAAGGCTTAAATGTATTCATCCTTTTTGCCCTCCACGGTATACGGCAGTCTGCACGGCTGTGCACAGCGGCCTCTGTTTCCGCTTCTACCACCTAAAATACTGCTGAAAAGGCACTGTCCCGAATACGAATAGCACAATGCTCCGTGCACAAAGGCTTCAAGCTCCATGCCGGTTTCCTCATGTATGCGCTTCATCTCGCAAGAGAAATCTCCCTTGCCATGACCACACGTGTCACTCCAAACTGTGAAAGAAAACGCACTCCGTCTGCTCCAGTCACCGTCATCTGTGTACTCGTATGTATCTCCATTGACGGAAAATACTCATGGATAGCCTTCACCACTCCAATATCCTGCACTATCACTGCATCAAGCCCTCTTTTGTAGTATGGAAGCAGGTAGTCGTAGAGCTTTGAAAACTCACTGTTTTTAATCAGCGTATTGACCGTCAGATACACCTTTACTCCTCGTAAATGCGCAAAATCAATTGCCTCTAAAAGCTCCTCCTCTGTGAAATTATTGGCATATGCCCTGGCTCCAAATATGCTTCCGCCCACATACACAGCATCGGCGCCGCTTTCTATCACGCCCTTAAGTATCTCAAGGTTGCCTGCCGGTGCAAGTAGTTCAAAATCTTTATTTCTCATATATTTCCTCATATAGATGCTAATTTTATGTTATATAAATCTGCAATAAAATAGGGAACAGTGTACGATAACTGTTCCCTTTATTGCTATTTATCGCTACTGTCATTTGCCCCTTTAGAAGCATGTGCAGATTTTTTAACAGGCTTTTTCCATCAAGAAGTGACTCCTCAAGAGTTGCCTCAAGTCTCGCCTTGTTGAGTAAAAGCTCTTTGTTTTGTGCCTCAAGCTCCTTCATGCTCGCCTCGGCATTCTCGGTCTTCACCTGATTGGAAATTAAATCATGCTTTAAATCGTATATTTCCTTATCCTTATTCTCTATATCACCCTCAAGCTTTTCGACAAGTGCCTTTGCCTTGAAATAATCATCCGCAATATTGAGCTCGATAAGTGTGCTCTTCATATTGCCCGGAAGATGCTTATACTCATCCATATCATCAAACTCTGCAATCTTGTTGTTGATGTATGCCGCAACCTTCTGTAAGTATTCCTCATTCTCATATCCTGACAGTGTGTAAACCTTTCCGTCTATTACCACCTCGGCATTTGTTTTTGCAGACATTTAATCATCCTCCGTTTTCACATTTATTCAAATCAGCTATATTAATATCAATTTCAATATCAAATACTTAATTATTATATGCCTTATAGATATAAATTGCAACTTTAAGCCCTTTTTCTCTCAAAATGCTCAAAGGCTAGTTCTGTAGCCACACGTCCCTTTGGTGTGCGGTTTATGAAGCCGTTCTTCACCAGATACGGCTCGTAAACATCCTCAATGGTTCCGGCATCCTCACCTATTGCCGCCGCAAGCGTATCAAGCCCACCGGTCCTCCCGCAAACTTGTCAATGATGGTAAGAAGTATATTTCTGTCATTCAAATCCAGTCCGTACTTGTCCACTTCCAAAAGGTCCAGCGCAAAGCTTGCCACATCATAGGTGATTTTGCCGTCATACTTGACCTGCGCAAATCCCTGACACGCTTTAGCAGTCTGTTTGCAAGTCTTGGAGTCCCCCTTGAACGACGCGCCATCTCGTAGGCTCCCTTGTCATCTATCTCAACTCCAAGCACTTTTGCGGAATTGACGATAATATGCTTTAGCTCATCGACAGTATAAAACTCCATATGATTTACCACGCCAAACCTGTCGCGAAGAGGTGCCGAAAGCATACCCGCCCTCGTTGTTGCACCTACAAGTGTGAATTTTGGCAGGTTAAATCTGATTGACTTTGCAGACTCGCCTTTCCAATCATGATATCAATGGCGTAATCCTCCATGGCAGGATAGAGCACCTCCTCCACCTGACGGTTAATCTGTGAATCTCATCGACAAACAGTATATCTCCCTCAGAAAGTCCGTTGAGTATGGCTGCCATCTCTCCCGGCTTACCTATTGCAGGACCGGAGGTCACCTTTATCTTTGTACCCATCTCATTTGCAATGATTCCTGCAAGTGTTGTCTTTCCAAGCCCCGGAGGTCCGTAAAACAGCACATGATCGAGCGCCTCGCCCCTTGATTTTGCGGCTTCAATATATATTTTTAAATTGTCCTTTATCTTCTGCTGACCGATATAGTCATCAAAATACATAGGACGCAGGGATTTCTCTATCTTTATGTCCTCTTCCTGCAATTGTGTGGAAATTACTCTTTTCACGTTTTGTTCCCCGTTTCTGTTTTAAGCTTACAGTTTTTTCAATCAGCCCATATTTTTGAG
>ENA-OQHP01000598-OQHP01000598.1-human-gut-metagenome-genome-assembly--contig:-NODE-598-length-11573-cov-1.264983_pt1 | contig 11573 bp, 16 predicted proteins | sample MGYA00242563_ERZ504717 | MGnify/ENA primary metagenome ERZ504717 (study PRJEB26092, sample SAMD00036212) | human gut metagenome | host: Homo sapiens | study: EMG produced TPA metagenomics assembly of...
ATATGGTATTTTCCATATATTTTGTGAAGATTTCTTACTGTAAGCATCAGGGCTGTCTCCTTCCTGTAACTGTAAGAACCGGGAGCATGATATTCCATGTATACTCTCCGGCTGTATCATACACATATTTCACAGTGATCGTATTTCCAGGTGACAAATAGGAATCCAGTTCCTCCCTGTTATACTGGCTTACCGCACTGTCCATCCGATCATAAGAGCCTGTATTATAGTTGTAAAAATACATATTTCCTTCAAACGGTACGGTATAATAATATCTTAAATTTGCAACCACCCCTTCGCTGAGACGATGAAAATGAAGCGTATCTACTTCCAGCTCATTTCCAAGATAATATTCCAGAACCACCGGATTTATCCCGTAGATGGTGTTGCGCGCCGCATCGTACTCTCCTGCCAGCACATGCGGCTGCTTCTGCATCGCCGAACGGCTTACAAGGCCATCCTGTTCATAATTTACATCCAACTCCGAAGTTAAAAGCGTGCAGCCATAGGTTTCTGTTCCCGGATTTCTCAAAAATCCCGTTTCCTTCTGCTCCTGGCTGAAGGCTACCACCCGTGCCTGGGTATGATATCCGGAAAAATAATTCCACATAGAAGGAAAGGAGATTGGTCCGCTCCAGCGCCCTTACATAATCCGGATCCTCTATATTTACCTTCTGGCCGTACCGTGAAGCTCCGGTAATCTGAGCGGCCATAGCATATCCTAAATCCGTTGCGCAGTATATCAGCTCGCGTCCATCCAGGGAAATCGTCTGTCCAGGCTCTATGGTTCCGATCATTACCATCTGGTTATATAAAAGCAGCGCCGCATTTTCTACGGTCCACGGGTAATTATTCGTTATCGTCCCTGTGATCGTTCCCTCAAAGGCCCGTATCTCCCCGGAAAATCCCTGCCCTGTTTCATTTGGCAGGTTACGCTCCATCTGGAAATAACTAGGATTGAAAGCGCCTGTATCTCTCGCTTCAATATACGTTTCATCCTCCTTATACCGGATCACCATATCCGGATCCTCAGAATCCACCAGGGCCGGAACCGTACCCGGATTGTAGTACGAAGAATCGCAGACAGGCAGCAGACGGTACGAAGGATCCAGAGATACCCCATAGCTGTGATTATAGGGAGAGCGCATATTGATAAACAACGTTTCTGATATATCCTCTTCTCCTGCGTCCTGAATGGAGCATAGGTAAAAAACGGGCCGTTAAACCGCGTGGGTATCCCCATCAAAAGCACCATACCGTACAGCACAGGGACAAAATGGCTACTGCAGGCTGATAATACTGGCGCAGCTCCCTCTGCTTTAAAAAGAAGTAAAGCCCCGGCCCCGCAAGAGCCACGTAGCAACTGCCAGCGTAACGTAAAGCCCTACTTTGGGAAGACGGTTTACATTCCCCGTATTGATCAGGCTCTGTACCTCCCAGTAACGGCCTGCGGAGGAGCCTCCGTTTCCGCTGCTTAAAAGATTCAGACGGTTTTCTCCTATAAGCTCTGTAAACAGACGGTCTACATAGGAGGGATTGTCAGTCCCGTATTCTTTCAGATCTCCAAAATCATAAATTGCCGCTGCCGCCATTCCTCTGCCCACCGGTGTGCTGGAAATAATTTCCATCGGCCCCTTTGTCATGACCTCCGTACTTCCCTTTAAGTCCACCTCTGTGCAGTTCAGAACAATCCGGCTGTCCCCATATTCCGAGGACTCCTGGCTGCTTTTCCATATCCAGTTCAAATTCTACGGCCTGAGGAAGTGGGCTGGCTAAGAGCGCCTTGGAAAAGGCTCCCAGCGTTTCATTTGCATGCTCCCCTGTTCCGAACAGAAGGTACCTCCGCTCTGGGTCCACTCCCATACAGCCTCAAGCTGCCGGCTGTCCAGAGACCCAGTATCAAAATCATTGATCAAAAGCACATCCAGCTGATCCAGCTCCTGCCGGGATTCTGGCATCGTATCCTGATCCAGCTCAATAAGACGGGTGCGGAGTGTACTGTAATTGATCCCCATATGATCCATATAGGAAAGGCGTTCCGGATGGTCGCTCAAAACCCCCACATACAGCTCCGCTGTATCCAGGTTCAGATCCAGCCTGATCCGGCGTCCGGCTGTCTCCTTTCCTTCCTGATCTACTAAAGACAGCAGTACCTGATCTACCTGAATGCTGAGGGAAATCTGAATCTTTTTTCAACCGTTTCCCCTGCCTTTACCTCAATGGGGTATTCATACCGGTAGGTACTGTACTCTGAAATAGAACTATTTCCATAAGGACTGTATTCCGGTTCAAGAGTTGCAGCCCGAAGCGTTCCCGTAAAGTCCTCCTTTGTAGAATTTGTAACCCGGATGGTCATCGGAAGGATACGGCCGCTTCTGGCTGTGTTATCATAGCCGTACACCACTTCCATCTCCAATGGATGGGGTGAAGCCGGATCCTGCCAAAGCGCCTCTGTCTGTGCGCCTTCTTCCGGCACAGTCTCTCTGGGGCCTGCCACACCGCTTCCCGGACCGTCTGCCGTAATTGCAGCATAGGAAGGGAGCAGGGCGGAAAGAGAAAACAAAAGGGCAAAAAGGGCGCCTTTCAGCACCCGTGTATATCTGTACATCTGTATTTTCCTCTCTTTTTATGGCCGGATCACCGTCATGATCCGAACTGTTCTTTCTCAATATCAAAATGTACCTGAAGCTTTACCGTAAATACTGTACCATTTAAATCGCTGGCAACCCGGATGGTGCCTCCGTGCATATCTACAATTTCCTTTGCAATCGCAAGACCAAGGCCGGTGCCTCCGGTTGTGGCAGAACGCGACTGCTCCACCCGGTAAAACTTGTTAAATAAAAGAGGCAGCTCATCTGCAGGGATCACACGGCCAAAATTCGTCACGGAAACCGTAACCGTGTCCTCCTCTCCGTGGATCTTTACCAGAACCCGCTTTCCATCAGCTCCGTACTTAATGGCATTTCCAATCAGATTGTCAAACAGACGGGCCAGAAGGTTTCCGTCAGCACTTATGATCTTTGCAGGCACATTGCTCTGAAGGTCATAGGACAGATTTTTTTCCTCAAAGTTGGGGTAGGCTTCCTCTAAGAGCTGCTCTAAAAGCTTTACAAATATCGATCTGTCCTATGTGCATGGCGATTTTTCCGTAATTCAGCTTCGTAAAACCGAAAAGGTCTTCAATCAGCTTTTCCAGCCGTCTGGATTTGCTGTAGGCAATTTCTATGTACTTGTGCTGCATTTCCTGAGGGATCTGCGTATTCCCGGCCAAAAGCTCCAGATAGCCGATGATGGAGGTAAGGGGCGTTCTTAAATCGTGAGCCACATTTGTAATCAGTTCATTTTTCGTGCGTTCCGCTTCTCTCTCCTTATCCATAAGCTTTCGGATATCTGAGGACATCTTGTTTAAATTTGCCGCCATAGCGGAAAACTCATCGTCCCCAGTCACATCCACCTCTGTATTCAGATTGCCCTGGGAAATACTCTGAACCGCATCGGAAATACGTCCCAGATAGCGAATACCCGGCTCCTCCAAAATCATAAAGGTCACCGAAAAGATCACAATTCCCACCAGCACATACAGGATCACCACTGCCAGATGCTGCTCTAAAATAAAATGGACCAGAGCCGATACCTTCCCGCTCTGCTGTATGTAGCGCGCCACCATGGAAAGATTTGTAATGAGAAATACTTCTACCAGGCAGGTAATGATGGCGCTGTATACAATATGGGTCAGCACACGGAACCGGTAACTGCTTCCCATACTATTTTTCAATCTTGTAGCCTACTCCCCACACAGTTGTAATAATCTTGCTCTGCCTGGTATCTTCCTTCATCTTTCCTCTTAAACGTCTGATATGTACCATAACCGTATTATTGGCCTCATATACCTTTTCATTCCATACCCGCTCAAAAATCTCATCTGTACTGAATACCTTTCCCGGGTTGGAGGCCAGAAGATAAAGAATGTCAAATTCAATCGGCGTCAGCTTGATCTCCTCGCCGTCTACCACCACCTTGTGATTGTCCTTGTTGATGCTCATTCCCTTGATGGTGATTTCGCTGCTTACCGCTTCCTTTGCCATGCTGTTGGGATTTAGCTGGGTATAGCGGCGAAGCTGGGATTTTACCCGTGCCGTCAGTTCTAATGGATTAAAGGGCTTTACCACATAGTCATCCGCTCCGGTCCCCAGTCCCAGGATCTTGTCAAGGTCGGTTGACTTGGCGCTGAGCATAATGATCGGGATATTGTTGGTTTCACGGATCTTTTTACACATCTCAAGGCCGTTCATCCCCGGCATCATGATATCAAGGAGCACCAGATGGATCTCCTCTTTTTCCAGGATCTCAAGGCCCTTTAAGGCATTTTCCGCCTTAAAAACCTTATAGCCATCACTTACCAGATAAATCTCTATAAGATCTGCGATCTCCTTTTCATCGTCTACTACCAGAATGTTGATATCGGGCATATGATTCCCCTCCTCATACGTTATCATTTCTTTGTAAAGTATATTTATGATTATCATACCATATTAACCAATGGTTTTCCTTACTTTTTTCTTGAAAAATTATGGGAAAATATGTTACGGATAAAAAAGCAGTCCTGCATCAGCAGAACCGCTCTTTTTATTGAATTTATATATTTCCGCTTTCTATGGGTTTAAAGATCCGGGTCACTGCCGGGTCGTCCTCTCCCCTGTATTCCTTTACCCGCTGCACCGCCTCCAGGCAGAACTGCTCCTGAGAATTTATTAAGACCTTTCCCCGCTTATCCTCCTTTTCGTAGGTGCCGTCCGGCTGTAAAATGTGGGCTTTTACATTATCTTCCAGTTCTACCTTCAGAATATGGATGACCTGCTCCTTTAAAGCTTCATCCTCTACCGGGAACAGAATCTCCACCCGGCGGTCCAGATTCCGCGGCATCCAGTCTGCACTTCCCATATAAACCTCAGGACTTCCGTCATTGAGGAAATAGAAAATCCGGCTGTGCTCCAGGAAATTTCCCACAATGGAACGCACATGGATATGCTCGCTTAACCCCGGCACTCCGGCACGCAGACAGCAGATCCCGCGGATCACAAGCTCAATTTCCACTCCGGCACAGGAGGCCTCATAGAGAGCTTTGATGATTTCTTTGTCGCAAAGGGAGTTCATCTTTGCCATAATATGGCCTCTGCGTCCTTCCTTTGCGTGGGCTGTCTCCCGGCGGATCATTCGCAGAAACCGGTTTCTCAGCCACAGAGGCGCGACAGAAAGCTTATTCCAGGCCTTTGGCTCCGAATATCCGGACAGCATGTTAAAGACTGCCGTGGCGTCCTCGCCGATCTGGGGATCGCAGGTTAAAATGCCGCAGTCCGTATAAAGCTTTGCAGTGGAATCATTGTAATTTCCCGTACCCAGATGGACGTAGCGGCGGATTCCGTCCTCCTCCATGCGGACTGCCAGAGTGATCTTGCTGTGGGTCTTAAGTCCCACCAGGCCGTAGATCACATGGCAGCCGGCCTTTTCCAGCATTTTTGCCCAGTTGATATTATTTTCCTCATCAAAACGGGCCTTTAATTCCACCAGTACGGATACCTGCTTTCCATTCTCCGCCGCCTCTGCCAAAGCCGCAATGATGGGGGAATTTCCGCTCACACGGTAAAGGGTCTGTTTGATGGCTAAAACCTCCGGATCTCTGGCTGCGCTGCGCACAAAGTCCACCACCGGATCAAAGCTCTGATATGGGTGATGGAGCAGGATATCGCCCTTTCGGATGTTGGTGAAAATATCATCCTCATTCATCAGGGCGTACCGGCTGCGGGATGTACTTGGGAGCCTTAAAGGCTTCAAAGCCTTCCAGACCATACATTTTCATAAGGAAGGTCAGATCTAATGGCCCAGGGATGCGGAAGATATCCTGACTGCTGATGGAAAGCTCCTTTTTCAGGATTTTAAGAAGCCGCTTATCTACATTGGATTCAATCTCCAGCCGGATTGCCTCGCCCCACTGGCGCTTTTTCAGCTGCTTCTGGATTTCCTCCAGAAGATCCACCGCCTCCTCCTCATCAATGGAAAGATCTGCATTCCGCATGATGCGGAAGGGATGAGAGGCCACAATATCATAATTTAAGAACAGGGAGGGCATATTCCGCTCAATGATCTCCTCTAAAAGGATCACCACCCTCTGCTCTGTGCCATCCTCCATTGTCTCTCTGGGAAGCTCTACGATTCTTGGCAGCACAGAAGGCACCTGCACCATGCAAATTCCAGTTCTCCATCCCCGTTCTTTTTTCTTTAACAGAGCCGCAATATTCAGGGTTTTGTTGCGGATCAGCGGGAAGGGCCGTGAGGAATCAAAGGCCATGGGGGTAAGCACCGGGTATACATTGGTCTGGAAATAGGAGTCCGCACAGGCCGCTTCCTCCTTTGTAAGATCCTCATGCTCCATGATGATCCGCAGGCCGTTCTGGCGCAAAGACGGCACCAGGGAACGGATATAGGTGGAATACTGCAGCTCCACCAGCTGATGGGTCTTTATGCTGATAGCGTCTAACTGCTCCTGAGCCGTCATTCCTGCAATATCCTGCTTCATATATTTCGCGTGTACCATATCCTTTAGGGAAGCCACACGGACCATATAAAATTCATCCAGATTGGAGGCTGTAATGCTTAAAAATTTCAGTCGCTCAAACAAGGGCAGGCTCTTATCTCTGGCTTCGCTGAGAACCCGGTAATTAAATTCCAGCCAGCTCAGTTCCCGATTAACAAAATTAGAGGATCTGCTCCAAAATCTGTGGTATTTTTTTCTTTTTCTGCCATGTCATGCCCTCCTTTTCTGCTTTAACACCGGCCTTATTCCAAATATTTCCTCAAAAAAATCCGCCTTCTGTTCAAAGGCGCCCGCTCCAGAGCCAGATCTCCCGTGTATCCTGTGGTAATGACTAACTCTCCCTCCCGGATCGCCATCCGGCAGTCTGCCAGCTTGGACTTGTGGGTCTTGTCCATGGAATTTGCAAGGCGCAGGATTGCCGTCAGCTTGGCTATAAGAATGGTAATGGAGCTTCGGTTTAGATTGCCGCTTCCATCCTCTCCGATCTGCGTTTCCAGCTGAATGGTATCGTAATCAAAATCACGGATATTGTAGCGGACTACATTTGCGATAATCTCACGTTCCAGATGGCTCAGTCCGATAATCTCCGTAGACATGATCAGGTTATAACTGCTTTCATTGGAATTTCGGATGCTGATAAACTTACCGCAGCCATGCAGCGTCACTGCGATCTGGAGCAGGAGCCGCTCCCTTGCTCCCATACCATGAAATTTCCGCGCAGCGTCAAAGATAGATAACGCATACTGCTCCAGCATCTGATTATGGCCCGCATGGCATTTATACCGCTTTGCCATATTTCTGGCCGCTGCCAGAATATCATTCTCAAAGCTGTGGCTGAATCGGAACAGACGGCAGTCATCGGCATATTCTGCCGCAATGCCGTCACAAAGGCCGATATCAGGAATCCAGAACTGTCCCGCTCCCGTAACCTCCCATCACTCTGCGGTATACAACCGCTGCCCGGAAGGAGCAGGGATGCGTACTCACTGTTCACATTAAAACGCTCCTCAATCTGATCCAGGGTCATCTGAGAAAGGCGCTCATAAAAAAGCTCCATCTCTTTGGCATCCACACGGTCTGCCGCTGTGTTGAATCCAAGCTGGCGCATCAGATAGGTAATATTGGTTCCGATCCCGATCAGATTATCAATCTTTCTGTCTTTTAAATACATTTTCCGAAAGGTATCAGCTCATTATCTACCAGCTCCTCAATGTGAAGACAATGCGACCTTACACTGGCCGGGATTTTAGCCAGCTGGCTGCGGATCCGCAGAGTACCAAGAGGCAGGCTCTGGGTCGTTACCAGAGTATCCTTATCAAACAGAGAAATCTGGCGCTTCCAAAGCCCACATCTACAATCGCCGTTCCCTTCTGGATGATCCGGTTAAATTCTCCTGTCTTTGCCGCCACTGCCTTATAGCTGATAAAACGCTGCTCTGAATTGCTGATAATTCGCACCTTAAGTCCGGTTCTTACACAGATCTGATCCAGGATGATCTGGCTGTTTTTCGCCTCGCGCATGGCTGTGGTTCCGTAAGCCCGGTACTCCCGCACCCGGTAGGTTTTCATAATCCCCGTAAAATCCTCCAGAACAGAGCACATCTCATCCGCCAGACCGTAGCTGATTTTCCTTCGCTGAAGGTATCGCTTCCCAGAGCGATCACATGGCGGATGTGATCTACACAACGGATCCCCGTCTTTTCAGAAATCTCATAAATTCCCAGTTCCAGAGCAAATGAGCCGATCTCTATCGCTGCAAACATTCTTACTGCCACGTTCTTCCTCCTTTTGGGGCGCGCTGCCCGATCCCCTGTATGGCCTAAGCCCGGGACTATATGACTGCTATTATAATCCCGGACTCATCTTCTTTCTTCCTTATGATGTAAATTTCTGTATATTTTATGTAAAATCGCATCCCAGCAGATGGGTAATGAACTGGGAAGCCGTACGCCCGGAAAGTCCTCCGTGGCTCAATTCCCATTTATTGGCTTCCAAAAGCAGTTCCTCCTCCGGTATATCCAGCTGATGCCTCTTAGCCAGCGCTTTGACTATGGACTGAAACTGCCGTTTATCCGGTGAACCGTAGTAAATCGTAACGCCGAACCGGGCTGCCAGAGAAAGCTTCTCCTGAACCGTATCATTATTGTGAAGATCGTCATCCAGCTCCCTCTTGTCGCTGAATTTCTCCCGGATGAGATGGCGGCGGTTGGAGGTCGCATAGATCAGCACATTATCCGGGCGTTTTCCCAGTCCTCCTTCCAAAATAGCCTTCAAATACTTATATTCCAGCTCGTAATCCTCAAAGGCAGATCATCCATGTAAATGATAAACTTGTAATTGCGGTCCTTGATCTGCTCCAGAACATCTGAAAGATCCTTAACTGGTGCTTGTATACCTCAATCATACGCAGGCCCCTGCTGTAATATTCGTTCAAAACCGCCTTTACGCTGGAGGATTTTCCCGTTCCCGCATCACCGAATAAAAGTACGTTGTTGGCCTCTTTTCCATTTACAAAAGCCTCCGTATTTTCAATCAGCTTATGCTTCTGAAGCTCATATCCCACAATATCCTTAAAATAAATATGCTCCACATTTACAATGGGATCGATCACCGTCAGCCTCCGGCCTCTTTTTCCAGAATCCGGAAAGCCTTATTCAGTCCAAAGGTTCCCGCCCCGTATCCCCTGTAAAATTCCACCATAGTCTGCTGAAATCCTTCCAGGTCAGATGCCTGCTCCAGGGCCTTTGCCAGCTCCACGACTCCTGTCCCCTGATCCTGCCGGTTAAAACCGGCTCTCCTGAAGTGCCGGGCGGTAGTCCGCAAGCAGGCTCCACAAAGAAGAGGGCGCAAGAGAAGAAAGATCAAAATCAAACAGTGCCTTGAAAATGGCAAAGTCTTCTTTCGCCAGAAGATCCAGAGTACCGCCTGCAGGCCCTTTGACCTCACAGGCAGTTGTATATGCATTTTCATTATCTGCCAGGCAGAGCGCCAGAAAACAGTGCCACAGGTTTCCTTCAAAGCCGTACTTTGCAGCCAGTTCGATCAGCTGTCCCGCACAGGCAAAAGAATCTGTACTCTCCTTTTCTTCTGACATTCCCATAAGTCCTGCCATCTGCTCAAACAGCGTTTGATGTTTTAAATTGCGGTAGATCACAAGTTCTCTGATATCCATATCTCTTTCCTCGTTTCTTCTTTGTATCCATATTTCCCTTACCATCAGCGGATAAGGGAATCCACGCTCCAACCGGTTCGGCTCAGTAGTTTCCCAGGATCCTTAAGGATACGGCTTCCTCAGAAATCCCCTTTAAAGCATTGCGGATCTTTGCATCGGATAAAGACCCTTCCACATCTACAAAAAACGGTATTCCCAGCTTCTCCCGGGAATGGGGCGCGATTCGATCATCAGCATATTGATGTCATTGTAAATCAGATTTCCAAGCATATTGTAAAGAGAGCCGCTTCTGTGGACGCCCTCAAAACAGATGCTCACCTTATTAGCGCCCTTTCTGTATACAGGATCCTTTGACAGGATAATAAAACGGGTCACATTATTTTTATTGTGGTTAATGGAGCGCTCCAGCACCTTTAAGCCATAAAGCTCTCCCGCAATCTCACTGGCTACCGCCGCCTGGGAACGATCGTTTTCCTCTGCCACTTTTTTAGCCGCTACCGCCGTATTGACCGTGCTGATCTGTTTCCAGTCCCTGTGGGCATTCAGATACTGGGAGGTCTGCATCAGAGCCTGCGGATGGGAATAACTGTCCGGATATCCTTAATATCCGCATCTTCCGGCCCAGCAGCGCATGGTTAATCGGAAGCTCCGTTTCCGCTGCGATGTACACATTATGCTTTACTAAGAGATCATAGTTGTCGCTTACTGCCCCAGCGGAGGAGTTTTCAATAGGGAGCACCGCATAATCTGCCCGGCCCTCCTCCACCTCTGTCATGGCATCCTCCATGGTCTTTACATGGTACATATCCGCATCCGGGCCGAAATACCGGCGGGCCGCACCGTGTCCATAGGAGCCCTCCACACCCTGATATACGATCCGCACATTTTCCCTTTTTAAATCCTCGATCATGGAAAACCCGGTGTCCATCTCCTGCCCGTGGGAAGCCAGAAGACCATACTGAAGCCTGCGGCTGATGGTCATGATCTGCGAAAACAGTTCATATGTACCTTTGCGCGTAAAATCACTGTGAGCCAAAGCCGTAACCGCCTTAAGCTTCTGCTGCTCCCGCTCCCTGTCATAAACAGGCTTTCCGGTCTGTATCTTATACTCAGCCACCTCTCTGCACAGCTCCATACGTGTCTCAAACAGCTCTGTCAGGCTGGCGTCAATCACATCCAGCTGCTGCCGGATCTCCTGTAAGTTCAGTTCCTTCATCTCTGTTCCTCCAGCTCTTTTATCATGGAGCAAATGATCTCTCTTGTGTAGGCTCCGGGGAACTTGCGGTTTTCTGCCGGAAGTTCCTTTAAATAAATGGGTTTTCCGTATTCGATGATCACATGGCTGGGCCGGATCCATGGGAAATGACGCTCAATACCTCTGCCGTCCCCACCATGGCAACAGGGATCACCGGACAGCCGCTCTTTCTGCAATCTTTAAACTTCCCTCATGGAACTCCATCAGTTTTTCCGGATTTTCACCGGGATTTCTGGTTCCTTCGGGGAAAATCCACATGGAAATTCCTCCCTTGATCTTTTCAATTCCTGCCAAAATAGTTTTTAAACCTTCTTTAATATTCGAACGATCCAAAAATAAGCAGTTCATCCGATCCATCCAGCGGTTTAGCAGCGGGATCTTTATCATTTCCTTTTTGGCAATAAAACCGGTCAGGCCGGGAACCGTCATATAGCCCATGACAATATCAAAATAACTTCTGTGGTTTCCCACATAAAGCACCGCCCGGTCGGTGGGAATATTTTCCAGCCCCCGCACCTCGTATGTGATCCCGGCGATCCGGCTGATTTTTTTAAA
>ENA-OQHP01000599-OQHP01000599.1-human-gut-metagenome-genome-assembly--contig:-NODE-599-length-11564-cov-1.678500_pt1 | contig 11564 bp, 17 predicted proteins | sample MGYA00242563_ERZ504717 | MGnify/ENA primary metagenome ERZ504717 (study PRJEB26092, sample SAMD00036212) | human gut metagenome | host: Homo sapiens | study: EMG produced TPA metagenomics assembly of...
TCTAATCAACCTTGAAACTCCACCATATATATGTAATTCAACATTATATTTTTCAATTTAGAAAATACATTTTCTATAAACCAATTTATAGCATCAATATTAAAATCAATTGCTGCTCCTATAAATCCAATTCTTAATTTAGAAGATGGAGTTTTTACTATTTTTTTTAGTTTTTTTCATATATTGGTAAATATAATAACTTATTCTCATCAATATCTATTTCTTTTGCTATTTTCATATCTCTTTCACTTATAAGTAATATATAATCATATTTCTGTAATATTTTTTTTCTTCTTCTACAGATATCTTAAATCTACAAAATTTATTTCTCTTTTGATAAGTTATGTATCTGTCACTTTGAATATCATGTGTGTCAATTATTTTTTTCCCTTGATACTCTTCTGGCATAAGATAGTCTAAATAAATATATTCAACTATAACACCAGAATACTCTTCAAAATTTTTATATATTTTTTCCACTCTTCTTTTTAATTTAGTAGATTTCAAATTTTCAATAGTTGTATGCTTCAAATTTCTTCTAACTTTTTCTCTAAGATAAGGGAATTTATTTATAATATTTTTACATTGAATAATAAAAAAATTTTTCAACGAACTTATTTCTTGAATATTTACTAATATCTATTCTCTATCCATTCTTTCTTATAAATTTTCCCTATAAATGCTATATCCAATTAATGTTATTGTTTTTTAAAATTTAAAATGGTTTATAAAATCTCAACGATTAAATTGAGCGCAAATTACACATACTTTCTTATTCACAAAAACTTTCGACAAAAAATCGACAATCCTAACATAAAATACCTGCCTTTCTTACTGACAGTTATCAAAACTGCCCGCAGATAAGATTTCACTTACAGAAGCAACAATAGATAAAATAACAGAATTTACTCCATGTAATACAAGTAAAGTGAGTATCTTTGAAAACGCTTATCAACACCTTATACAGTATGAATTTAACAATTAATGAACGTATTGCCGCCTTGCGGACACACATTGCCCAAGAAAACATACAGGCATTCATCATTCCAAGCACAGACCTCACCTCAGCGAGTACGTAGCTCCCCACTGGCAGTCGCGGGAATGGATTTCCGGATTTACAGGTTCAGCCGGCACGGTAGTTATAACAGCAGAAGAGGCCGGTTTATGGACCGACTCCCGTTATTTCCTGCAAGCCGCCCGGCAGATAGAAGGAACAGAAATCACATTATACAAAGAGATGTTGCCTGAAACGCCAAGTATTCCGGCATTCTTGAACTCACGCCTGCAAGAGGGAGACACCGTAGGAATAGACGGAAAAATGTTCTCGGCCAAAGAAGTGGAGCATCTGCAAGAAGCATTGAGAAAGAGCGGTATTCATGTAAAAAGCGTTGCCGACCCCTGCAACTGTTATGGAAAGACCGCCCGGCAATGCCATTGTCTCCCGCGTTATTCACGACACACAATATGCCGGCAGGAGCTTTACGGAGAAACTTGCAGCCGTCCGAAAAGAGATGGACGCAAACGGTGCCGAGTCTTTGCTATTGTCGGCACTGGATGAAATAGCCTGGCTGCTCAACATTCGAGGGAATGACGTACACTGCAACCCGGTTGTTGTCAGCTACCTGCTGATAGAGAAAAACGCAGTGCATTATTTCATCCAACCGCAAAAAGTCACAGCAGAGCTAACTTCCTATTTTAACGTTAATGGCATCTCCGTACATATATATGAAGAATAGAAGATTACCTTAACCACTTCCCTGCAAGAAACATACTGGCAGATTCCGCCAAAACAAATTACGCCATCTACTCGGCAATCAATCCGCAATGCCGGATAATCGACGGCACATCCCCCGTAACTCTACTGAAAGCCATCCGCAACAAACAGGAGATAGCCGGCATCCATACGGCTATGCAAAGAGACGGCGTTGCATTGGTTAAATTTCTGAAGTGGCTGGAAGATGCCGTCCCTACAGGCCGGGAAACAGAAATCAGTATAGATAAAAAGCTACATGCTTTTCGGGCTGCACAACCACTTTACATGGGCGAAAGCTTTGATACGATTGCCGGCTATAAAGAACATGGAGCCATAGTTCACTATGAAGCCACTCCCGAAACGGATGTAACACTGAAAGCGGAAGGCTTTCTTTTACTGGACTCCGGAGCCCAATATCTGGACGGAACGACAGATATAACCCGTACCATCGCACTTGGCAACTTGACGGAGGAAGAGAAAACCGATTACACCTTAATATTGAAAGGCCATATCGCACTGGCAACGGCGGTATTTCCTGAAGGCACCCGCGGAGCGCAACTGGACGTATTGGCACGCCTCCCGATATGGAAGCAGCACATGAATTATCTGCATGGAACCGGCCACGGAGTGGGACATTTCCTCAATGTACACGAAGGACCGCAGAGCATCCGAATGAACGAGAATCCCATTCCCTTGCAACCGGGTATGGTCACTTCCAACGAACCAGGCGTATACAAGGCCGGAAGCCACGGCATCCGCACCGAAAACCTGTTACTGACAGTTCCTGCCGGCGAAGGTATGTTCGGCAATTATCTGAAGTTCGAGACCATCACGCTCTGTCCTATCTGCCGGAAAGGAATCATCAAGGAATTGCTGACTGCCGAAGAAATCGAATGGCTGAACGAATACCATCGAGTTGTATACGAAAAGCTATCTCCCGACTTAGACAATGATGAAAAAGAGTGGCTGAAAGAAGCATGTAAACCATTAATTATTAACCGATAACCAACAGAAAAAAAATGGCACTAATAAAATCAGTAAGAGGTTTCACTCCGGAAATCGGAGAGAATTGTTTTTTAGCAGATAACGCTACTATCATCGGAGATGTAAAAATGGGACGGGATTGCAGCATCTGGTTCAGTACCGTGCTGCGCGGAGATGTCAACTCCATCCGCATCGGAAACGGTGTAAACATCCAAGACGGAAGCGTACTGCACACCTTATACGAGAAATCCACCATTGAAATAGGCGACCATGTATCCGTAGGCCACAATGTAACCATCCACGGAGCTGCAATCAGGATTATGCACTTATAGGCATGGGGTCTACCATTCTGGACCATGCGTAGTAGGCGAAGGCGCCATTGTAGCCGCCGGCTCATTGGTACTTAGCAACACCGTAATAGAACCGGGAAGCATCTGGGGTGGCGTACCTGCCAAATTCATTAAAAAGGTAGATCCCGAACAGGCAAAAGAACTAAACCAGAAGATTGCACACAACTACCTGATGTACTCAAGCTGGTACAAGGAGTAAAGGTATCGGCTGCCTCTAAAAAGGAGACTGCTACATATAGGAAAAATGAAGGCGTTACAACTCATTCTTTGAGAAGACAAACTTTTAACTTGAAATTAGAACATCCTAAAAGACTAAAGAAAAGGGTCGTATCATTACTCTCAAAACGGAGTTTGATACGACCCTTTTAAAGGTTATAATTACAGTCTGTAACTTTTCAGAGTCTCGTTTTAGTTTTGACAACCCCTCATATTTTTTATGGAAAGAGGTCTTTGGCAACCTCTTCAACAGTCTAAAAGTTAATCATACCCAAAACTTTGTCCGTTGCCCCGGCATTGCCGGTTACATAAGTCCCCGCATTCGTACCGGTCTCGCGCAAGAAGCTTTCATCTTCCAGCATACGGTCGAGCAACGCTTTCAGTTCTTCATAACTCTTGACAGAGAACCCGCCTTTGCCTCCAGGAGCTGAACGGCTTCCTGGAATTCTGGTACTTCGGCCCAAAGATTACCGGAATGCCATATACGGCAGCTTCCAGCGTATTATGGATACCCACTCCGAACCCGCCGCCGATATAGGCAATCTCTCCATAGCGATAGATGGAGGAAAGCAGGCCGAAGCAGTCTATTATCAGGCAATCCGCCTTACGGACATTCTTTTCGTCGGCACGGGTATAACGCACATACGGACGCTTCAGTTTACGGATTATCTCTACCAAATGATTTTCGTCGATTACATGCGGAGCGATAATCAGCTTTACTTCCGGATGCTGATTAAAGTATTCGATAAACAAATCCTCGTCGGGCTGCCAGGAACTTCCGGCAACAAAAGTCATCGTATTGTTCTTGAACAACTCAACCAAAGGCAAGTCTTTAGCCTCTTCCCGAATTTGAAGCACGCGGTCAAAACGGGTATCCCCCACCACAGTCACCCGGTTGATACCAATCTTCGCCAGATAGCGCTTGGAGCGCTCGTTCTGCACGAAGATGTGGTCGAAGTTGCGCAGCACGTTCCTATACGTACCGCCGTACCATTTAAAGAAAATCTGCCCGCGGCGAAAGATGGAAGACACGCTATAAACGGGGATGCGGCGCTTATGCAACTCATCCAGGTAGTTCTTCCAAAACTCATACTTGATAAAAAACGCCATGCAGGGATTTACCAGGTCAAGAAACTTCCTCACATTGCGCGGTTTGTCGAAAGGCAGATAACACACGATATCCGCCCCCCGGTAGTTCTTGCGCACTTCATAGCCCGACGGCGAAAAGAATGTCAGCAAAATACGATAATCCGGATATTTGGCACGTATCTTCTCAATCAGCGGGCGTCCCTGTTCAAACTCTCCCAAAGAAGCAGCGTGAAACCAGATATAACGCGCATCCTTCTCCAGCTGCTGCCGAAGAAGTTCGTACACGACCCAGTGCCCCTTCATCATCTTCCGCGGTTTACGGCTGAAAGGAGCCACCAGGTGCACCGCAATATCATAGAGTATTATTGCTAAATTATAAAACATACTTTTCTCCGCTTCAACTTATTTCAGAACGTCGATGGCACGCTGTATGCGGGCAAGCGTCTCTTCTTTGCCCAACAATGCGGTAATATCGAACATATGCGGTCCTTTACACTCTCCTACCACTGCCAGCCGGAAAGCATTCATCACATTACCCATGTGATATCCTTTCTCCGTAATCCAGCCGATAACTACATCTTCCGACGGTTTAGAGGAGAAATCTCCAATGCCCCGAAGCACTTCCATCAATTCCGTCATGATGCGCGGAGTATCTTCCGACCAACGTTTCTTCACATCCTTCTCGGCATACTGTTCAGGAGCAACAAAGAAGAAACGTGCCTGCTCCCACAGTTCCTTCACGAAGTTGACGCGGCCCTTTACCAGGGAGACTACCGTAGTAAGGAACGCATCGCTGTATGCACCAAGGTCTACACCGTGCTCTTTCAGTACCGGCTTGAAAAGTTCCGCAAGCTCCTCGTCCGATTTCTGAAGAATATATTCATGGTTAAACCAGATACCTTTCTTATAGTCGAACTTAGCACCGATTTGCTGCAATGGCTCAGATTGAACAGTTTACAAGTTCATCCATCGACATCAGTTCCTGGTCGTTACCCGGGTTCCAGCCCAGCAAGGCAAGGAAATTGATGACAGCTTCCGGCAGATAGCCCGATTCGCGATAGCCCGAAGACACTTCGCCCGACTTGGGGTCGTGCCATTCCAGCGGAAATACCGGGAAGCCCAGACGGTCGCCATCGCGCTTGCTGAGCTTACCGTTACCTTCGGGCTTCAGCAACAGCGGCAGGTGTGCGAAAGCCGGCATCGTATCTTCCCAACCGAAAGCACGGTACAGCAGCACATGCAGCGGAGCGGAAGGCAGCCACTCTTCACCGCGGATAACGTGGGAAACTTCCATCAAATGGTCATCCACAATATTTGCCAGGTGATAGGTAGGCAGTTCGTCCGCCGATTTGTAAAGCACCTTATCGTCAAGGATAGACGAGTTTATCACGACCTCGCCACGTATCAAGTCGTTCACATGCACATCTTCGTCCGGCTCTATCTTGAAACGGACCACATACTGCCTGCCTTCGGCAATCAGCGCGTCCACTTCCTCTTTGGGCATCGTCAGCGAATTACGCATCTGCATGCGCGTAGAAGCGTCGTACTGGAAATTGGCAATCTCCGCACGCTTGGCTTCCAGCTCCTGCGGAGTATCGAAAGCGATATATGCCTTGCCGGCATCCAGCAGCACCTGTACATACTTCTTGTATATGTCGCGGCGTTCGGACTGACGGTACGGACCATGTTCTCCACCAAAGCTGACACCCTCGTCAAAAGGAATGCCCAACCACTTGAAAGACTCCAATATATATTCTTCCGCTCCCGGCACAAACCGGTTGGAATCGGTATCCTCAATGCGGAAAATCAAATCTCCTCCATGCTGACGGGCAAAGAGATAATTATACAACGCAGTGCGCACACCACCGATGTGCAACGCCCCCGTAGGACTCGGGGCAAAACGGACTCTGACTTTTCTTTCTGTCATAATCTATCTTACTTATAACTAAATTAGACGGCAAAATTAAACCTTTTTTCCATACTATTGTTTTTTTTTGTACTTTTCGCAAAATTTCAACCGATATGAACTATTTCAAAGGTAAAAACAAAGAGTTCTCGTTCAGAGATTTGATATACAAGGCACTTATTTTTATAGGTACGGTGGGAGTTATTGTCTATTTCCTGCCAAGAGATGGTAAGTTTAATTACCAGTTGACATTGACAAACCCTGGAAGTACGGGCAACTGATGGCTACCTTCGACTTCCCCATCTACAAAGACGACCAAGTCGTAAAAAAAGAACAAGACAGCATCCTGGCCTCTTTCCAACCCTATTTCCAATTGGACAAGAGCACCGGGAAAGAGGCGCTCAAGAAACTGAAGAACGACTATCAGACTCATCTGCGCGACATTCTGCCCTCTTCCGATTACATCCGCCATATCGAAAAAATACTATCCGAGGTGTACCGGGCGGGCATCCTTTCCACTGAAGAGCTTGCCCGGCTGTACAAAGACAGCACATCTGCCGTCATGGTGATAGACGACAAGCTTGCCAACCAACGGAGCATCGACAAACTCTACTCTGTAAAGCAGGCATATGCTACCTGCTTACAGCCGACACCATACACTATCGTCCGAACATACTCCGGCAGTGTTCCCTCAACGAATATCTCTCTCCCAACCTCACCTACGATGCCCGGCGGACAGAGACCGCCAAGGAAGAAATCCTCGACAACTATTCATGGGCAAACGGCATCGTACTGAGCGGCAGAAAATCATCGACCGCGGCGAGATAGTGAGCCGGGAAACCTACAATATCCTTGAAAGCCTGCGCAAAGAGTCCATCCAGCGCAGCGAGTCCATCGGCCAGAAACAACTGATGCTGGCAGGACAGATTCTGTATGTCGGCATCTTCATATTGTGCTTCATGCTTTATCTCGACCTCTTCCGCAAAGATTATTACAACCGCAAAGGCAACCTTGCGCTGCTTTTCACCCTTATTATGTTCTATTGTGTGGTAACGGCCGTATGGTAACAAACAATATATTCAACGTATACATCATTCCCTATGCCATGCTGCCCGTCATTATCCGCGTGTTTCTCGACTCACGGACAGCCTTTCTCACACAGGTCGTCACAATACTGATTTGTTCCATCTGCCTGCGCTATCCGCACGAGTTCATCCTGCTGCAACTAACGGCAGGTTTGGTTGCGATTTTCAGTTTGAGAGAATTATCGCAACGCTCGCAGTTGTTCCGCACGGCTATCCTGGTGATTCTGACTTATGCAGCCGTTTATTTCGCTTTTGAACTGATAACGGAAAACGACCTTTCCAAACTGAACGGCAGTATGTACACCTACTTCGTGATAAACGGCGTATTGCTGCTTTTCACGTATCCGTTGCTTTTCCTGGTGGAAAAAACCTTCGGCTTCACTTCGAATGTTACTTTGGTGGAATTGTCCAACATCAACAACAGTTTGCTGCGGCGCATGTCGGAAACCGTACCCGGCACATTCCAGCATTCCATGCAGGTAGCCAACCTCGCAGCCGAAGCAGCCAACCGCATCGGCGCAAACAGCCAGTTGGTGCGTACAGGTGCTTTATACCATGACATCGGCAAAATGGAGAATCCGGCATTCTTTACCGAAAACCAGTCGGGCGGTGTCAATCCGCACAAGAATCTCGGTTACGAGCAGAGTGCGCAAGTCGTCATCGGACATGTAACGGACGGATTGAAACTGGCCGAGAAGAACAACCTGCCTAAAGTCATCAAGGATTTCATTACTACCCACCACGGTAGGGGAAAGACAAAATACTTCTACATATCCTGGAAAAACGAGCATCCCGGCGAGAACCCGACAACGAGTCATTCACCTATCCCGGTCCCAACCCTTTCAGCAAGGAGCAAGCCATCCTGATGATGGCGGATTCCGTAGAGGCAGCCTCGCGCAGCCTGCCCGAATATACGGAAGAGAGCATCAGCAGCCTGGTAGACAAGATTATCGATTCGCAGGTGGAGGAAGGTTATTTCAGGGAGTGCCCTGTCACGTTCAAGGACATAGCAACGGTAAAAGCCATTTCAAAGAAAAATTGAAAACCATCTACCACACCCGCATCAGTTACCCGGAACTTAAAAAGCAAGACCTATGAAATCAGTACCAAAGAACAGCAAAGAGCGGAATTTCTGTTGCAAAGCCAACGGATTCAACTGCATCAGATTGAAGTTTCAGTTTCATGGAACGATACCCCCGGCAGCGCATAAGGATATCCCGGTAGGAAAAGCCAAATACGGTCCCGGAATATTCGTTTTCCACCTAAAGGAAAAGCAGGATAAGGTAATATACATGCCTCCCTTCAGACATCCTTCATCACTCGTCCGCTTTCTGGTGTCGCAAGGAGTGCTTTTGCCAATTATGTTCCGCGCGACGGAGCGTGGAAACCCTCCCGGAGGAAACTTACCGACGTCCCTCGCTGTATATGTTTTGGTTCTTCATATTATTCCTTATGTTCCTGATATTGGGTTACTATTCCGTCGGCATCGATACATGGTGGGGATTCATTCCGGCCATCCTGTCCTTCGGACTGAGCCTTTTCTTCATTTGCATGCTGATGACCCGGTTCTGCTACCTGACGCTGGACAACGAGAACCTCACCGTACACAGTGCAGGCAGGACAATCCGCTATCCGTATGCAGACCTGCGCAAGGTTAACTTCGATTTTGCCCGGGAGCAGACTTTCACCCATGTCATGGAATTGCTCGACAAGGACTACCGTTACCGTCTTTTCTACATCGGCCGGGTTTCAAGGAAGAAGCTGAATGAGATTGCCGAACGGTTGCAGCAGGCCGGAGTGGATGCAACGTGCAGCCTCAACGACAACAAACGTTTTATCATGACAACAGGCATTGAGCGGTGATTATTCGCCAACCGCTCCGAGCAATCCGGCACAGGCGTCTTCCAATATATCGAGTACGTATTCAAACCCCTCGCTCCGCCATAATAAGGGTCGGGCACGTAATCGGCATGGGCAAACTTAGTACAGTATTCCGTCATGCGATGTATCTTTCCGCATGCTTCCACAGAAGGGGCACGCTCTTTCAAATCATCAATATTACGGTCATCCATTCCGATAATCAAATCGAACTCATAGAAATCATCCGTACGTACCGGACGGGAACGGTGCGTCAGGTTGTAACCCCGACGGGCGGCATGGGCACGCATCCTGCTGTCGGGCAGCTCTCCCTGATGATAGGAAAGAATACCTGCCGAGTCGATAACGAACTCATCTTCACGCCCTGCCTCTTCTATCAATGCCTCATCACCCCTTCCGCCGAAGAAGAGCGGCAAATGTTGCCAGGCAAACAAACAATATCTTTTCTTCTCTTTCATACTCAAACTCATATTAAACATTCCGCAACCCGCACTACGGCCATCTACATCGGGTCTACATCATAATATACAATCAGCGACTTGAAACGGTCTTCCATTATCATCTCCTTCTGTACCTGCAGCAACAATTCGCGGACACGCGCCATAGGAGCTTTGGTTTCAATCTTCACTACAATTTTGCGGATAAACAGCGTCTGCACACGTGCCACCGGCGGTTTATCCGGCCCTAACACCCGATTGCCGAAGATGGCACGCAGCTTGCCCGCCATAGTCTGCGCCATCAAATCGAGCAGGGCCTCATTGCGGTTCTTCAGATACACATATATGAGGCGATAATAAGGGGGATAATGAAACATCTGCCGCTCGGCAAGCTGTCCGTCGACCATGCCTTCGTAGTCGTTGGCAATTACCTGAGGGATGATAGGATGCTCAATGCTCTTGGTCTGCAGCACTACCCTGCCCCTTTTATTCTTCCGTCCGGCACGCCCTGCCACCTGCGCCATCAACTGGAAAGCACGCTCATAGGCACGAAAATCCGGATAGTTCAGCATCGTATCCGCATTCAGAATGCCTACCACGCTTACGTGGTCGAAGTCCAGCCCTTTGGAAACCATTTGCGTACCGATAAGAATATCCGTCTTTCCCTGTTCAAAATCGGCGATGATACGCTCGTAGGCCGCGCGTGTGCGGGTGGTATCCAGGTCCATACGGGCAACGGTCGCTTCGGGAAACAGGAGTTTGACGTCGTCCTCTATCTTTCCGTACCGAAACCGCGGTTGCGCAAGTCCGTTCCTTCGCAAGCGGGACAGATGCGGGGCAGTTGATAGGTATATCCGCAATAGTGGCAGGTCAGCTGGTTCAGTCCTTTGTGATAGGTCAGGCTGACATCGCAGTTCTTACATTTGGGAACCACCCGCACGTATGGCATTCTATCATCGGGGCAAACCCCCTGCGGTTCTGAAACAGAATGACCTGTTCTTTCCGTTCCAGTGCCTCGCGGACATATTGCAGCAACAAAGGGGAAAAGGGCCCGTTCATCCGCTTCTTGCGCTGCAACTCCTTGATGTCTACCGGAATAATCTCCGGCAACTGTATCTCCTTGTACCTCTCCTTCAGCTCCACCAGCCCGTACTTTCCGGACATGGCGTTGTGCCAGGTTTCTATGGAAGGCGTCGCCGTGCCCAGCAGGTCTTGGCGCCATACAGCGCAGCCAGCACAGTGGCGGCATTACGTGCATGGTAGCGGGGGGCGGGGTCCTGTTGCTTATATGTGTTCTCGTGCTCCTCGTCCACGATAACCAGGCCCAGTTTGCGGAAGGGCAGGAACACGGAAGAACGCACTCCTAAAATAATGTCATATCCACTGTCCGAAAGCTGTTTCTGCCAGATTTCCACCCGTTCGGCATCCGGAAACTTAGAGTGATAGATGCCCAGACGCGAACCGAACACCCGTTGCAGCCTTTCGGTAATCTGTGTGGTCAGGGCTATTTCCGGCAACAGATACAGCACCTGCTTCCCTTGCCGGATAACTTTTTCTATCAGATGGATGTAAATCTCCGTCTTTCCGCTGGACGTGACTCCATGCAGCAAACAGACATTTTTTGTCCGGAAACTTTCCACAATGCTGTCGTATGCCCGCTGCTGATGCCCGTTCAAAGGATTTAAAGGGAGGGTTGTCCGGGCAGCGGCTGCATTCAGCCTGCCTATTTCCTGCTGGTATACCTCAAAGACCCCGCGTTCCACCAACCCGTTGAACACGGGCAGGCGTAGCGGAAGTCCGCTGCAAAAGTTCCTTCTTGGTGACTTCTTTCGGCGTTTTGCCCAAACAGGCGGAAAGTTCGATGTA
>ENA-OQHP01000600-OQHP01000600.1-human-gut-metagenome-genome-assembly--contig:-NODE-600-length-11559-cov-1.449615_pt1 | contig 11559 bp, 14 predicted proteins | sample MGYA00242563_ERZ504717 | MGnify/ENA primary metagenome ERZ504717 (study PRJEB26092, sample SAMD00036212) | human gut metagenome | host: Homo sapiens | study: EMG produced TPA metagenomics assembly of...
CTTCGCCCCATTTCGCGCAGCCGGTAGAGTTCATCCCTGCGTATGGTGAAGAGGATGCGTGAGGTGCTGTCCTGTTCGGCAGTGTACTCCAGATAGCCCGCCTGGGTCAGGATTCGCAAAGCGCTGTCCACCGGTACGGGGAAGTACTTGAATTTACGGCAGAAATCTTCGATGTTGAATTCGCGTACGCAATCCAGCCCGTCACCCATTGCCATTTGATAATAGTATTGGAGATGTTCGTAAACGTCTCTGATATATTCTTTCTCCGGAAAGGTGTCGGGGATGCGTTTGTGCAGTGTAGTCTTGTCCGACTTGGCATATAGGATGACGGCATACGCCTTCTGCCCGTCACGTCCGGCTCTTCCGGCTTCCTGGAAGTAGGCTTCTATGGAGTCGGGCAGGTCCATGTGGATAACGATGCGCACGTCCGGTTTGTCTATGCCCATGCCGAAAGCATTGGTTGCCACCATGACACGGCTCTCGCCGGATTGCCAGCGGTGCTGGCGGATGTCTTTGGTGGCATCGTCCAGTCCGGCATGGTAGAAATCGGCTGTGATGTGCTCGTTGTTCAGCAGTTCGGTAATTTCCTTGGTGCGGCGGCGGTTGCGTACGTATACAATGGCACTGCCGGGCATGCTGCGCAGTATATGCAACAGTTCGGCAGTCTTGTTCTCTGTTTTGCGAACAATATAAGCGAGGTTGTTCCGCTCGAAGCTCATGCGGAATACATTCTTGTGACGGAAATGCAGACGGGCTTGGATATCCTTTACCACTTCGGGGGTTGCAGTGGCGGTCAGTGCCAGAACGGGGACATCCGGCAGCAGTTCGCGTATCTCTGCGATTTTCAGATAGGCGGGACGGAAGTCATACCCCCATTGCGAGATGCAGTGGCTTTCGTCTACCGTAATCATGCTGATGTGCATTTTCCGCAATTGGTGCGGAATATTTCCGTATCCAGACGTTCGGGGGAGATATAGAGGAACTTATAGTTGCCGAATATACAGTTTTCAAGGGTGATGATGATGTCCTGCCGGCTCATGCCGGAGTAGATGGCAAGTGCTTGATACCCCGCTTCTTCAAATTCTGTACCTGGTCTTTCATCAGGGCTATCAGGGGGGTAATCACCAGGCACATTCCTTCTTTGGCAAGTGCCGGGACTTGGAAGTAATGGACTTGCCGCCACCCGTAGGCATCAGTCCCAAGGTATCCTTATTCTTGCTAATGCTGTCGATGATATCTTCCTGGATACCCCGAAAACAGTCATATCCCCAATACTGCTTTAGGATTCGGGAGTTGAGAGTTGAAGTTGGGAGGCGTCGGGCTGCGAGGACATGGTTGTGAAGTTGAAAGATAAAAAGAGTGTGTGATACTATATATAATGGTGATATTTCAGGTACGGATTACACGGACTTTGTAGACTAAAAAAACAGTAAAATCCGATGTAATCCGTGCCTAAAGGAAAAACACAAAGAGAATCTTCTCCCGTCTTCTTCGGCTTAATTCGGCTTTATATCTTCAATTTGCAACTGTACTTCTCCCCGTTTGTGGGTGTTTTCCTCAATGGTGTAACAGATGTCGAACGAACGCTTGGTCTTGATGTAGCGCACGTGAGAACTCTGCCCGAAAGCAATTCCGTTCATTACATTGTTTGATTTGTTGTCCACCAGTTCCAGCTTGATATGCTCCTGGTCGCGTCCTACGACTTACTGGTTCCGTAATCGTACACATTGTGGGTACAGAATACGGGCTTGGTATTGTCGGGACCGAAGGGGTTGAATTTCTTCAAATCATTGCAGAATTTGGGAGTGATATCCCGGAAGTCGATTTCGGCATTGATGTCGATTACGGCGCTGGTCTGTTCCGGCAGAATATGCCGGGATACGAATTCTTCGAAACGTTCGGTGAAAGCGGGTACATTTTCCACTTTCATGGACAGACCGGCAGCATAGGTGTGTCCGCCGAAGTTTTCCAGTAAATCCCGCAGTACTCGATGGCTTTGTATACATCGAAACCGGAAACGGAACGTGCCGATCCGGTTGCATATCATCCGTGCGTGTCAGTACTACGGCGGGGCGGTAATATACTTCCGTCAGGCGGGAAGCGACGATTCCGATTACTCCTTTATGCCAATCCTCGTTGTACAACACGATGGAGCGGCGGTCTGCGAGTCCTTCCAGGCCGGCTACGATTTGATTGGCCTCTTCGGTCATGGTCTTGTCAAGGTCTTTGCGGGTTTCGTTATACTGATTGATTTGTCCGGCCTTTTCCAGAGCAACCGAGAAGTCCTTTTCCGTCAGCAGATCTACCGCTTCCTTGCCGTTCTGGATACGTCCGGAGGCGTTGATACGCGGACCTATCTTGAATACTATATCGCTGACGGTGATTTCTTTTTCCGACAGTCCGCATACATCGATAATGGCCTTCAGCCTACGCTCGGATTACTGTTGAGCTGTTTCAAACCGTGATAGGCAAGTATGCGGTTCTCTCCCATAATCGGTACGATGTCCGAGGCGATGCTGACTGCCACCAAGTCCAACAGCGGAATCAGATGATGAAATTCGATGCCGTTGCTGATAGCGAATGCCTGCATGAATTTAAAACCTACTCCGCAGCCCGAAAGATGTTCGTAAGGATAGGTGTTGTCTTCGCGCTTGGCGTTCAGTATAGCTACGGCAGGGGGCAACACTTCATCGGGTACGTGGTGGTCGCAGATGATGAAGTCGATGCCTTTTTCCTTGGCGTATGCAATTTCGTCTACAGCCTTGATGCCGCAGTCCAGCACGATAATCAGTCCCACACCGGTTTCGGAGGCATAGTCCACACCTTGTGTCGAAACGCCATATCCCTCGTTGTAACGGTCGGTATGTAATAATCTATGTTCGAATAGAACTGTTGAATAAACTTATAGACCAGGGCCACGGCGGTGGTTCCGTCTACATCGTAATCTCCATAAATCAGAATGCGCTCTTTCTTTCCCATTGCCTTGTTCAGGCGTTCTACGGCCACGTCCATATCTTTCATGAGGAACGGGTCGTACAAATCCGGTAGTTGCGGGCGGAAAAACTTCTTGGCAGCTGTCGCTGTCGTTATTCCCCGCTCCACCAGCAATCTCCCAAGTACAGGGCTAATCCCTAATTCCTGGGCCAGTCGTTGGCTTGCTTCTGCCTGATCGGATGTAATGGGTAAATAATTCCATTTGTGAGTCATTTTATATATTATTTTTTCTTTTTCTATCGCCAAGTGCCGGAGAATAAGGGGAACTTAGTGTTATCCGATTGCTGTGCGCTATTTCTCCAACAAGCTGTAAAGGTATGAAAAACTCTTGAAACCGATGTGAATTCTATGGAAAATATTCTTAATGATGCGCTTTCTCTCCTGAAATCCTTTTATTTTTGTGGCGTCTAAGAGTTCGTTTGGACTTTCTTCAAATATAAGGAATATGCCTATGCTCACTTTTATCTCTTGTGCCAAGACCATGGCGTCGCACTGTTCTTTGAAAGTGCCCGAAGTTACCGTTCCGTATTTTGAAGCGGAAGCTGTACGGAATGCGTTGGAAATGTCACAGGTTTCTGCCGCAGAACTGGAAAAACTCTTGAAGGTGAATGCTAAGATTGCTGCGGAAAACAAGGTACGCTTTCATGACTTTTGTTCGGAAGACAATCGCCCTATGCCGGCAATCGGTGCATATACGGGAGCTGTTTTCAAACGCATCCTGCCAAAGGATTTTACGGCTGATGACTTCCGTTATGCACAGGAACATCTCCGTATCACCTCTTTTCTTTACGGATTGCTCCGTCCGCTGGACGGTATCAGACCTTATCGTCTGGAGGGAGATGTGCGCCTGCCGGAGAAAGGCGGTATCACCATGTTTGATTATTGGAAACCTCTGCTGACGGACTGTTTCATAGAAGAAATCAAGAAACGGGGCGGTATACTGGTCAACTTGGCAAGTGGTGAGATGAAGGATTTATTCGACTGGAAACGGGTGGAGTCGGAGGTGCGTGTGGTTACTCCAGATTTCAAGTGTGGAAAGGCGGAAGTTAAAGACCGTTGTCATTTATGCGAAGATGTGCAGAGGGAGATGGTGCGTCACATCATCAAAAATCGCATTGGATGCCCCGAAGATTTGAGAGGTTTTTCGTGGGAAGGTTTTACTTTTGACGAGGAACTCAGTACGGATAATCATTTGCAGTTTGTATTGGAGTAAAAATTAGACAGATATTTTAAGAATATATTCCTACCTAATTATATATCGAAACAGTTTGCAGCGGTAAACAGTTAGATGCATTTTCTGTTTACGCAAAAAGAGGATTTATATTCGCAAATTGCGGCTGTAAGTCATTTGGCGTTTGTGTACTTTTGTAATATCTAATATTTGAAACTATGAATATAACATCTGTACACATGTTTTCTGTTGTATTTATGCTGAGCTGGTTTCTTTGTGCAAAACCGGCTTTCGCAGGCAGCAAAGGCGATTGGATGAAACTTCTTTCTGATACATTGCCTGTATGCAAACTTTCTATCCCTGGTACTCATGACAGTGGTGCTATTTATGGTGGTTGTATGTTGAAAACTCAAGATGCAGGTATTTTCTCGCAATTAGAATTGGGCATTCGTGCTTTTGATATTCGTTTAGCTGAGAAAGACGGAAAGCTGGGAGTGTTTCATAGTCATGCTTTTCAGAATATGTATTGGGAAACGGATGTATTACCTACTTTTATAAAATTTCTGAAAGAACATCCTTCTGAGATGTTGATTGTGTCTTTAAAGAGAGAGGGCGGAAGTTCTGAGGCTTACGCTTCTTTGGTAGAAACCTCCTTGTCGGCTATTGATGCAAAGCCTTTCTTTGTTTGGAATTTTTGTCAGGATTTAGCATTGGGTGATTGTCGTGGAAAAATTCTGTTTTTACACCGAGATGTAGCCATGAACAAATATCCCGGAACTGCTTGTGAGGGTTGGAAGGATGATGCCACATGTTTGATGACGCTTCGAGGCAGTAATGGTGCGGAAGCACAAGTCTTACTTCAAGATGAATATCAGTATGCTTCGGATGAGGAAGTTGGATTAAAAATAGAAGCTTGTATGCGTAATTTGCATAATGTAGCAGCAGAACCTAGTTCTTCATATCGATGGGCGATTTCTTTCGTTAGTGCTATTGGACTTCCGCTAGGCACACCTGAAGTTTTTGCTAAACAAGTGAATAAGTTTGTGTCAGAGTATCTAAAACAAAGAAGAAGCCAGATGTGTGGTATTGTTTTTATGGATTTTGTACAGCGTCCTGAAAGGGCTTGAGTTGTTAGATTGTCTCATAAGAGGAAATAATTAGTTGCGTAAAAAGAGGATTCAAATACGCAATTGTTTTACTTTGTTGACTTATGTGTATTTATATTTGCAATATAAATATTTAGAATAGAGAAATTATGAAGTTAGCCATTGATTTAGGTGGTACTAATATAAGGATAGCACAAGTGGCGGAAGGAAAGTGTTTGAAAAGGAATTCGGTTGCTTGTTTGGCTACACAAGATGTTGATGTGATCTTGACGCAGCTTTTTGAACTTATTGAACCTATGATAGGTGAGACTGTTGAGGGGATTGGTATTGGTGTACCGTCGATCGTTGATACAGTTCATGGTATAGTGTATGATGCGATGAATATTGCTTCGTGGAAAGAAGTGCATTTAAAGGAACTGCTGGAGGAGAAGTTTGGCTTACCAGTGGCTGTCAATAATGATTCTAATTGTTTTGCTTTGGGAGAAGTCTTTTTGGAAGCGGGCGACTTTATGAAAATATGGTGGGTATTACTATCGGTACCGGAATAGGGCTGGGAATCATTATTCATCATAGTTTGTACGGAGGGGGATATGCCGGTGCAGGTGAATTGGGAGCATTACCCTATTTAGAGGCTGATTACGAATATTATTGTAGTAGCGGATTTTTTAAACGTAGGAATACCACTGGTGCTGCTGAGTCGGAAAAAGCATTGAAAGGAGATAATGATGCTCTATTGTTGTGGCAGGAGTTCGGTGGGCATATAGGACAATTGGTAAAGGCTGTATTATTTGCTTATTCTCCACAGTTAATAGTACTAGGAGGTGGAATAGCAACAGCTTTCCCGCTTTTTAAAGAAGCGATGTATGAGACTTTAAAAGATTTTCCTTATCCACGAGTTATGGCTGATGTGAAAATCGTGTCTTCACAATTACAGGATGCTGGTCTATTAGGAGCTTCAGCACTTTGGGATAGACAGGTATTACCATTTTCTGGAAAATAGTAATATTTTTTATTTTTAATAATATTGTAATTCTGTTTTTAAACCTTTGTGATGGAATTATAAATTTATATTATAAACTTTAAATTTTTAATGTATGAAACAAGTAAATCTTGGATTTTATCGAATGGTTTTGTTTCTATTATTGGGATTGTTTACTTCTGTGATTGCGTACTCACAGCAATTTCAGTAAAGGAATTGTGAAAGACCAAATTGGAGAGCCTGTAATAGGTGCTAATGTACTAGTGAGAGGCACTACTAATGGAGTAATTACAAACGTTAATGGTGAGTTTATTCTTTCCGCTTCTAAAAGTGATGTATTGGTTGTTAGCTTTGTGGGTTATACTACTCAAGAAATACCTGTAAGTGAGAAGCAAATGACAATTGTGTTGAAAGAAGAACACAGAATTGCTGGACGAGGTAGTTGTTTTGGGATATGGTGCCAATACACGTAAGCAAGACTTGTCAGCTTCTGTAGGTATAATTAGTAATACAGATGAGTTGGCTGCACGACCTGTTACTTCTACGGAAAGTATGTTACAAGGGCAGTTGCCTGGTGTAACTATTCAGGCTGATGGTGGTGATCCTACTTCAACTCCTAATATCGTGATTCGCGGTCAGGGTTCGCAGAACGGCGATAACGTATTATGGGTGGTAGACGGTGTTCCGGGAGCTCCTATTACTTCCATGAACGATATTGAAAGTATTGTTGTATTGAAAGATGCTGCTTCTGCCGCTATTTATGGTGCGCAGTCAGGAGCAGGTGGTGTAGTGCTTGTTACTACCAAAAAGGCAAAAGAAGGTGCTCCTACTTTGACGTATGACGGAACTTTCGGCTTTCGTCAGGCTACTAATTTAATTGAACCACTCAATGCAGAAGAACAAGTGGAAATGCGTAGAAGGTCGTATGAAAATGCAGGCCAGGCATTACCTGATGGCTGGAATGTAACAAAAAATCCGTGGGTAGGTACTACACGTACTGATTGGATGGATGCTATTTTCCGTACAGCTTTTTATCAGCGCCACAATATTGCTTTAAATGTAGGTACAGATAAGTCTTCCAGCCGCCTCTCATTGTCTTTTGATAACGATCAGGGTACTTTGATTAATACTTATAAGAAAAATCTTGCTTTGCGTTATAATGGTAAGATGCAATTGAACAAGTGGATTACAATCAGCGAAGATTTGGTGTGGAAGAATACAACAAGTCGTTCTAAAGAAACGGATAATGATGCATACACCGGTCCTATATTATCAGCTGTATATATGCCGGCTAGTGCTACTATTTATAATCCCTTGGATGGCTCTTATGGTGGTACAACAACAGAAGACCCTGCTTACATTGAAAGTATGGCTCAAACTTTGCCGATGCTCATGGTGATGCTGTGAACCCTGTACGTTTGCTTGAGGCAGAAAATCTCTACAATAAGACAAGTGATGTGTGGAGTACTACTAGTTTGGAAATAGGTAATGTGTTGCCTGGTTTAAAGTTTGTAAGTCGTTTTACTTACAATTTGCAGAACTATTATTATAAAAAATTCAATCCTATCCGTGACGAAGTTGGTAAACCGAACCTATCAAATAATGTTCAGGAGCAATCTTATCGTATGGACGCTTGGAAGACAGAGAATACATTAACGTATGATAACACATTTGGTAAACATACCGTAGGTGCTTTGTTCTCTACTACGGCTGACCATTATTCGAAACGGGGGTTGGAAGCGATTGGAAAGGACTTGTCTAGTGAAGCAGCCTATCTGCAATACATGGCTTATGCCAATTCAACTGAAGTGCTTGATTATTTAACGGGACCAGATGCGAATGTTTCAATGATTGCTCGTTTGGCATATTCTTATGACGACCGTTATTTCGTAACCGCTTCATGCGCCGTGACTATGCAGGACGCCTGCCTAAGGAACATAACTTTGGCGATTTTCCCGCTGTAACATTAGGATGGAAAATTTCTAATGAGAAGTTTTTTAAGAAGAACGATATCGTAAACCTTTTGAAATTACGTGCTTCTTGGGGACGTGTCGGTAATTTGGGGTCTATTGATTATAATTATAAATCACCACTATTATCGAAAAATACTTATTCAGAACAAGCACAATACGGTGTAACTTCTAATCAATTATGGAATAACTTTGCTTATTATAGTACTGCTTTAAATCCAATTTGACATGGGAGACTTCTGAACAGTACGACTTGGGCTTAGATATGGAAATGTTCAATAACCGTCTTTCTTTGTCAATGGATTATTTTGATAAACGTACTTTCAATTTGATACAGCCACAACCGATGAACTGGCCTTCTACTATGGGGTTGGATGCTATGTTGGTAAATCTTGGAGAGGTCCGAAATCGTGGTTTTGAATTGTCTATAGGTTGGAATGATAGAATAAATAAAAACTTTTCTTACTTTGTAACAGGTAACTTTTCTTATCTGAAGAATTGGGTTTCTGACATTGGGGTGAAGAATGAGGATGGAACTCCGGGAGTGTGGACAGATGATAAGAGTTTCCGTAGTGTGAAAGATATTTATCAGACCACAGAAGGTGAACCTTTGAATTCTTTTCATTTGATACAGACAGCTGGAATATTCCAAAGTGATGAGGAAGCAGCGGCATATGTGGATAAGAATGGTAAGAGAATTCAACCTGATGCTAAAAAAGGAGATTTGAAGTTTGTAGATTATGACGGTGATGGTACAATTGGTTTTGGTGACCGTCAATATATGGGTAGTGCTACTCCTAAAACTACCTTTGCATGGACACTTGGATTTACTTGGAAGAAATTGTCATTCAGTGCAATGTTTCAAGGAGTAGGTGGAGCACAAGCATGAATGTTTCCAAATATATGCTTTTAAGTGATGTAGAAGGTAACTTTAACCGTTCTCGTGAGATCTTGAACGCTTGGTCGCCCGATAACAGAGGATCTAACATTCCTATTCTGTCAAAGAATGACAACAATGGAAACTTTAGCACAGCTTCAGATTGGTATCTGGAAGATGCTTCATACCTGCGCTTGAAGAATGTAACGCTTTCTTATGATTTGAGTGACGTATTTTGTAAGTGGTCACACTTGAATGACCGCAACAGCCGCCTATCTGTATTTTTGAGTGGAGAAAATTTGGCAACTATTCACCACGATATTCTGGGTATGGACCCTGAATGCGGGGGGGTGGGATGCTTTTGAAGTATCCGGTATCTCGTGTATTTCTCTTTAGGAGTAAACTGACTTTACTAATTATAAATTGAATGAAGATTATGAAAAGAATATATTATTTGGAGTAGTATGCGTTGCACTACTTACTGCCACTTCTTGTAGTGATTTCCTTGATGTACAACCCGAAGGAGATGCCAGAGACAATGCTTATTTCTTAAATGATCAGCAGGCAATTGACGCTGTGGACGGATTATACGAACGTTTCATCAGGAAGCCATGTATGGTCGAGAATTATTTTGGGAGCAGGGTGCTGCTAATGATATAGTTTGGGGAAAAACACGTGATTTCCCGACACTTGCGACGTTTAAATATACAGGTGATGAGTCTCCATTACGTACTGTGTTCGAAACCATGTATAAAGTGATTTCCCGTTCTAATTGGGTGGTTGATCAATTAGTAGATAAGGAAAAGACTACTGCATTGACAGAAATAGAAAACAGGAGTCTTGGTGAAGCCTATTTTACCCGAGGATGGCACATTTCTGATGGCTTATCGCTATGGTACAGATAAACAAGGAGTTCCTTTTGTACGTTATGAAGATTTTGTAAATGGATATGATAACTCTATTCCACCCCAGCAGGCTTCAGTTATTGATAACTATAAATTGATTATTGAAGATATGGAAAATGCTAAGAAACGTTTGCCACGTTTCGAAGATTATGATGATAAGGACTTAGGGCGCGCGCATCAGGCAGCAGCTATAGCATTTCAGGTAAAGGTATATGCCTACTGGGCCATGTGGATGAAACGAAATGGGATGAGGTTATTAAATTGGTAGATGAGCTGGAAACGACGTATAATCGTGGTTTGGCAGACACTTTCGATGAATTGTTCTCTTCTGACTTCTCAAAATATTGGGGAAAGGAATATTTATGGACTATTCCAGGTACGGGTGGTTCTACTGGAGGAGGTTCTGAATTTCCGGGTGTTATACTTGAAAATAAAGGTTGGGGCATCTACAATGGTTGGGGACAAATTAAACCGACATATGACATTTATGCGGAAATGCTAAAAGATGGTAAAGAAAATGACCGATTGAAACGTTCTATTTTAGAATACGGACAAAAATTCCTATTTTTTGGAGAGGAACGCGAGTTTTATTCAGCGTCCGACATTGAATCAGGTTTCCAAATTAATAAGTATATGGAACCTTTTGGTTATGCTAATGCTACAACCGAAGGATATGTAAATGCTAATGGTGACTGGCCTACTGCACGAGTTAACTTCCCGATAATCCGTTTTGCTGAAATGATGCTTTTTCGGGCAGAAGCTTATTTGATGAAGAACCAACCGGATAAGGCTTGGAAAGATTTGAACAGAATTCATGTACGCGCTTGTGGTCTTTCTTTACCATCACCAGCTACAATGGAACAGTTGTATCATGAACGTCGTTGTGAATTAGCATTTGAATTTACCGATCATCTTTTCGACTTGAAACGTTGGCACCATTCTTCTAATGCAGAAATCAAGGCATTGGCGGAGAAAGAGTTAAATGCTCGTCCTCTCGTTCGTCATTACAAGAACCGTGGTATGGTCGATACAAATGGAGATGGAAAACCCGATGCTATTGATTATACACATAAAGTTGAGTTTTACACGGATTATACAGACAAAACTTCTTATAAGGATTGCTTCATTGTTTTTCCCTATCCGTCTAATCAGATTATAAACTCAAACGGGCAGTTGAAACAAAATATCTATGAGTATCTTTCTTTTTTGGAAGTTTACGATTAAAAAGTAGATCATTGCCATTGGTCTTGTCTGCAAGGATTGGTGTCTTCTTTGTATGCTGGTTCTTGCAGATTTTTATTAGATTTGTCGAATGAAGTGTGGTTGTTAACCGAATAATTTTCAAATACATGCTTTGATGAAATTGAATATTTTACATATCTTGTTGTACCTTTTATATGTAGTGCTTGTAACTCTGAGGAGAAATTTCCGTTGATTACGTGGATCCTTTTATCGGTACAGGGTTTCACGGTCATACCTATCCTGGAGCCACCGCTCCTTTGGTGCAGTGCAGTTAAGTCCTGATACACGTGTAGGCAATTGGGATGCCTGTGCTGG
>ENA-OQHP01000601-OQHP01000601.1-human-gut-metagenome-genome-assembly--contig:-NODE-601-length-11555-cov-2.691022_pt1 | contig 11555 bp, 26 predicted proteins | sample MGYA00242563_ERZ504717 | MGnify/ENA primary metagenome ERZ504717 (study PRJEB26092, sample SAMD00036212) | human gut metagenome | host: Homo sapiens | study: EMG produced TPA metagenomics assembly of...
TATTGTTTTTCTTTAATTTTATTTAACTTTAACAAATGTTGTATTTGAATTGGAAATAGACGTTGGAATGGTTCTCATGGTAAAGCTATTTAACTTTAACAAATGTTGTATTTGAATCCAAAAGTTTTTTGTACGTCTGTAGTAATTTTTGCAATTTAACTTTAACAAATGTTGTATTTGAATCAAAGAAAAGCAAGTGCAGATTCGTAAGTAACCTCAATTTAACTTTAACAAATGTTGTATTTGAATCTAGTTTCCAATTTAGAATTATAATTTTTTCTTTCTTATTTAACTTTAACAAATGTTGTATTTGAATTATGGAATAAGCATATCGCCAACTTGTCTAACTAATATTTAACTTTAACAAATGTTGTATTTGAATGAAGCTTGTCTAAAACCTTCTAAACGTTCCATCAAATTTAACTTTAACAAATGTTGTATTTGAATCTTTGCAATAATAAAGCTATATCGTTTATTTCCTCATTTAACTTTAACAAATGTTGTATTTGAATGAGCTTATAACAGGATTATCTATTTCCTCTTTTAGCATTTAACTTTAACAAATGTTGTATTTGAATCGCCGAACGTTTTAAGCTGTAACATACTTCCGGGTGATTTAACTTTAACAAATGTTGTATTTGAATTTGATGTTTAAATATGGAATTATGATGGAGTATTGCAATTTAACTTTAACAAATGTTGTATTTGAATTACAAAACAACAACACTCATTAAAATTATTGCTAAAATTTAACTTTAACAAATGTTGTATTTGAATTTTTCTTATCTCCTTGTTCTATAAATTATTATGAATATTTAACTTTAACAAATGTTGTATTTGAATAAAGCAGAGTATACATTCTGCAGAAGAAATTATGCATTTAACTTTAACAAATGTTGTATTTGAATAACAAATGCTGGACATAGTAGCACAGAGTGTATATAATTTAACTTTAACAAATGTTGTATTTGAATTCTGTATAATTAGTTTCATAAAACCAATTATCAATATTTAACTTTAACAAATGTTTAAATTAAGTAATTAAAGAAAGCCTTTAAATATAAGTATTTAAAGGCTTTCTTTTTATAAAAAATCTCTAAAAAACACATAAAACTCTTTAAAAATTAAATAGTAGTCAACAAATAGATAACATTCATCACATATAATACATACTATTTAGATTAAATCAATAGCTTCTTTTAATTGTTCAACGGTTTTGTGTGTATAAACTTTTTCATTAATGGTTTTCCCTACATGTCCTAATATTAGATTTTTTATATTTTCTTTTACATCCGCATTGTCCAATAAGGTATTACAGGTATGTCGTCCATCATGTGGAAGATGGTTTTTATAGCTGAAATTTCTGACTTACGCCATTTATAAGCTAAAGTAGCATATGGCAATCTTTTTTTATTACTTGTAATTAGATATGGATTATTAAATTCATCAGCTATATAATAAAAATCTTTTATAAAAGGATATATTTTTTCTGCTATAGGAATACGTCTATTTATCCCCATACTTGTTTTTGCTCCACCAATAATATATTTTTTATCCAAAAAAAACATTACTTCGCTTAATATCTAATAATTCACTTGGTCTTAGGCCTGTGTATGTTAATATTAAAGCAATTTTAACAACATAATCTTCATCATTTTTCCATAAAATTTCCAATTCTTCTTCAGTAAAAGGTTTGTGTTTATTGCTTTTTATTTCTGATGGAAGTTTAATAAATTTAGCGTAATTTCTGTCAACTAAATTGAAAGACATAGCATATTTATATAACAAACTAAATAAATTTTTTATAGATTTTTTACTAGCATATCCAAGAGATAAATTATCTATTATTTCTTGAATATGTGCAGTCTTTATGTCCCTAAATTGCATTTTATGTAATTTAGAACAGTGTTTATACGCAGCTAATGGCATTTTCTGATTATTTTTTAATCTCTGTTCAGCTAACATATTATATAAATCTTCTAGTGTATATCTTCGTTCTATGATATCATACGGATCCTTATTATATTCTGCTAAAGCAATTAATCCTTCACTTTTAGTTTTAAATGTTCCTAAAACCATACGGATTTGCTTTCCGTCGTTTGTCCAACCTTTCGTAACTTTAACAATCCATGGTTTACGTCTTTTGCCAGAAAGCTTGGATACAGAACCATATCCATTTGGTAATTTCATAATAAATTCCACCTTTTTTATTTTAGAATTTATTTGATTAATTTTATTACTTATGATATGATTAACTAAAAGAAGAGAATAAACTGATGTTTCGCCACGTCAGCCCTCTTCTGGAAAATTCGTAAAGTGAAGAAGAGGCTGTCCGTTATGACGGCTTCTTTTTTATTTCAAATTTAATTGAGATAAGAAAGAATAGTAAATATCAGACTTAATAAAGAAATTATCAATGATAAAACTTCATAAGTTGACATATTACCACCTCCCTCAAACGAGAGAGAGCCGACACATCAATTATTCTCCGTTTCATATTGTACCATAAGGACAAGCGAAAAGCTTGTCTTTTTTTATGCACGAAATAAAGAATAAATTATATTAATCAATTTAAGTAATATCAACCAAATAACTTACTAAAGAACCCTTTTTTAGATTTCTTTAAGTTTTCATTTTCATCAATAAGGTCATTAATTTTTATAAGGTCATTAATTTTTCTTTTTAATCTCTCATTTTCTAAATGATATCTAATCATCTTCTTCATCCCTAAATAACTCGAAATAATGTTTTCTAATCCATTCATGTACAGATGGAGATAAAAATTTTTAAATTGCTATCTCGTTGTCTGTATTTTTTTTTATATTATTGTCATTTTTTTCTTTATTTTTGCGTTCTTTTTCATAAAGTAAATAATTTAAAAATTGTTCCACAGATGCTTTGGTTTCAGAATCTGATTTTATTATTTTTTTATAAATGGATCTATTTCATCTATCTTTTGAATATTTCGACCTAATAAATAGTCTAATGAAATATTATATATATCTGCAATTTTTACAAGCATATTATAATCTGGCATACGGTCTCCACGTTCATATTGACCATATCTAGATGTAGATATAGATAACTTATCAGCTAATTCAGATTGCTTAAATCCATAAGATAATCTGAGTTCTTTTAATTTATCTGTTAACATTAAAATCACCTCATTTGTATTATATACAACAAATTGTATTACTACAACAAAATGTATTATATGCAACAATTTGTATTATTTTTTATATTGACATAATACAAATTGTATTATATAATAAATACAACAAATAGTATTATTAAATGCAACAAATAGTATCAAGGGAGGTTAATGTATCCAATGTCAGTTAATTTAAAATACCTACGACAAAATAAGGGTTTAACGCAAGACAAAATATCTAAATTAATAGGCATCTCTAAATCTTATTATGTAATGTTAGAATCACATAAAAGAACGCCATCTGTAAAATTAGCTCAAAAATTGAGTAAAATTTTAAATTTTCCATGGGAAGATTTTTTAATAGTAAAGAAGTTAAACTTAAAGAACAAACGACAATTAAAGAACTATCGGTAGAGATATTTGTATACTTACACAATTGATAAAAACAGATATATTGCTGTAGAAAATGGATTAGAAACACCTACAAAAGATGAATTGAATTTATTAAAAACTATCCTTAATTTTTAATGGGACTGTCCCATAAGATAGCATTATAAAAGTTAACAAATAGTTGCACTTTTATGGGACGGCACAAGCTAAGCTAAAGCTAATATAAGCTAAATTAATATAATAAGCTAGCTTAAATAGTTAACAAATTGTAGACACTAAAGCATTTGGTTTAATTGCTAAATTAGTATTTTAGTGTTTGACAAAATCAAAGTGAGGTGAGGTGTTTTTATTTGAAAACAAGACGAATGGTCAGCAAATTAATCTACGATAGTGAAAGATTTTTAAAAATGTCTGTATCTGCAAGAGATTTATATACTTATCTGATATTACACGCGGATGATGATGGTGTTGTAGAAGCAGGTACAGTTCTAAGATTAACAAAAGGAGCTGATGATGATTTAAATTTGTTAATATATAAAAATTTTATAACAATGTTAGATCCTGAAAATAAAGTGGTCTATGTTAATGATTGGCTTTTACATAACACCATACGAGCTGATCGGAAAACAAATAGTGTATATAAGGATTTGTTATTAAAAATTTTACCAGATGTAAAATGGTAGAGAAAAAACCACGAACGGATAGAATACCAAAATTAGAACAGCATAATGTAGACTCACCTGAACTTGAAAATGAGATTATCATTAAAAATCAAGAAGAAAATATTTTAAATAAAATATTAAATCTTTTTAAGAAATATAGTATTGATGAAAACACATTAAGAATATTTCAAAAGAAATTTGATGATGATTTAATTTTTTAAGCAGTTAAAAAATTTAGAGATAGAGATAAAACGAGGTATTAAGATAGAAAATATATCTGCATGGCTTTTTGTAGCCTGTGATAGAAATTATCCCTTAAAAACACAAGAATATAAAAATTTATCCAACGAAAAACACGAAGAAAATAATAATAAATCTCAAAAGCAATTAGAAAAACAGCTAAAATTGTTAGAAAATGAAATAGATTAAAATTAATATAGCACTATTTTTGGTATAAAAAGTGTGTATTATTTACACAAATAGGAGCAGTATTTTATGATTGAACCTAATCTTATTAACGATTTACCTTATATGATACAACTGGCTATTATGTCGATTAATAAGCCACCTAAAGCTGTAGCTTTAGAGTTAAATTGCTCTATAAGTGCAATATATCAGGCATTACATGGCAAAAGGACTTTGCCTGCAAAGAAAATGAGAAAATTTGCTGAAAACAATTTTATAGCAGCAGCAAGCATGGCTATGCAGGCAACAGGCTTAAATAGACTGTTTAGATATCGTAAGACGGATAGACATATCCAAGCTCGCCTTTTAGAGTTAAAAATCTATGATAAAAAGGCTGATGAAGCAATGAATAAACTCCCTGAATTACTTTTTAATAAGAATAGTAATAAAGATTTATCTGAATCAGACAAAAAAATTCTCTTACAATCTATAGATGCCATGATAGAAAGAGACAATATTTCTTTGAATTTATTCATGGAGTTAGATATTAAGTTTAATCTTGATTTAGTAAAGAGAATAAAAAAGCCCGTTTTGATAAATAATCAAAACGAGCATAAATAAAAATAGTTCTAATATAAGTATATACCAAGAAAGGAGTGTATACAATTATAAAAAGAGAAATTCCTAACAACATTGAGGCGGAAGAAGCTGTTTTAGGGTCTATTTTAATAAATCAAGAAACAATATATGGAGTTTCTGAATTATTAGATATTGAAGATTTTTATAGAAAAAGTCATAGAACGATATTTAAAGTAATGCTTGACCTAAATACCACAAAAAAAGCTATAGATATTATTACATTAACAGATTACCTAACACATATTAGTAAACTTGAAGAAGTTGGTGGTATAGCTTTTATAACATCTTTAGCTAATAAAGTGCCATCTACAGCTAATTTAAAGCACTATATAAATATTGTAAAAGAAAAATCTATGCTTAGAAATATAATTAACATAGCAGAACATATGGAAAGTATGAGCTATGATAATGAACATCTGGATACTCCAGAAGTGATTTTAGACAAAACTGAACAAATGATATCTAGGCTAACAAAAAAAATGATTGTAACTAAAGTAGATAATATTCAAGGTCAAACATTAAAGGCTTATATGGATATTGAAAATATTATTAATCATAAAGATGAACTATTAGGATTAGAAACAGGGTTATATGACCTAGATAATTTTCTACAAGGTTTAAAAAATAGCGATTTTATGATATTAGCAGCTCGTCCAAGTATGGGAAAAACAGCATTTGCTTTAAATATAGCTAGTTATCTATCCATAAAAAAGATACACCTGTAGCATTTTTTTCATTAGAAATGTCATCTAATCAATTAATTCATAGAATTTTTTCTAGTTATGGATTAATTCCTCTGTTTAAATTAAAATCAGGAAATTTAGATGATGCACATACACAAAAATTAATAAAAGTATCCAACAAACTCTCCCAATCAAAACTAATAATAAACGATGAAATATCGAATTTAATGAGTTTGCGCTCAATAGCAAGAAAATTAAAACGAGAAAATGATATTAAGCTTATTATAATAGATTATCTTCAACTACTGGAAGGTACTCGTCGTGAGAATAGAAATCTAGAGATATCTGAAATATCTAGAAGCTTGAAAATTCTTGCTAAAGAATTAGATATTCCTATAATTGCTTTATCACAATTATCTCGCAGCGTAGAATCAAGACAAGTAAAAAAACCTATGTTGAGTGATTTACGCGAATCTGGTTCATTGGAGCAAGATGCTGATATCGTTTATGTTTTTATATCGTGAAGATTATTACAATCCTGAAACTGAAAATAAAAATATAACTGATGTGATTATAGCAAAAAATAGAAATGGACCAACAGGAACTATTCCAGTATATTTCCATAAAGAATACGTAAGATTTCAAGACTTAGCAAAAGATTAATAAGGAGAGTAGATTATATGTGTAAAAAAGCAAAAGTGACTGTAAAACGTGCAGCAGAAATATTAGGTAAATCACAGCAATTTGTTCGAATCGGACTACAAAGAAATATCTTACCATTTGGAGTAGCTATGCAGATGCCAGGTAAAAAAACTTATACCTATCATATATCACCTAAAAGTTATGCGATTACGCAGGCATAAAAGAAGAAGATTTATAAGTGAGGTGAGGTTTTTACTATGACAAATCGTATTAATCCTAATCCAAACTACTATTCATTGGCAGCAAAAAAGAGACAAAAGGAAGTTGAAGAAAGAATGGCATTATTGAATAAAATTAAGGAAGACGCCGATAAACATAATATGAGTTATGGAAAATACAAAGAGAAATTAAGAAAACAAGGTTTATTATAATGGAAAAAGTATCCAAAATGAGGAAATTTTTATGAATAAAATTAAAAGAATTATACTAAATTTTATATCTGAAGAAGATGATCTTGTATGTTTTTTTATTTGTTTTCTAGGTAAATGTATAATAATTTGTTCAATTGTTTATATATTTTATTCATCTATTATTGATATATATGAGAGTTATTTAGATTTTAATTTTTCAAAACAAAATATAACTGAGTATTAAAAATTATAAAAGTGAGGACCTTAATTCATGAACAAAGTAATATTAGCAGGACGCCTTGTGCGTGATCCAGAACTACGTTATACACAGACAGGAAAAGCGGTAGCGAGCTTTACTTTAGCTGTAAACCGTAGATTTAGTCATAATAACGAGCAACAAACAGCTGATTTTATTCCTATAGTTGTTTGGGATAAATTAGCTGAAGTATGTAGTAAACATTTATTTAAGGGCAGTCAAGTTCTAATTGAAGGTCGTATGCAAGTTCGCAACTACGAGGCTCAAGATGGAAGTAAACGTTACGTTACAGAAGTTATAGCTCAAGAACTTGAGTTTATGGGAACAAAACCTATAGCCGTAACTACAGAAAATAAACCACTTTCTACACAAGCCCAAAGTTTTGGTAGTGAAGTACCAGAAGATGAAGAAATACCATTTTAAACATAAAAGGAAGCGATACAATGCTCAACAAAAATACAGTAATTAGTCAAATTATAAACATCTTAGAGAATAAGAAAAATAAAGAATTGAAATCGTATATTACAATGTTTTTATTTAAAGATAATGATACAAATAAGAGTCAATCTGATATTGGTGTACTCTTTGATGGAAATGAAAAAGATATATTAACTATGTATTTTACTTTGACTAAAATTTTAGCAACTCATTTAGATATGGATGTTGATGTTTTTTGTAAAACAACACAAGATATCATTACACGAGGAGAAAATGTTTGTGATATTAATATTTACAAACGTTGTCAAATATAAATCTTGTCCGAATCGGACAACTAAAAGTGAGGTATTTTTATGACCATCAAAGAAATTAGAACATTTGCTAAGGAAAAAGGATTTACTTTGCCAATCAAAGCCACCAAAGAAGTATTAATTCATACCATTCAATCCTATGAAGGTAATCAAGCTTGTTATGCAACCAAAGTTTGTGATAATTATAATTGCCTATGGTCTAAAGACTGCATAAAAGCTCTAAAAATAAAAAAGCCATGAACAAAAATTCATGACTTCTTATGATTAACCACTAATACTAAAATAATAATATTTGTTATTATTTTAGCACATTTTTATAAATATAGAAAGAAGTTTTAATATGATAACATATAGTTTTATAAATTTAAAAGGTGGAGTAGGAAAAACTACTATTTCCATAAATACAGCATATATATTAGCCAGTGCTGGAGCAAAAGTTTTATTTATTGATAATGATAAACAAGGAAATGCAAGTTATTTCTTTAATGCTAAAGATAAAGAAATAACATTAGCCGATGTATTTTTAAATCCTGATTTAGATATACAAAAGGCAATTTATCCAGCTAGAAAAATACAAGAAGGTCTTATAGATATACTACCTAGCAATATGACTTTGTTACCGCTAAATATGAAGCATACAGAAATTGATGCTGAAGATAAAACTTTTATTTTGAAAAATGCTTTAAAATCTGTAGAAGATAAATATGACTTTTGCATAATAGACAATGCTCCAGATATTAATTTTACAGTATATAATGCACTAATTGCCACTAATCAAGTAATCATTGTAACTAATCCCGACGATTATGCAAATAGTGGATTAAATGAAATGGATATACAATTTCAAAACGTATTAAAAGATAGACAACTATACGATGAAAGTTATAATGAACATGACCCTCAAAATAACTTTATTTTGCGAGGTGCGTTGATGAATAAATACATCACAAACACATATAGCAAAGCTCAGTCTAAATACAAATTTTTCAAAACTAACATAAATCTAGTCAATAACTATGCTTCAAATAAACGTTTATTGAAGCTATAAACTTGAGAAAGTATGATTGAATTATCTCCACGTTCATATTTGCAAGACAAATGAATAATTTATAGATGAATTATTATATGATGAATAAAAATCAAATAGAAAAGTTGTCTAATTCGGACAACTTTTCATCTCAACATAATGAGGTGTTTTTATGGCAATAAAATATAAACATGGCAAAGTATTTTCATCGGCAAATACTAAACAATCCTTAAGACTGGTTTGTGATTATATTGATGCCGATGAACTAGAAGTAAATCCAGAAAATGAAATTATTTATGGAAAACTAAACATTGATGATTTAAAAGCTGAAATCATTAGAAGTGGAGGTGTCAAAAATCCTATAGAAGTAATAAAAAAAAGACGAAAAACTTATAATTATCTCTGGTCATAGAAGACAATTAGCAACGTTACAAGCTTTTAATGAAGGCAAATTATCTTCTAAAAAAGTACCATATTTCATAAACGACACTATCAAAAGTCTTGATGATGAAAAATGGCTATTATTGGTAGAAATACCCAAAGGGAAAAAGATTTTAAAACCAGATTTAATGAAATAACTATATTAACAGAAATATTATCCAAAGAAGTCCAAAATGAAAAAGGACGCTTTAGAAAGAATATTGCTGATAGAATAGGTATTTCTGAAGCCGAATTGCAAAGATACTGGGATTATAATAAATTTTGTCCAGAAATAAGAGAAGCTGTTGAAGATGAAAATTCTACACTTACTTTTTCTAAAGCTGCTGAACTTAGAGGGTTAAGTGAAGAAGAACAACAAAAAGCTTTAGAGATAATTAAACAAAAAAGATGATATATCTACTAGGGAACTTAGAAATTTAAAAAAATCTATTAAAGAAGGATATAATGTTGAAGATTTAAATGAAGACTACAGTCCTAAACAAGAGGACGGAAAAAAAGATACACCAAAGCCTAAAAATGATAAATTGTCAAAATCAACTAATCAAGATAATATTCCTAACACAGTTACAAACCCTAAAATAAAAACTATAGAGAATAGCATTGAAAATGATAATGAAGATATTGAACTCAGTGCTATAGAAACCTGTTTAAGTGTTTTAAATACTAAGAAAAATGAATTGGATACCTTGTTAAATACTATAAAAGACGACGATAAAGGATTAAAAATGTTAGCAACTATAGATTATTTAGATAAACTTATTGCTAAGTGTGAAAAAGACTTAGATATAAAATTAGAAAGAGGAAATATCAATGAAAATAATAGAGAGGGTGATATTTAAAGCGAAAGCAATTAACAAAATGAATAGTAATCCTATTTATGTAAAAGGGTCTGGCTTTTATCAAAATGATAAAGGTCATGCCTTTATTTATGGTTATGATAACAAGAAAAAATTCCATAAAGTAGAAATTATGATATCTACTTTAAAAGTCTATCATTATTTTGAAGAAGTTTGAGGTGAATTAATATGGAAAAAGTAATTAAAGTCAAAGAAATTGTTCCACCTAAAGACTATCATCAACTAAAAGTATCAATAGCAAATTTACAAAAAGAAAATGATGTGCTAAAAAAACTAGTATCTGAAGGAAATTTTAACGATTTGGAAAATATGGTTACTAGTTGTAAGGTATATTTAGGCACTAAATGTAAAGCTATAGCTTTTGAGTTCAATACTTGCAAATATAGCAAGAAAAATAGGCAAAATTTAATTGATTTAATAGAAGTTTTAGAGACTTCTACCAAACAACTTAAAGAATTATTATGAGTATTGGCGAAAAAATAAAATGGTTAAGAGAACAAAAATCTTAACGAGAGAAGAATTTGCAGATATCTTATTAGTGAATCCATCTACTATTCATAGATGGGAAAGCGGAACAATGATACCTAGAGAGGCAAACATAATTAAAATCTGTAGATATTTCAAAATTGATAAGAAATTTTTTTATGAATAGAGGTTAATTGAAATGACAATAACAAAATTACAGGATAAATATTTAGCAGAAATAGATAAATTACGTACCATTCTTGATGATGAAAATATAGATAATAACAAATTCTATGTTATAAAAAGCAGTATAAATAAACTGCTAAACATAGAAAAATTAGAATTAATAATGCAAATGAAAAAAGCTGAAGGTAAAATTAGTGATTATATGAATGAAATAAATAATATAAAAAATTTACAAACAATTCTTAGAAAATATGACTTCTTCAACAGAAAATATTCAAGAATTATTATTAAAACTAGAAAAGCATATAAGGTGATAAGATATTGTTTTTAAGAAAAGAAATACTAAAAGATAGATTGATTTTATTTTTTGACACAAATACTTATAACAGAATTAATACCAAACAAGAAGAATATATACAAACACATAAGAAAAATCCCTTGATTTATAAGATACGGTATAGGCAATTATGCTTATATCTTGATTTTTACTTAATTAAATCAATTTGCAAAAAATGCCAAGCTAAATATCAAGAGATTTTAAAACTAACGTACTATGATGACAAGGATATAACTTTAGCTAAAATTTCCTTGA
>ENA-OQHP01000603-OQHP01000603.1-human-gut-metagenome-genome-assembly--contig:-NODE-603-length-11550-cov-1.215267_pt1 | contig 11550 bp, 18 predicted proteins | sample MGYA00242563_ERZ504717 | MGnify/ENA primary metagenome ERZ504717 (study PRJEB26092, sample SAMD00036212) | human gut metagenome | host: Homo sapiens | study: EMG produced TPA metagenomics assembly of...
ATGATGTGGTCCGCGTCAGTGAAAAGCGACTGATCGGCGAGGTCATCGAATTAAGAGACGATAAGGCTTCCATCGAAGTCTATGAAGAAACGGCCGGCTTGGTCCGGGCGAACCGGTGGAATCGACAGGTTCCCCGCTGTCCGTGGAACTGGCCCCAGGCTGATCGAAGTATTTTTGACGGCATCCAGCGCCCGCTGGAAGTCATTTATCAATCAGAAGGCGACCGCATTACCCGCGGCATTGATGTGCCGAAACTGAACCGGGAAAGAATGGGCTTTTGTCCCGTGGCCAAGGTAGGCGACGAAGTTTCCGGCGGTGATGTCATCGGTACGGTCCAGGAAACCCCGGCCGTCCTTCATAAGATCATGGTGCCGCCTGGTAAGAGCGGCGTTGTGGAATGGGTCTTTAGCGGTGAAGCTACCATTACGGAACCGGTCTATAAATTAAAGGAAGCAGATGGAACTGTCAAGGAATATCCTATGCTCCAGACCTGGCCTGTCCGTAAGGCCCGCCCTTATAAGTCGAAACTGGCTCCTGATGAACCGATGGTCACGGGCCAGCGCGTCATCGATACACTGTTCCCGATTGCAAAGGGCGGTGTGGCCGCCATTCCGGGGCCTTTTGGTTCGGGCAAGACCGTTACGCAGCACCAGCTTGCCAAGTGGCTGATGCCGATATCATCATTTACGTCGGCTGCGGTGAACGAGGCAACGAAATGACGGACGTACTGAACGAATTCCCGGAACTAAATGACCCGAGAACGGGCCTTCCCTTGATGAAGCGAACGGTCCTTATTGCCAATACGTCCGATATGCCTGTTGCCGCGCGTGAAGCTTCCATCTACACGGGCATTACGCTGGCGGAATATTTCCGTGACATGGGCTATAAAGTCGCCATTATGGCTGACTCCACGTCCCGTTGGGCAGAAGCTCTTCGCGAAATGTCCTCCCGTCTGGAAGAAATGCCGGGCGAAGAAGGTTACCCGGCTTACCTTGCCTCCCGTTTAGCTGAATTCTATGAACGGGCAGGTGAAGTGGAATGTATGGGTAAGGATGAGCGTGTGGGGGCCGTATCGGCCATTGGCGCTGTATCTCCTCCGGGCGGTGATATTTCTGAACCGGTTTCCCAGGCGACGCTTCGCATTGTCAAGGTTTTCTGGTGCCTGTCTTCGGCCTTGCCTATGCGCGTCACTTCCCGGCCATTGACTGGCTGCAGAGCTATTCCCTTTATTCGGACCGCCTGCGTAAGTATTACGATGCCAAAGTAGCTCCTGACTGGTCAAAGCTTGTTGGAACCACCATGGAAATCCTTCAGGAAGAAGCCAACCTCAATGAAATTGTCCGCTTGGTTGGTATCGATGCCTTGGGCTTCAAGGACCGCATCACCATGGAATGTGCGCGTTCCATCCGTGAAGATTTCCTTCACCAGAACTCTTTCCATGAAGTGGATACCTACACTTCCTTGGAAAAACAGTACGATATGCTGAAACTGATCATTACGTGGTACCAGAAGGCCTTGGACCTTTCTGGCAAACATATTGCGCTGGACCGTATCATCGATATGCCCGTCCGGGAACAGATTGGCCGTGCCAAGTATATTCCTGAAAGTGAACGGGATGAGAAGTTGCCCAGCTGTTCAAAGATTTGGATCAGGCCTTTGCCGATCTGACGGAAGAGGGTGGCGACAATGCGTAAAGATTATAAGACAATCCGGGAAGTCGTCGGCCCCCTGATGACGGTGGATCATGTAGCTGGCGTGAAATATGACGAGCTGGTGGAAATCCATCAGGCTAACGGCGAAGTCCGCAGCGGCCGTGTCCTTGTGATTGATGGGGACCGTGCCTTGGTCCAGCTGTTTGAAAGTTCTCAGGGTCTGCAGGCTTCCACGGCCAAGGCTCGTTTCGTAGGACACGGGATCCAGCTCGGTGTTTCTCCGGATATGCTGGGCCGCGTCTTCGACGGTATGGGCAACCCCATTGATGGTGGGCCCAAGATCATTCCCCAGGAATATCTCGATATCAATGGGGCTCCGATGAACCGGCTGCCCGTGACTATCCTGCCGAATTATCCAAACCGGCGTCAGTGCCATCGATGGCCTGAACACGCTGGTACGCGGCCAAAAACTGCCGGTTTTCTCCGGTTCCGGTCTGCCCCATGCCCAGCTGGCTGCCCAAATTGCCCGTCAGGCCAAGGTCCTCGGCAAGGATGAAAAATTTGCCGTTGTCTTTGCGGCTGTCGGGATTACCTTCGAAGAAGCCAACTTCTTCATGGAAGACTTCAACCGTACCGGTGCCTGAGCCGTGCCGTTATGTTCATCAACCTTGCCAATGACCCGGCTGTCGAACGTATTTCCACGCCGCGTATGGCCATTACGGCAGCCGAATATCTGGCTTTTGAAATGGACATGCATGTGCTTGTCATCATTACGGACATTACCAACTATGCCGATGCCTGCGTGAAGTCTCTGCTGCCCGTAAGGAAGTTCCGGGCCGCCGCGGCTACCTGGCTACCTTTATACGGACCTTGCCACCATGTACGAACGGGCAGGGAAGATCCGCGGCAAGAAGGGCTCCATTACGATGATCCCAATCCTGTCCATGCCGGAAGATGATAAGACCCATCCAATCCCTGACCTTACGGGATATATTACGGAAGGTCAGATCAATCCTTTCCCGCGAGCTGTATCGGAAAGACTCAACCGCCGATTGACGTCCTGCCAATCCCTGTCCCGACTGAAGGATAAGGGCGTTGGTAAGGGAAAGACCCGTGAAGATCATGCGGATACGATGAACCAGCTCTTTGCTGCCTATTCCCGTGGGAAATCGGCAAAAGAATTGGCCACGATCCTTGGTGATTCTGCCTGAGCCGCGTAGATAAGCTTTATTGCAAAATTTGCCGGACGCTTTTGAACGGGAATATGTTTCCCAGGGGTATGAAACCAACCGCTCCATCGAGGAGACCCTCGACATCGGATGGAAGCTTTTGGGCATCCTGCCGAAGGGCGAACTGAAACGTATCCGTGACGAATACTTGGATAAGTACTACAAACCTGCGGATGGCTCTGAGGGGGAATAACCCATGGCTACAACTGTGAACCCGACACGAATGGAGCTGACCCGCCTCAAGAAGCGGCTCGCGACGGCAGTGCGGGGGCATAAGCTCCTAAAGGACAAACGGGATGAAATGGTGCGCCAGTTTATGCTTTACATCCGGCGCAACCACGAACTCAGACAGAAGATGGAAAAAGCTCTGTCCGATGTATCCCAGCATTTTGTCCAGGCAAAGGCTCAGATGGGGTCCCTCTATATGAGTGAAGCCCTTCTCTATCCGGCACGGAGCGCTGAATTTGAAGTAGGGACGAAAAACGTCATGAGCGTTGACGTCCCGACCATCAAATACACGGGCGCGACAACGGATGATGAGACCCGCGTGCCTATGCCTTTACCTTTACGTCGGCAGAACTTGATAATGCCGTCGTAAATCTTACCTCGTACCTGCCCGATCTGTTGGAGCTTGCTGAGGTGGAAAAGACCTGCAATATGCTCGCCGATGAAATCGAAAAGACTCGGCGGCGCGTCAACGCCCTGGAATATGTCATGATTCCGGAAATGCAGGAAAATATCAAGTATATTACCATGAAGCTTTCGGAAAATGAACGTGCCAGTACGGTACGCCTCATGAAAGCCAAGGAAATCATGGCCAAATAAGGAGGGACCCTGCAGGCAGCAGGGGTCCTTCTTTTCTTATGCCTTACCCGTATGGAAACCCGGCAGGAGGAAGTATTGGACGGAACCTATGGAACCCGCTACAATGGAATTATCCAATCTAGGGAAGCTGAAAGACAGTGGCAGCTGCCAGTCTTCTTGCCGGTATCCTAAGGATTCAGGCAGGGATTTTTACCCAATCTGTCAATTCCCTTTTTTCTACCTTCCTGAAAGATCAGCGTTTTTCGCTGACGCCACTTCACCATGACAGAAATGGGGTTTTTGGCTTGGACTAAGAACGTAAATCAGCCTGTGGGTCGGATTGACCTTGACAATCATTTTGGAAAGAGAGGTGAGGCGAGCCATCTTTTCCCTATGAAAGGAATGCCAGCTCGCGTTTGCGATGAAACGTACCCAGCAGATCCTACTAGTCGTCATCATGATGTTTGTCGCTGTATCAGGTGTCTACCGGTATCTGCCTTGCTTCAAGGAGGTTTTTATCTCTGGGAGGGAGCCTTATGAAAATTGTGCAGAAGCCGGAAGTGAACCCAAAGGCGCCATCGGTGAGGCCTCATCAAAACTTGTCGTCCTGCCAAGTCCGGAAACCATCCGGAGCTCAGGTACAGGAGAGATTGCCGTGTCAAACCAAGTGACTACGCCCTACGGCGAAGCCCCCCATATCCTGAGCATTTTCCCAAGGACATCCCAGTTCATTGAAACCGGTCCTGCGATGGGAAAAGGCGGATGATGCCGTAGTCTATGAGGTCCAGCTTGCTAAGGATGGAACTGTATTTCAGACTGATGGCTATGTCTTTATTAACGGCTATCATGCCGTCCTTCCTGACGACTATGCGGCTGACCATTTTGAATTCCGGGTCCGCGCCCTTAATTTGGACCGTGTCCCGATGACTCCCTTTTCCGCGTGGGAAACGGTCTATGTAGATCCCAAATGCCTTCCCTCCAGCGTCCTGTCCCGACCAACCGCTTCAATGAAGGCATAGGGACGACCCTTCTTTATCCTGTTTATAACTGGATTCCTGTCCACGGGGCCCGAAACTACGAAGTGGAGATTCTCAGCCGCTTGCCGGAGCGTCCAGATCAGCGGGCAGACGCGGCGATTACCCTAGGACGGGGCAAGGCGACTGGCTTTGATTGGTATGACGATACAAAGCGCGTGGCTTCTTATCCCCTTTATTGGCGGGTCCGCGCCCTTGATGACGAAGGTCAGCCCATTGGCGTATTTCTGAGCCCCAGAAAATGGTAATAAATCCATCTGACCACTGGGAGGTTGCGACTTGGGCGACAGTATTTACCATGGCGGCGGGAACCTTTCCTATTCACCGAGTGATTGGGAATACAGCTTCCAGCACTATTTGAAGTTTGATTCCATTAACCTGGCCCAAAGCGGGGATACGAGCGGGGCCACCTTGGCCCGCTTTGATGATGATGTCCTGCCTTTCCATCCCCACTATCTCATCATCATGACGGGAACCAACAGTCTGCGGGCTGGCGTGGATCCAGATGATGTCATTTCCGACCTTGCCGCCATCAAGGAAAAATGTGAACAAAACGGGATCTGCCCAATTTTATGACCTTGCCACCAATCAATCCCCAGAATATTGCCCGGGCCTTCAATGAACCGACGGCTGAGGATTGGAAGGAGCGCTTTGCTGCTGTCAATGCTTATATCAGGACCCAGATCCAATATCGATCTTGCGGGAAAATCCCCGAAGGGGTGGACCTTCCGACGGAACTCGGCCTTGGATGCATTCATCTCGATCCGCCCGGTAAGAAACTGATGGCAGAAGCGGTCAACGAGCAGTGGGAAAAGGTTCTGGCCCAATTTGCGGAAAAATAGTCGCTGGAGGTGCATTGGCTGGGGATTTCCCACATAGGGAAATGATACTGATTGTTTATACTATTTTATGATTTTTTCTGTTTGTACCCACTTATTCATGAAACTTCATTTTCTTTTTTTATAATAAGCCCTAGAGGAAGGCAAGAAAGCAGGGTGACTCCAGACCCTGCAGCATGGATCCGTTGGTGACTCCTCTCCGGCGTTTCTTTTCTTGTCATGCAAGCCTCTATTTTTCCCCAGGTAGTCCAGAGCTTCCCCGCTCGGATTACCATCCCCATATCCGGAGTCCCCATGTTGGGGCTCATTTTTTGATGGTTTATATCATCGCGATGATTTTCATTCTTTTTCACGAAAAAGGTGTAAAATAAGACGTCACTCAAGTGGTTTATCCCATCATAACAGATTCTTTTTGCAGGTTTCCTATATCGGAAAGGAGGAATTCCATGAAAATCCTCGTTGTAGAAGATGAACCTTCCTTAAACCAGATTATTGCCAAGAGGCTCAAGATCGAAGGCTACTCCGTCGATCAAGCAGAAAATGGCCGTGATGCCTTGGAGTTTGTGGCGCTGGCCGAATACGACCTGCTCATCGTGGACATCCTTATGCCCGAAATGGATGGTCTGACCCTTGTCCACACGCTGCGGGAAAAGAATGTGACCGTACCGGTTCTTTTCCTTACGGCCCTTGATGGGACGGAAGATAAGGTCAAGGGCCTTGATGCCGGAGGGGATGATTATTTGGTCAAACCCTTTGAATTTTCAGAGCTCCTTGCCCGGGTTCGGGCCCTCTTGCGCCGCTCTGGGGGGACGGCGGTGCCCAAGAATGAATTGCAGCTGTCCGATCTTGTCCTGTCGGAGAGTGCCCATACGGTTACCCGCGGCGGGAAGCCAATCGCGTTGACCCCCAAAGAATTTTCTGTGCTCGAATACCTGCTTCGGAACCAAGGGATTGTTCTGTCCCGGGATAAGATCCTGGAACATGCCTGGGATTTTTCCTATGAAGGAGCTTCTAACATGGTAGATGTATACATCAAGACCTTACGAAAGAAAATCGACCATGATTTTGAGCCTAAGCTCCTTCACACCGTACGAGGTGCCGGTTATGTCCTTAAGGAATAAGCTGGTTTCCTTTTCTGCTTCTGTCATGCATTTTTTGAAGGATATGCCCGTTTCCATCAAGGTCACGGCCTACTATACCCTGTTTTTGGGGTTATTGCTTCTGCTTGTGACCATGAGCGGGTTTCAAATGGCTAAGTACCTTGAAATCAAGGAAATGGACAAAGTGCTCCTAGAGGTGACGGTCCGGGCCTCGCGCAACGAAAAAGCTTTGATGTCTATGATCGAAATGTCTATCTTTCCATCCACAATCATGAAGATAAGATTGTCTACGGCGGCATGCCGGAAGGGTTTCCTCAGGAGCGCCCCCATTTTGGGGAAGGCCCCCAATCTATTAAGGTTGGAGGTGTGGAATACCGCTATGTGGATATTCCAGTTCGGCCTCCGCGGGAGCTGCGGGGTGATAGGACGGATACTTCCTTGACGGGCATGGGCTTGATCTCCAGCAGCCGCGTCAGGGACCGATTTGTGTCGGGAGAAAATATGGACATCATCTGTGGGTTCGGGGCATTATGTCCGGGGAAGCTGCTTCCAGCAGATGGCGGACCCTGATTGTGACCTATCTGGTGTTCTTTCCTCTCTTTTTGATTCTTGTTATCGTCGGGGGGCTACCGGATTGTCCGCCGTTCTTTTGCACCTGTGGCCTCCATGAGCAAGGCAGCCCGGGCCATTGGGGAAACGGGGGACCTATCCCAGCGGCTTCCCGTTGGCGAAGGAAGTGATGAAATCCATCAGATGGGACGCACCATGAACCACATGCTTGATCAGATTGAGGATCTCATGGGCCGTGAAAAACGCTTCACCTCCGATGTTTCCCATGAGCTCAGGACGCCCATTGCTGTCATTATGGCAGAAAGTGAATTCGGTAAGGATTACGCGGAAAACGTAGAAGAAGCGAAAAAGGAAATGGGCAGGATCTTTGACCAGGCCCGTCACATGAACCGCATGATTGGGCAGCTCCTCGAACTGACCCGACTCGGCAACAAGCGGTCTGTTCCCTCTCGCCCTTGATATCTCAGCCTATGTGGCAGATATCGTAACGGACTACCAGAAACTTCCGGAAAGCAGGGACATTACGTGGGATATCCAGATTGAACCGAATATTACGGTGCCTACGGATCAATCACTTTTCATGAGGATCTTTATCAATTATCTGGATAATGCCATGAAGTTTACCCGTTCGCGGGTTAAGGTCTGCCTATATGGAAAGGGAAACGAGGTCTATTTGACCGTATCCGATGATGGGGCGGGGATGGATGAATCCACCTTGAAAAGATCTGGGACCGTCTCTATCAAGCGGACGCGTCGCGCAGCCGGAAGTTGAATGCTGGATTGGGGCTTGGCTTATCCTTTGTGGCTGCGGCGGCAAAGCTCCTGGACTGCCGGGCCTATGCTGAAAGCACGCCTGGTGTGGGAAGCACCTTTTATCTTGTTTTTAAGAGATAGGGCAGTAAAAAAGACTGTACAGGAAGGATCCTGTGCAGTCTTTTGGTTTTGGGGACGGCTATACATTTCCTAGGTGGACCCATGTGAGGTATTGTTTGGCCTCACGGGAAAGCGCCGCAAGACAGGATAGGGAGGTCTCTGGGCGGCAGGCGTGATAGCGGGGAAAATAGCGGGTCAGATGAAGGGGAATTTCTGGGGAAAGGGAAGCAATCCATTGGGCTTCGTCTCGCATCTCAAGAAGACGATCGTTTAACCCGGGAACAATGAGGGTCGTCAGCTCCACATGGGTCCCGAAACGGACGGCTTGGACGATGTTTTCTTTCGTTTCCGCAAGGTTTCCTGAAAGGCTGCGGCAGCCTTTTCAGTAAGCATTTGAGGTCGATGTTCATGGCGTCTGTAAGGGGCAGCAGATCATGGAAGCGAGCGGGGGCGAGGCTGCCATTGGTAACAAGGACCGTTGCAAGGCCTGTTTCCTTGATGAGCCGAAGGTATCCAGCACATATTCAATGTTTATGAGGGGTTCGTTATAGGTAAAAGCAAGGCCGATGCTGCCTGTTTCTTATGTCATCTTCCCGCAAGCAGCAAGTTTTTCCGGGGGAAGGACAAAGCGGGTGGCTTCCCTGCCATGTTGGGAAATTTCGTGATTCTGGCAGAACGGGCAGGCAAGATTGCAGCCAAACTGCCGGCAGAAGGATGTGCGTTCCCGGGTGGAAGTGATAGAGGGGTTTCTTCTCGATGGGGTCAAGGGCAAGACTGGTGAGCTTTCCATAGGACAGGCTTACCAGTCGTCCCTGTTGGTGCTGCCGTGCGCGGCAAAAGCCGATTTCACCGTCAGCAAGGCAGCAGTGATGATGACAAAGCAGGCAGGTCAGGATGGGAGACATCACGAACACACCTCCTTTGAAATGGCTCCTAAAGGCTCATATTTCATTTTTAAGGCGTGCAAAGAAGAAATATGATAAATGGTTCGCATAAAAAGAAAAAAAGCTTATAAAGCATTTTGAGGGACGGCATAACAGAAAAATGCTTCTGAAAGATGGCCCCTTTTGTTCCGGGTCCTTAGGGGGTTCCTTTTGGAAAGCGGCGCACCCATTTGGAAAGGCGGGACGCGTAGGGAAAAAGGCTGGCTTCCCTTCCCTGAAGGATGGGAGCTAGGCGTGGCGCGTCACTGTGAAGCGGTAGAGTAAGATCGGTTCATCGGCCCCGATGCCGCCTTTTTGACGGGCAATCTGGATTTGCTGGGACACACTTTCCACACCGTCAAGATCGGGAAGGAGGAGCCCCCGCCGCGTTCCATCTAGACTTCGGTGATGACGCCATAGCGTTTGGGGTCAAGGCTGGATTCATCTGCTATGCGTTCTGGGACGCCAAGAATATCGACGGAATAGACAAGGTCCGGCAGTTCCTCTTTGCGCACTGCCGGAAAGCGGGAATCGTGCAGGGCTGCGCTGATGCCATTGGCTATGATTTCAAGGGCCGTGCTTTTCTTCGTCGGGCAATGGTCCCAATGCAGCCCCTAAGATTTCCGTAAAGGTGGAGGGACACAAAACGCCGTGACGGCTTCCTGTCAGTGCTTTTGGGAGATGCTCCGGCAAAGGCAGGGGACGCCCCGTTGTGACAATTGTTTCAACGCTTCTGCGGGCAAGGGTCACATAGGGTCTTCTTGCTGCTTTTGGGTCTTTCGCTTTTCTGCAAGCTGCTGATGCAGGACTCCTGCCAGTTGGCGCTCGGGATTAGCCCCTGTGACGGAAAAGCTCACAACGCCGTAGCCGACACCAAAAATGTCCTCGTAGGAGTGGCACGTCGTGGAAACGGTAAGGCATCCAAGGCGCCTGCCATGATCCAAAAAGAGTGGAGCCCGCATTCGGCGGCTTTCCTTGAAAAAGTGGGATCCATGGTGAGTAGGGAGACAAAATCCGCCTTTTCAAGAAAAGACAAGCAGTCCCTGTCCCAAAGGGGACCTTCAGGGGCATAGCCGTAAGGGCCATCTTCCCGGAGTTTGTGGGATAAATCCCCGCTGGCGATGAAAATGATCCGGCGTTTCAGGGAGGACGCGGCTTCGGCGATGGTCTTTCCCAGAGCATAGTGGGCTTCCGGAGAAAGGCCGGATAGACCGATACGGACAATCTTGAGGGTATTTACATCGCCATGCTTTTGGTAAAAGTAAAGCGGCAGGAGGGTTCCATGATCAAGCTCTGGGTGACGAGTTCCCAGAAGCCTGCTGCAAGGCCCTTATCCTCTGCTTTCACTGATTGCAGCCGCCAGGGCTTTGTCATAGCTTACCTTGATGCGTACCTGAGGGGCACCAAACTGTCCAAAGCTGCCTTCGGCCTCCGTTCCTGGGGAAATGGCAAAGTAGTCCACATAGGCATCAGCATGAGGACTTGTAATAACGAGTGTATCGGCATGAAGGGCCGCGGCTTCCGCCATGACCGCATCATAGGCGGCGCTCGTGCGGGCAATCTTCTTTTCTTCCCCTTTTCCATTTCAGGGACAATGATGGCGGATGCGGGGAACCGCGTAGGCTGCAAGGATCATGGAGTATCACCTTCCTTTTTCTTATGTTCCTGAAGGAGCTTTTTCCCATATTGTAGCATATTTTGAGGGGGTGACGGACCAAGGTGGGAATGGGGGTAAGAAAATGGTATAAAGCATAAAAAGCGGCAGGAAATATGTGAAGATTTCCTGCCGCGTCTGATGTTACCCGCGCTTGCGGAAGCGGGCAAAGAGATTGACCGGATGGTCGGAACAAAAGGGATAATCGGGAACGGATTCAAGGACTTTGGCTTTTGCCGCTTCAAGGTCATGGAAGACTTGCCACTTGGCGTCAATCTGGGCTTTTCCCGATAGGCGCAGGAGATAGGAGGGATGGAAGGTGGCAATGGCGTCAAAGCCTTGGTTTGTCCGGAACCATTGGCCTCGTTCCTTGGTGATGCGGGCCTCGGGACCTTTGAAGTATTTGAGGGCTACGCCGCCCAAGGCAATGATGACTTTGGGCGCAATAAGGCGCAGCTCCTCGTCAAGGATGCGATGGGCGCAGAAAGCGGCTTCTTCCGGCGTTGGTGTCCGGTTGTTCCTAGGCCGGCACTTAATGACGTTTGTTGTAAGGACATGGTCCCGTGTGATTTTGACGGACCAGAGCGCCTTATCCAGGAGCTGTCCGCTGGGGCCGATAAGGGGACAGCCATAGTCATCCTCGACGCCGCCTGGTCCTTCGCCGACAATGACGAGGGGACTGTGGGGATCCCCAAACCAGCCAACCGGAGCAATACAGTCACCGCGCAGGGGACAGGCTGTACAATCTTCCATTTTTCTTTGGAGTATGTCCAGTTCTTCCATCCAAAAGACCTCCTTATTTACGCAGGCATTCGTTGGCTGGGACCCGTTTCAGGAAAATGCCCGCAACAAGTCCCGTAAAGATACCTGTG
>ENA-OQHP01000604-OQHP01000604.1-human-gut-metagenome-genome-assembly--contig:-NODE-604-length-11548-cov-1.746957_pt1 | contig 11548 bp, 17 predicted proteins | sample MGYA00242563_ERZ504717 | MGnify/ENA primary metagenome ERZ504717 (study PRJEB26092, sample SAMD00036212) | human gut metagenome | host: Homo sapiens | study: EMG produced TPA metagenomics assembly of...
AACAATCCGAAGCCGCTCACCTTCATCGGTCAGCACCGATTCCAGCCGCCCGTCCGTTCCGGAAAATGCAGTCAGGAAATCCTGCTTCACGGAAGGATAGCGGTAATCATCGTCTCCGCACGATGCCAGCAGACACGACAGCAGAACGACAAGCAGACTACAGCAATGTTTTTTCATACTTACTTACCACGCAAACTGTTACAATTCCACTCCGGCACACGGCAAAACATCATTTGGTTGCAGCCAGATAATTCGTCAGCGGATTGGCATACATCAGCAGCAGCTTCTCACGCAGGAAGTCCACATCCTTATTGGGAAGGGTAATACGTTCCAACTGTCCGTCGATATAACTTATAAAACGCTTCTTATCCTCTGCGGTATAATGCTCTACGAAGCGTTCTTCCTTATACAGCAAATCGTGAGCCACGTAATTGGTGGCAAAAATACGGTAGTTGGCATGGATACGCTTGTCAATCAAAGCAGATATGGCTACGAACAGCTCCGGTTTCGGCAATGTCCGCTCCAGTTCGCCCAAATCCTCATTGATACAGGATGCCATACGGAAACAGACGCGGCCCTTATATCCCAAAAGTCCGGTCTGCATGTTCAGCAGGTCATCATCCGTGGTTTTCTTATAGTCGGGTATGTCGCGTTTCAGTTGGAACTCCTGCGCTTTCAGATAGTCGCAAGGGTCGTATTCGTACGAAATGGAGAGCGGAACGATATTCAATTCCTGAAGATTGGTGATAATGTCTCCGTCGCCCCCCATTGCCAGCATCTTCAGAACGCTGTCCTGCGTAACGTCATTGGAATCTTTTGCACGCCCTTCGCGCTGGGCAATCCAGATAGACTGTTTTTTCTCCGCAATGGTGTAGTGCATATAGCGGGACATCCGTATGGACGATTCCAGCATCTGGCGCATGGTCAGCGCGCGCTGTACGGTGAAACATTTGTTGATACGCACCAGTTTCTTGATCCAGGGGTAAATCAGCAGATTGTCACCTATAGCGATTTCCACGGTGTCCAATCCCTGCTCCACCAGGAGAACAGACAAAAAACCGGAGTCGAGAATAATGTCCCGATGATTGGAGACATAGGTATAGGCCGACTGTTTGTTCAGCACAGCCATGCTCTCCAATATCAGTCCGTCTGTAGTATCTTTGGCCAATTTATGCAAGATGCCGTAGCAAAGATTTTCCTGAAACTCCTGCTTGGTCTTGCTTGCACGCATCTTTTGCGCGATAGCTTCAAAAGGGACACCCGGCATAACGGCGCAAGCCACTTGTTGGAACGCCGGGTCAGCAATCAATTCCTCAAAAACCTGAGGTAATTCTTCGTCATGATAAGGGCGGATTTCTTCAAATTCCATGATATGCAATTTTAAATTTTAAACAATAAGTATTTGGTTTCAAGACTAACAAGCGGGCATCTGATAGCCGGTTGATACCTAATAGTTAATATCTAAAATTGGTTTTCTATTATATCTGTCATCACATCTTTAATATCCAGGTTCGCCGCGCGCACCTGCTGCGGGATAAAACTGGTGGCAGTCATACCCGGAGTGGTGTTCACTTCCAGCAGATTTATCTTTTCTCCTTCGGTAATGATATAGTCGACGCGGATAATTCCGGAAGCGCCGAGAATGTCGTAAATGGCGGAAGTGAGTTTCTGTACGCGGTCGCGCAGTTCATCGGGGATGCGCGCCGGAGTTATCTCGTCCGACTCACCGTTATACTTGGCTTTATAGTCAAAATACTCGTTATGCGACACCACCTCCGTAATAGGAAATACCACCGACTTCTCTTTGGTTTTGTAGCAGCCGCAGGTAATCTCCATACCGTCCATAAAAGCCTCTACCAAAACTTCTTTGGCTTCAGCAAAAGCCTTTGCAATGGCGGGTTGTATCTGTTCCTTCACATTCACCTTCGTCACACCGAAGCTGGAACCGCCCAGGCTGGGTTTGATAAAACAAGGCAAGCCTATCTTCCCGATTACATCTTCATCGGAAACCGACTGTCCCTGACGAAGCAGCAAGGAATCGGCAATGCGCACGCCGAACGCCTTCAGATACTGGTTGCAGGCAAACTTGTCATACGTCAGTGCGGCGGCAAGTACCCCACAACAGGAATAAGGGATGTGAAGCATATCGAAATACCCTTGCAGGCGTCCGTCTTCTCCCGGAGTGCCGTGGATAGTGATATAGGCGAAGTCGAACACTACCTTGCACCGTCCAGCCGGAAGCTGAAGTCGTTGCGGTCTACCGGAGTCTTCGTTCCGTCGGGGAGCTGCACGTGCCAGTCGGTCCCGCGCATCTCCACAATATATAATGTGTATCTCTCCTTGTCGATGAAGGAGTAGATTCCTTGTGCACTGCGTAAGGAGACCTCAAATTCGGAAGTGTCTCCTCCGCATACAATAGCGATTGTGCGTTTCATTCTAATTCTCTATTACTAATATAGCCTCTCCACTTATCGAGCAGCCGGTTCATGTCGTCCGGCAGCTCCGAGGTAAAGTACATTTCTTCTCCGGTAACGGGATGCACAAACCCCAGCGTCATGGCGTGCAACGCCTGCCGCGGACAAATATCGAAGCAATTGTTTACAAACTGTTTGTATTTGGCAAAATGAGTTCCTTTCAGAATCTCATGACCGCCGTAGCGTTCATCGTTAAAGAGAATATGCCCGATGTGTTTCATGTGTACACGGATCTGGTGGGTACGGCCCGTTTCGAGCACACACTCCACGAGTGTCACATACCCCAGGCGCTCCAGCACACGGTAGTGAGTAACGGCATGCTTGCCTGGTCGTTCGGAAGGACGGTCATCTGCATACGATCTTTGGGATTACGGCCTACGTTACCGACGATTGTGCCTTCGTCCTGTTCCACATTTCCCCAGACAAGGGCGCGATAACGGCGTTTGGTGGTCTTGTTAAAGAACTGAAGACCGAGATTGGTCTTGGCATCCGGTGTCTTGGCAATTACCAGCAAGCCGGATGTATCTTTGTCGATACGGTGCACAAGCCCCACATGCGGGTCGTTGGCATCATAATCGGGAATATCTTTCATGTGCCAGGCAATGGCATTGACAAGCGTGCCGCGGTAGTTCCCATGTCCGGGGTGCACCACCAGCCTGCCGGTTTGTTGACTACCATCAGGTACTTGTCCTCATACACTATATCCAGGGGAATATCTTCGGGAATAACCTCGTTCTCATAGCGGGGACGGTCCATCATCACCGTTATCACATCCAGAGGCTTCACCTTGTAACTGCTCTTCACCGGTTTGCCGTTCGCCATCACAAATCCGGCATCGGCAGCTTTCTGTATACGGTTGCGCGAGGCATTGGTCAGGCGGTCGAACAGATACTTGTCCACACGCACCATCTCCTGCCCCTTGTCCACTACTACGCGGAAGTGCTCGTAAAGCTGCGACTCGTCACCTACAGGTTCTATATCGTCCAGTACATCATTCTCTATGTCGTCCGGTAACTCTTCGATCATCGTTTGTCCTTTTTACGGATTAAAGACACTTTCACTCTCGCACACCTTTAACATCAAAACCAGGATTCATCGGCAGCAGAACCTTCGGAAACGGCTTCGTCCGGGTTCCCCATGCTTTCGTCCGCAGACAAAGAATCGCCTTCCAGCACTTCCCTGTTACCATCGCCTACCATTAAAGTCAGCGTTGCACCCATAGGCACTTTATCACCGATAGCGAGCATACGCTCACGGTACTTCACGCCGTACACCCAATCCTTTTCGCCGGGCACATATTGGATGTCATTCAACTTGAAGCCCGAAGCCAGGATACGCGCTTCCGCCTGACGCAGGGAACTGTTGTCCGCCACATCGGGAACGACTTGCAAAGGTATATTGATAGCATTGATTGTCAGATAAATGATACGTCCCTCTTTCACCTTCTGCCCGGCAGCCGGATTATAGTCCAGGATGCAGCCGGCAGGTTTATCCTTGACATACGTGGAGTCGGAAACGATACAAGCCAGTCCCCGGCTGTCAAACACCGCTCCGGCCTCCGCCACCGTCATGCCTTTCACATCGGGCACTACCACAGCCTCGCCGTGATGGTATATATATCGATTCCTTTTAATGTTCCGAACATCAACAACACTACCACGGCAATCATTGCAGGATGTTTATCCAGAAGTATTTGTTCTGCCGGAAAGAAAAAAATTCCTTTATAGTCATAATCACTACAATTTGATGCAAAGATAATGCAAACCGAGAGCAGAATAAAATGAACCCGTTCATTTTTATGCCGGGGTGCAGTTTATCTTCGCTTTTGATGCAAAGATAATGCAATTTAGGCGCATTGCAATGATGTTTTCTTGAAAGTTTCACAAAAGAAAAGCCGCAAAACACTGTTACCAGTCCTTTGCGGCTCTCTTATCTCTATTAAAAGGAATGATTATGCTTTCACTCCGTTGTATTCGTCAGAAACAGTCAGTTTCTTTCTGCCTTTGGCACGACGTGCGCTAATACTCTACGACCATTAGCTGTAGCCATTCTCTCACGGAATCCGTGTTTGTTTTTTCTCTTTCTGTTAGAAGGTTGAAATGTTCTTTTCATTACTGTATCTTGTTTTATGTTATTATTCTACGTAATCGGGCTGCAAAAATAGAGACTTTTTCTAAAATAACCAAGAGATAACTCTTTTTATCTCAAAACTTTTTGTGTTTTTTACCGATTTCCATTACTTTGCACTCGCAAATTGAACGAAACATCTTAATAAATAACAATAATAAAGACTATAAAGTATGATTAATGCCCAAGACATTAAAATCGGAACTTGCATCCGCATGGACGGCAAGCTTTATTTCTGCATCGACTTCCTGCATGTGAAGCCGGGAAAAGGTAATACTTTCATGCGTACCAAGCTGAAAGATGTAGTCAACGGCTATGTGCTGGAACGCCGCTTCAACATCGGTGAAAAGCTGGAAGACGTACGCGTAGAACGCCGTCCGCACCAATATCTCTATCACGACGGTGACAACTACCAGTTTATGAACCAGGAAACTTTCGACCAGATTCCCATCGCCCACGACCTGATTAACGGTGTGGACTTCCTGCTCGAAGGAATGGTTGTAGACGTTGTGTCCGATGCTTCTACCGAAACCGTTCTGTATGCTGACGTACCCGTGAAGGTTCAGATGAAGATTACTTACACCGAACCGGGTCTGAAAGGCGATACGGCTACCAACACGCTGAAACCTGCAACCGTAGAATCCGGCGCAACCGTACGTGTACCGTTGTTCATCAACGAAGGCGAGACTATCGAAATCGACACTCGCGACGGTTCTTACGTAAGCCGCGTAAAAGCATAAGAGGAATCATTCTCTTAAGAATATTAAAAGCCGCCTGACTGAGCACTCATTCAGACGGCTTTTTTCTCAAAAGAAATGTTTATTAAATAGGAGCCCAAAGGTTTATACTGCACAATGCAATCGAAACCATTCCCTTTAACAACTCTTTTTTCACCCCTGGTAAAGAGTCTATTTTTGTATATATTTTTTTCGTAAAAGTAATCATTTCTTCTCTATCTTCCAACAAAAGAACAGAATCTAAATATTCATCCAAACTGATAGTCCAAAGTTGGTGAGCTTGAAATTCCTGCAATAAAAACATTATTCAAATCTGAAGACGTGTTAAGTGCATTTTTCAAATTTCTTATAAGAATTATTATATTTCCCCATTCTAAAGAAGATATACCAACATCACTATACCCCATCTGCTTAAGTTTCGTTTCAATCATCGATGACAAAGCAGAATCACTGATATTACTGCCATATCTAAGGGTTGGATTCTCCCGACAAAGTTCATAGATAGCCCTATTATGACTATTACCCAACTCTTTATGTTGCCTTGAAGAGTTAGAATACACTTTCCATTCATCATTATCTTCCAGCAGTTCGAGCATCCCCCCATTTATTGCCGTTACCAAAGATGTTGTTAAAGAAACACGAAGTCCTCTCCAAAAATTCATTCCATTATCACGTCCCCATCTATAGCCACCGGCATCAGCTTTTCCTAGATTTTTAAACCAGCTTCTAAAAGAACTCCAAAAGCCACGAGTGTGCACATCAAGCGGAGCAGGCACATAAGGTTTTATATCTTCCACATATTGAATTAGTTCTTCCATTTGAACTTGTTCAACACTTGGCTTTAAGACTTGCTCCTTTATTTCACTTTGCGAACAAGAACCGATTACAAGTCCTATAACAACAAACAGGATTTTCACTAACAAGTTTTTTATAATTGATTATTTTTAATTATATTTGCCTAAGATATAAAAAATTATTAAAAAAACACTATGAAAGAAGGCCTGTTTTTTATTTTATTTAATTTATTCCTATCAGTGCCCAATATTGCTGTACAGAGATAGGAAAGTACTTCATTACACCACTATCGACAAGAAACAAGAGAAAACCCTGAAAGATTCAGCCTTAGTAAGAGACGTCATTCACGAGAACGAACGCATTGTAGTAGACTTACGGTGGTATGGCGACAGCTACAGCCCGACTCAGATTATAGACGGTACGAACCGGGAAACATTCATATACCGCAAAAAGACCGGCATCACAGAATTCATCGCACTGGATGCAGAGGTAGAGAATACAGAGGCAAAACTGGACTACCTTTCCAAGTACCCTCAAAAAGACCGTTCCAGAGCCGAAAAGGAGTATGACGAGTACAGCAAATACATGCATGCCGAGGACGCATAAGCATCCCTATCAAAGAAAATGCTGGCATGGACGAAGAACTTCCTCCCTGCAAGTATACGCAAAAAATAGGACCTATGAGAATGAAAGCTTCCCTCGAAGGGAAATACAAGGGAAAGGAGAGAGAGTGCATACTCCGGCAGGAGACTTCGACTGCATTAAAATCTATACAGAATCCAAAGCCAAATTCATGCTTTTCTCCGAAAAAGAATACAGCATGAGCTGGTATGCCAAAGGCGTAGGTATCGTAAAGGAAGAAAGATACAACAAACGGGGGAAATTACAGAAGAGCATGACGCTGGAAGCCATACGGAAGCAGGGAAATAATTGACTACATGGAACTACAAGTTTTAAAGGGGCAAACCAATAGTTTCTCCTGCTAAAACAATTAGTTCCCCATAAGTCCAAATGTTTTACGCTGAGAACCAACACATTACCCATTCTATCAAATATAAATACACATACGGCTTAGTCCACTCTTAAAGACATACGGGCGTGATAGATATTTGTAAACAATTTCATCTTCCGTGCCTATCTATCACGGCACAACACACTTGTAATCAAAGGCATACCCCTGTAGCGTGATAACGTAACAGATGATTTTCATTTTTAAACTTTGTAGAGAGAATGAACCGAAAATAACAATCCGAATGCACGGCAAAATAACCGTCTATCACCAAATAAAAACGTATCTTTGCAACATCAACTCCCGTAACCCGATAAAAAGAGACAGAGACATGCGATATTCCGTTATCATTCCCGTATACAACCGCCCCGACGAAGCGGACGAGCTTTTGCAAAGCCTCACGCGACAGAGCTTCAAGGATTTCGAAGTCATTATCGTAGAGGACGGTTCTTCGGTTCCCTGCAAGGACGTTGCAGAGCGTTATCAGAACATTCTGGACATCCGTTACTACGCCAAGCCCAACTCCGGTCCCGGACAAACGCGCAATTACGGTGCCGAACGCAGCCGGGGAGAATACCTGATTATACTGGATTCCGACTGCATCCTTCCCGAAGCTATTTTGCAGCAGTGGAAGAGGAACTGCAAAAAGCCCCTGCCGATGCATTCGGCGGACCGGACCGTGCGCACGTCTCCTTTACCGATATACAGAAAGCCATCAACTACTCCATGACTTCGTTCTTCACCACCGGCGGCATTCGCGGCGGAAAAAAGAAAATGGACAAATTCTATCCGCGGAGTTTCAATATGGGAGTGCGTCGCGAGGTTTATGAAACGCTCGGCGGCTTCTCCGGATGCGTTTCGGAGAGGACATCGACTTCAGTATCCGCATCTTCAAGGCGGGTACGCATGCAGGCTCTTTCCCGGAGCATGGGTGTATCATAAGCGGCGGACGGACTTGAAGAAATTCTTCAAGCAAGTGCACAACTCCGGCATCGCCGCATCAACCTCTACAAAAAATATCCCGAATCCCTGAAACGGTACATCTGCTGCCGGCAGCATTTACACTGGGCGTAGCGTGCTGTTGGCGGGAGCGCCTTTCTGCCTGTACAGCCTGCTGCCGATTGCATTGTACGCACTGCTTGTATGCACGGACTCCGCACTACGGAACAAGAGCCTGCGCATCGGCGTCTATTCCATTGCCGCCGCCTTCATCCAGCTCATCGGATACGGAACCGGTTTCTGGCGTGCCTGGTGGAACCGTTGCATATGTGGCAAGGATGAGTTTGAGGCATTCAAGAAGAATTTCTATAAATAACAGGCTATAAGTGCCGGCAACCGGTAATGAAAAAAAAGATGAAAAAACTGACAATCAACCGGTGGGCGGCAGAAGACCGGCCACGGGAAAAAATGATGCTGAAAGGAGCGGAAGCCTCAGCGACGCCGAATTGCTGGCAATCCTTATCGGCTCGGGAAACACTGAAGAAGTGCCGTGGCACTGATGCAACGGACACTTGCCTGCTGCAACAACGACCTGAACCGGCTGGGCAAATGGGAAGTCCACGATTTCTCCCGCTTCAAAGGCATCGGGCCAGCCAAGAGCGTCACCATCATGGCAGCCCTCGAACTGGGCAAACGCAGAAACCAGCAAGAGCGTTCGGAACGGGTCGCGATACACTCGTCCGATGACATCTACGGAATCTTTCATCCGCTCCTGTGCGACCTCACCGTAGAGGAGTTCTGGGTACTCCTGCTCAACCAGGCATCCCGCGTCATAGACAAGGTACGCATCAGTCGGGGCGGCATCGACCAGACCAGCGCCGATGTGAGGAGCATCCTACGCGAAGCCCTGCTGCAACGCGCCACACAGATTGCCCTGATACACAACCATCCCTCCGGAAATCCTCAGCCCAGCACGAACGACCGCCAACTGACACAGCTCATACTGAAAGGCGCACAGACCATGAACATCCGCCTCATCGACCACGTTATAGTCACAGACGGCAGATATTACAGTTTTACCGACGAAGGAGTGCTGTAATGTAGCCTGCACATTCTTTGTAGTTTCAATTAAAATCTTTAGATTTGCTTCGCTAAACCAACAAACCGTACGAATATGACCAAATTTGAAATAGAAGAGAAAATCGTAGCCATGCTGAAAACCGTATTCGACCCGGAGATTCCGGTAAACGTGTACGACCTGGGACTCATCTACAAGATAGATGTTGCCGACAGCGGCGAGGCGACTATCGACATGACCCTGACAGCTCCCAACTGTCCCGCCGCCGACTTCATCATGGAAGATGTCCGCCAGAAGATAGAATCGATAGACGGCGTGACCTCCGCCACCATCAACCTGGTGTTTGAGCCCGAATGGGACAAGGACATGATGAGCGAAGAGGCCAAGCTGGAACTAGGCTTTCTCTAACTGACAACATAACAAAGCATATATGAAGAACGTATATTTCCTTTCAGACCGCACACTTGTTCGCGGGCCATCGAACACGGACGTACACAGGAACGACGGTTGGTGAACTTTCTCGACAGTATCAAACACAAAGCAGCCGCCGTATATCTGCTGGGCGACATGTTCGACTTCTGGTACGAGTTCCGCACGGTCGTGCCCAAAGGCTACACCCGCTTTCTCGGCAAGCTGTCCGAACTGACGGATATGGGCGTGGAAGTACACTTCTTCACCGGCAACATGATATCTGGTGCGGGGATTACCTTACCCGGGAGTGCGGGGTAGTCATTCACCGCGAACCCCTCACCACGGAAATCTACGGAAAAGAGTTTTACCTTGCCCACGGCGACGGATTGGGCGACCCGGACAAAAAATTCAAACTGCTGCGTACCATGTTTCACAGCCGTACCCTCCAAACGTTGTTCTCCACCCTCCACCCCCGCTGGAGCGTAGAGTTCGGACTGAGGTGGGCAAAGCACAGCCGCCTGAAAAGAATAGACGGGAAAGAGCCCGACTACATGGGCGAAAACAACGAGCATCTTGTACTGTATACCAAAGAGTATCTGAAGAACCATCCGAATATAAACTTCTTCATCTACGGTCATCGGCACATCGAACTGGATTTGATGCTGAGTGCCACCGCCCGCGTCCTTATCCTCGGCGACTGGATAAACTATTTCTCCTATGCCGTATTCGACGGCGAGAACCTGTTTCTGGAAGAGTTTATCGAAGGGGAAACCAAATTGTAAACCACTTGCCCCGCCTTTCAAGAATCGTTTATTCTTATAAACGATTACGAAAAAGAACGAAAAGCCGGAACTTTTTGCCCGGTTGCTTGTAGTATCGTCATAACCATTAAAAACAAAAGCGTTATGGATGATATGATTTACAGAAACGATTCCATTGCCGAAGAGAACATCGACCCAACGGCCGCCCGGCAGAGAATAAATTTGAAGAATGGAGCGAAGAGGTTTCAGAACGTACAGACCCCGGCTGCAAAGACAAGAAAGTGAAATCCGCCAAAGAGCGGAAAAAACTTATCAGGGAAATGGATGAAGTAATCAAAGAAGATTTGAAATAAAAAATCACCTCAGGCGATACAGAGCTTTTCAACCCAAACTTGAAAGGACGTCAATCCGTACCGCCTGAGGTGACCGACTTTAAAGGAGATTATTTATACCCCGCCGCTTTCGCAATGCGTTTCGGAATTTCCGTATTATCCATCTTACCGACAAACAAATCGGAACCCGCACCTATTGCAAAGACAGTACATATCCGGCCGTATGGCCCGAACCGGTCCATCCTACCATTGCTATCTGGCTCATCACTTTCCGGGCAGCAGCAGCTAAAGGTTCGGTCTTGGCGTACAGGCTCTCTTCAAAGACAACCTTATTCTTCACAAAAGACGTCTCGTATTCATCACGGAGCATCTTTTCCTGCTCCCAAGTCAAAGGCAACTCTTCCCAAAATCCCATCTTATCGGCAAGCAGCGCCTTCACTTCCTCCCAGGAAGCCTTGTCGGAATCTTTCCGCAAATCGGTAATTGCCTTGGAAAGAAGGTCTTGCGACTGTTCCTGATTCGTCAATGCTTTCAGGCGCAACTCATATCTTCCGGTACCCAGGCTCATGCCGCCGGTTTCGTGGTCGGCAGTCACAACAATCAAAGTCTCTTTCGGGTGCTTCTTGTAGACTCATAAGCCACTTTTACCGCATTATCCAAATCGATAACTTCCTCAAAAACGGTGGCAGGGTCATTGCCGTGGCAAGCCCAGTCTATCTTACCGCCTTCCACCATAAGGAAGAATCCTTTATTGTTTCCTTTTGTCAGGAACGAAATAGCACTTTCGGTAATCTCCGGCAAGGTAAGGTCACCTTCCTTGCGGTCGATGGCATAAGGCAGGCAGGAAGGTACGGCGCCCTCTTTCTGGATAAGCACCATTTCCCT
>ENA-OQHP01000605-OQHP01000605.1-human-gut-metagenome-genome-assembly--contig:-NODE-605-length-11519-cov-1.385270_pt1 | contig 11519 bp, 21 predicted proteins | sample MGYA00242563_ERZ504717 | MGnify/ENA primary metagenome ERZ504717 (study PRJEB26092, sample SAMD00036212) | human gut metagenome | host: Homo sapiens | study: EMG produced TPA metagenomics assembly of...
CTAACCTTTTACCTTTTGAGATAGGAGTCTCATAACCCTCTTTAAAGCTTTCATGAGGTTATTTCTTGTAAGGAACTCATTAGCAGAAAATACACCGTTGGCCTGCTCTCCAGGGATTCCCATAAATCTTGGAAGTCCTGCTCCCGAACCGATAAATACAGCCTCAAAGCCTTCTTCCTCCATAAGTTCGTCAATCTTAACTGACTTCCGATAACTACATTTGTCTCGATTTTAACACCAAGTGCTTGACATTCTCTACTTCTGCCGCAACAACCTTGTCCTTTGGAAGACGAAACTCCGGTATTCCGTAGCTTAATACTCCGCCGGCAGCATGAAGTGCCTCAAAAATAGTTACATCATAGCCAAGCTTTGCAAGGTCTCCGGCACATGTAAGTCCTGCAGGACCTGAACCGATAACAGCAACCTTTTTGCCGTTTTTCTCTGCGGCTGTCTTTGGCTTGATGCCATTCTCTCTGGCTGTATCAGCAACAAATCTCTCGAGCTTTCCGATTGAGACAGGATCGCCCTTGAAACCTCTGATACACTTGCCTCACACTGGCTCTCCTGTGGCATACACGTCCACATACAGCAGGAAGTCTGATGACTCTGAAATAATCTCATAAGCCTTTGTGAAATCACCATTTTTAACCTGCTCAACAAATGCAGGAATATTGATAGAAACAGGGCAGCCCTTCATACACTGTGCATTTTTACAGTTTAAGCATCTGCTTGCCTCTGCCATTGCCTCTTCTTTATTGTAGCCGTAGCAAACCTCTTCAAAGTTTGTGGCACGAACCTTTGGATCCTGCTCTCTGACAGGTACTCTCTTTAATACATCGACTTCCATTATTTGTCACCTCCGCAGTTTCCGCAGCCACCGTGATGTGTTGCGCCCTCTTCATAGGCAAGCTTAGCTCTGCCTTCCTCAGTCTTATATTGCTGCTGTCTCTTCATAGCCTGATCAAAATCAACAAGATGTCCGTCAAACTCAGGTCCGTCAACACATGCGAACTTAACCTTTCCGTCCACGATCAGACGGCATGCACCACACATACCTGTTCCATCAACCATGATTGGGTTCATTGAAACAATTGTAGGAATCTCAAGCTTCTTTGTGAGCAGACATGTGAATTTCATCATAATCATAGGTCCGATAGCTACACAGCAGTCATATGTATTGCCGGCATCAACAAGTGCCTGAAGCTGCTGGCTGCCGTTGCCGTGGAAGCCGTATGAGCCATCATCCGTACAAACATAGAGATTCTTTGCAACAGCTTTCATCTCATCCTCAAAGAAAAGGATATCCTTATTTCTAAAGCCCATGATGACATCAGCATCCACACCATGCTCTTTAAGCCACTTAACCTGTGGATATACAGGAGCTGTACCAAGACCTCCTGCGATAAATACGATGTGCTTTTTCTTTGTCTCCTCGAGGTTATCCTCCTGACAAAGCTCTGATGGACAGCCGAGTGGTCCGACGAAATCCTCTAATGAATCCCCCTCATTAAGAGCCATCATTCTCTCTGTTCCTGCACCGATAGTCTGTACTACGATAGTAACAGTCTCTTTTCCCTGTCATAATCACAGATGGTAAGTGGGATTCTCTCTCCTACCTCATCTGTCTTTGCGATGATAAACTGACCAGGCAGACACTCTTTTGCAACTCGTGGTGCCTTTATATCCATAAGGATAATATTGTTCAGCCAATTTTTCTTTTCGAACTATTGGATACATAGTCTTCCTCCTAGTTAAATCTTATCTCATTACATATGTAATCTGATACTCAATTATTTCATACTTTTTTAATTTTAAATGAAATGATATAATTTTTCAATATGTTTCTTTGGATATTCCATAAAAATATGTTATATGCTTATGAAATTGTGTTATCTTTTGACATTCGTCCGGTACTTTATATCAAAAACAGGAACCAATTCATGCAAAAAATGAACCGGTTCCTGTATTTATCAGCTTTTATGAGAAATATACAAGCTCATCCTGCGGCTTCTCGGCAGGCTCGATGGAAACCGGATAAAGCACCGGTCCCTTTCCCTTGTACTCTCTTGCAAACTCCACATGCACCTTGCGGTGATGGTAATCCACGATTTGTGAGGAATACTGCTCTCATCCTCATACTTACACTTAAAGCCTATAAAGGTCACGTCCTCTATACAGCAGGTCATCGCAAACCTGCCTGGTACCATAACACCCTTTCTAAGCTTATCAGGATTGTATACAAGGGCAAGAAATTTGACAACCTTGCCGTCGTACTTCTTGTAATTCTCCATGGCATCCATATACCAAATGGCATAATCTGCATCTGAAAGCTCAATCACATCCTGATTTATATCAAACGGCAATTCCTCCGGACGCTCATCAATAGTACCGTCCTTGCGTTCGTAGACTATCTGGCTTTGCGGTTGATATTCTTTATGGGTACGCCTTAGGTGTCCTCTGTCTGTATCATCGTCCGTCCTGTTAAATATGACAACATCACTCGCAAATACCTGTTCCTGCATCATCGCGCGCATATTGTTCATATAAAGGTCAAATGTAGTGGAATCAACTGTGGCGAGCGACTGCACGATAACCCAGCCCTTTGGCAGCTCGGCCTCTATTATTTTATCCAATGCCCCATGTGCCGTTGTACTCGATAAACACCTGTTCAGGCAAATACTGCATGTTGAGCTCATTCAGCTTTGCAGCTGTAACTCATCCTCCGAGTCGATCTCTGCAACCTGGATATTGGCAGCCTTTAGCTTATCCATATCATACTCCACATCACCATCCTCGCACATAATGATAAGCCCCTTTGAGCCATTAGCGAAATCATTCTCGAAAATGGTATCCTTAATCAGTGAAGTCTTGCCACTGTCCATGAATCCGGTAAATAAATATACTGGAATCTCTTCAGCCATTTTGTTAGTTCCTTTCTGATTATTGTGTAACTATGTTAAATACATTTAAGCAAGTCCGAAGAGCTCTTCAAGCTCATGCTCGTGGATATCTGTTCCGATAACAACGATACGTCCTGTATAGTCAGGCTCGCCATCACGAATCTCGTACTCGCCCGGAACCATATCAAAGTAAATCCACTTGCCGTCTGTGCCCTCTACCATGCCCTTTGAACGAAGAATCTTGTCATCTTCCACAAACTGCTTAAGGATTTCTTCGAGCTTAGCGCGCTCAAACTTGTGAGGTGTCTCCTTGCCCCAGCTTGTAAATACATCATCAGCATGATGATGTCCGTGCTCATGATCATGGTCATGACAGCCACAGGTGCAGTCCTCGCCATGCTCGTGATGATGTTCGTGCTCGTCATGGTCGTGGTGATGCTCGTGTTCATCGTGGTCGTGGATGGTGTCTCATGTTCATCGTGGTCGTGGTGATGTTCATGCTCATCATGGTCGTGGTGATGCTCATGTTCATCATGGTCATGGTGATGATGATGCTCTGCCTCATCCTGTGCATGACGTGCCTCAGCAAGCACCTTCATCTCGAGATTGTCCTGACCTTCCATAGTCTTAAGAATCTGTTCTCCTTTAATAGCATCCCAATCAGTAGTGATAACTGAAGCCTTTGGATTTAAAGCCTGAATCTGCTTTACACAAAACTCAAGCTGCTCAGGTGTAGCATTCTGGCTGCGGCTTAAGATCACTGTTGTGGCATACTCTATCTGGTTGTTGAAGAACTCACCAAAGGCCTTCATCTGCTTGCTTGCCTTAAGCGCATTTACCACTGTAACAAGTGCATTGAGCTTGACCGGCTGCTCTTTTTCGATATCTATAACTGATTTCATGACATCTGATAATTTGCCTACGCCGGAAGGCTCGATTAAGATACGGTCCGGATGATACTTAGTAATAACCTCATTTAAGTTCTTACCAAAATCACCAACCAGTGAACAGCAGATACAGCCTGAGTTCATCTCAGTAATCTGAATGCCGGCATCCTTTAAAAGCCACCGTCTATACCAACCTCACCGAACTCATTCTCTATGAGAACTATCTGCTCACCCTTAAAAGCCTCATCTATCATTTTCTTGATAAATGTAGTCTTTCCAGCTCCAAGGAAACCTGAAATAATGTCAATTTTTGTCATTGTAATTCACTCCTTTTCTTTTCACTAAGTCCTATTTTACTAGCAATAATACAAATATGCAAATTAAATTTTTAATTATTAAATTATGTTGACACATAACAAAAGAACTACCGCACGCGGTAGTCCTCTCTAATACATTAATTGTATTTTCTTTTTCTAGCTGCTTCAGATTTCTTCTTACGCTTTACGCTTGGTTTCTCGTAATGCTCACGCTTACGGATCTCCTGCTGGATGCCTGCTTTTGCACAGTTTCTCTTGAATCTGCGTAATGCGCTATCTAAAGTCTCGTTTTCTTTAACTATTACACTAGACATAACCTAAAACCTAACCTCCCTCCAGTTGTGTATTGTGCATCAACTGTTAGGTATCTATACTTAATTGCACTAACATGTATTTTATCAAAATATCCGGATTTGTCAAGATAAATCCGGATATTTTTAAAGAAATTATTATTTTAATTATATCAGGTAAAACATCACTCCAAAATGACTCTAATCAAGCTTGATAAAGATTGATGTTTCCTTTTTCAGTGAATCTGCAATCTCATAGTTTTCATCCATCTTGTGTGAGATATTGTCCATATCCTCAACAATAAGCTGTGTACTGTCAGCCGCTGAAACCACTCCGTTCACACCCTCATTTATAGCATGTGAAATGGTGTTGATTGAAGAAGAAATCTCAAGCATGGACTGCTTCAGTGAATCAGTCTTCTCCTTGAAATCAGTCATGGTACCTCAATGAATGAACCTTGTCGTTGTACTCCACACCGGACTCAACAAATCTCTCAAACTCCGGAAGAATCGAATCATTAATATAGCTGACAAGACCATTGGCGTTGTCAGAAAATGATTGTACCGAATTGGTAACTACCGCATTGATACGCTGGATATTGTTGGCTGCCTCCTGGCTGGCTGCAGCAAGCTGGCTGATTTCACTGGCTACAACCGCAAAACCTCTGCCTGCCTCTCCTGCCTTGCTGCCTCAATAGAAGCATTTAATGCCAGCAGATTGGTCTGACTTGCAATGTTTAAAATATCATTGGTAAGTGAATTGACCTGCTTTACGCTGTTGCTATCCTCAATAGCCTTCTGCAATACCTCGAGAATCTCCGAAACCTTCCTGTCTGTTGACTCCATGTTTGTACGTGCAACAGACTCCATTGACTGTGCATGAGCCTTCATATCCTTGGTGTATCCGGTCAGTTCATCTGTCTTTTCAGCAATAAGCTCAACCTCTTTTGCCACATTATCTGTGTTGGTATTGATAACAGATTGCGTTTTCGGAGATATCCTGCATGGTAGCAGACAGCTCCTCTGTTAAAGCCGAAAGATCGGACACACTGCTGTTGCTTGTCTGAACACTCTGACGCACATCATCAACAACCCTCTCCATCCTGGCCGAGTTGGTGACAACAGCCTTGAATATACCTGCAGCTTTGTCATAAAGACATTGATGCCCTTCCTACGGCGTCAACCCTCGAGCAACTTGTTGATAGGAGTAACCCTCTGCGTCAAATCGCCCTTCTTGTTATCAATATTGACTATGATGCCGTTGATTTCCTTCTGTGTACGAAGCAGAGGCTTGATAACCATGGTGACAACAGCAAAAACAACAACAGTAATGCAATTATACTTATTGCAATAGTAAATGTACATGTGACAACAGATGCGCGATAAGTACTTTCGAGGCTCTTTCTCTCCTCCTGTGTAACAGAATTGACATGCTCACGCATTGACGAAATAGCTTTTTCAATGTTATTAGAATATTTTGCAATAGAGCCATTTGCCGTTTATACGCTTCCTCGTTTTTACCGGCGGCAGAATAGGCCATTACATTGCCACACTCCTTGACCAGGCTTGTTATAGTTTTCACAGATAATTCTATAGTTTCTCTTGGTCTCCAAGGTTACATAAGGATTATAATCATCAAGGAGCTGCTTTAGCTTTTCCTCGTGATTTCTCACTTCACTTACAATATCAATCATTGATGATAGATCCGTCGATATAATATGAGCCAGTGCCAGTGTATGAATATTCACAGTCTCCATCTCAATATCATTAAGCATCTCCGTGCCAACCATTGAGGTGTCCACAATCTGAGAAGCAGCATCATTTACCTTTGATAAATTTTTAAGAGATAAACCACTTGAAATAACACTTACAAAGCCTACAACGAAAACAGGAATAAGTATCAATTTTTGTACTTAACTTTTTCTTTCCCTTGACCTTTGGTTTGTTATTAACCTTTTGAGCTTTTTTTGTGTTGAGAGTTTTTTTAACTTTTGGTGCTTTTGCAGGATTTGCTGCTTTTGCTTTCACCTTTTTTTGTTTTACTGCGCTATTTTTAACAGCTGCTTTACTTTTTTTTGAATCTAATTTCATGTTATATACCCCTCTACTTAGCTACAGATTGTGTTATCCCCGCAACAAAATTATCCATTATCTCCTGAAGATCTGTATTATCAGGATTACCGGCCGCCATTTTTTCGCCAAACTCTGTCGCAGCATCCCAGTAAGAATTTCCAACTCTTTGGAGCTTTCCGTACTGTGCCTGATCCATAACAGCCATAATAGCAGGAACCTTTTTGACCGCATCATCTGCGGCTGCCGCTTTATTGGCAGGGCCTGCATTCTTCATCTCAAAGCGGAGCTTCTGGTTATCCTCGTTTGTAAACCACTGGGCAAGCTTATTTGCCCACTCAGGATACTCGGTGTATGCATTTACAGCCATATATTTATAGCCTTTAAACGATGACATCTGAATCTGCTGTCCGGCACATGTGTATGTAGGCAGCTTTACAGCACCATAATCATCGCCCCATAATTCCTTGATTTTTGCCGCATTCCAGCATCCACTGACACCGGCAATAATACTTCCGTCCTGTACTCCTGCAATAAAATCGTCCTGTACACAGTTCTTAAAACCCGGCTTAGCCGCAATATCAAGCATAGCCTGTGCTATATCAACACCCTTGATGTCCGTGATGATTGCATTCCAGTTGCAGTGGTTTGTCACACCATCATCATTCACGCCAAAATCAAGCCCTGTATTTCCAAAAAATGAATACAGATACCAGCCTGAGCTCCAGTCCATAGTCAAGTACTTACCATTTGCCCCTGCAATGTCGAGCATGCCATCAAGCGTAGCCACATCGCTGTCTGAGAAATAATTCTTATTGTAATACATAAAATATCCATTGTCAGCGGTCAGCGGATATCCATATAATTTGCCATCGATAGTGGCAGCCTCAACCGCACTTTCATCGTTAGCCTTTTTAACGGCATCCACATCCTCTATCTCATAAAGAGCGCCTCCCGCTACCATAGAAGTTATCTGGTCATCCGCTATAGGGAATACATCCGCACCATTATGCACATTTGATAATATATTATCTCTGGCATCAGAATCCTCTGACTCCTCGATAATTATATTAAAATCAGTTCCTTTATTAGCCTCCTTGAAGCTTTCAATCATCTGTGTAGTAATATCCACATCATTCTTCGAACACCAGACGTGCATCTTTACTTCCTTATTCTTCGCTTTATCCGAAGAATTCTCCGTCGTCCCCACCTGTGTATTGTCATGTGATTTATTTGATACTCCGCATCCAGTAAGTAATGAAACCCCAATGGCAGCCACAAGTGTTGCAGCTATTAACCTCTTCATACATATTCATCCTTTCAGTTTAATCCCAATTATAATTTAGTACAATTTTACCATACTTTCACACAAAAAATAGGTCTAATTTGATTTTTTTAACAAATTTAGACCTATTTTTTAAAAGATGCATTTTAAAGCACTATATAAGCATTTTTGTTACTTAATCATACCTGAAAGTGCGTCCTTACTGAAGCAATAGCATCAGGAATACCTGCCGGGTTCTTTCCACCGGCCTGAGCCATGTTAGGGCGTCCACCGCCGCCACCGCCTACCTTTGAGGCGATTGCCTTGATTAAGTTTCCTGCATGTGCACCGCTCTTTATGGCAGCATCTGTTGCCATGGCAACAAGATTTACCTTGCTTCAATTTGAAGAAAGCAAGCACGATAACTCCCTCGCCAAGCTTTTCCTTGATGGAATCGCCAAGATCACGCAGTCCGTTCATATCAACGCCGTCAACACTTGTTGCAAGAAGCTTGATGCCGTTTACATCAACTACCTGATCCATAACATCGCCGAGCGCATCCTTGCTGCCTTGCTCTTAAGAGACTCATTCTCACTCTGAAGTGCCTTCATCTCAGCCATCAGGTGCTCAAGTCTCTCTTTGAGGTTGGCAGGAGTTGATTTAACAACCTTAGCAGCCTCCTCAAGCTCCTTCTCCATATTGCTGTAGTAAGCGAATACATTGTCGCCTGTGATAGCCTCGATACGTCTGACGCCAGCAGCTACACCGCTCTCCGAAAGAATCTTGAATACCTTGATATCAGATGTATTCTTTACATGTGTACCACCGCAGAACTCCTTAGAAAAATCGCCCATTGATACGACACGTACCTTTCACCGTATTTCTCGCCGAAGAGAGCCATGGCACCTGTCTTTTAGCCTCATCGACAGTCATGATATCTGTGTGAACTTCAATAGCTTCGTTGATTTTCTCGTTTACGATATCCTCAACCCTTTAAGCTCCTCAGCAGTCATAGCAGAAAAATGAGAGAAATCAAACGTGTTCTCTCAGCATCCTGATAAGAACCTGCCTGCTCTACATGTGTGCCGAGTACCTCACGCAATGCCTTCTGAAGCAGATGAGTGGCAGAGTGATTTCTGCATGTGTTTGTTCTTGTTTTTGTATCAACAGAAAGTGTAGCCTTCTCGCCTGTGCGGATCATACCCTCTGACACATAACCTACATGTGCATATCTGTTGCCGACTACCTTTACAGTATCCTCAACAACAAATGTACCGCTCTCTGTCTTTATGATACCCTTATCACCCTGCTGACCACCCATTGTGGCATAGAAAGGTGTGTTTGGCACGATTACAGAACCCTTATCACCATCTGAAAGAGCCTCGACTACATCATCCGATGTGGTAAGGAAAGCAATCTCAGCTGTGTCAGTAAGCTTGTCATAGCCTGTGAACTCTGTAGTAATTTCAGAATCTATATCATTGTAAACATTGGCATCAGCACCCATATAGTTTGTTTCCTTGCGGGCTCCTCTTGCCTTCTGTCTCTGAGCCTCCATACAACTCTCAAAGCCACGCCTCATCATATGTGAAGCCCTTCTCCTCGAGAATTTCTGCCGTAAGGTCTACAGGGAAGCCGTATGTATCGTAAAGCTTGAATGCATCCTCTCCTGAAAGCACCTTGACCCCGTCAGCCTTCATATGCTCTTCCATATCTGCAAGGATACCAAGTCCCTGGTCGATAGTCTTCGCGAACTTCTCCTCTTCCTGAGTGAGCACTTTAAGGATGAAATCCTTTCTCTCCTCAAGCTCCGGATAACCGTCCTTGCTCTCATCGATGACAACCTGCGCGATTTTGCCAAGGAAGGCTCCCTGTATGCCAAGTGTACGTCCATGCATAGCGGCACGTCTGATGATACGGCGAAGCACATAGCCCCTGCCCTCGTTAGATGGCATAACTCCGTCAGAAATAAGGAATGTAGACGAACGGATATGGTCTGTGATAAGACGGATAGAAACATCGTCCATCTCATCGACATGATATTTCTTGCCTGAAAGCTCGCAGACCTTGTCACGGATAGCCTTCATGGTATCAATATCGAATACCGAATCAACATCCTGCATTACAACAGCAAGACGCTCAAGTCCCATACCTGTATCAATGTTCTTATGCTCAAGCTCAGTGTATCCACCGTGTCCGTCACCGTTAAACTGTGTGAATACGTTGTTCCACACCTCCATGAAACGGTCACAGTCACAGCCTACCTTACAATCAGGCTTGCCACAGCCGTACTTCTCACCGCGGTCGTAGTAAATCTCAGAGCAAGGACCACAAGGACCTGCTCCATGCTCCCAGAAGTTGTCACACTCACCGGTCTTTGGATCTCTGTAGAAACGTGTAATACGATCTCCAGGCACTCCTACTTCCTTAGTCCAGATATCAAATGCCTCATCATCCTCACCGTAGATGGAAGGATAAAGCCTGTCCTTTTCAAGACCGAGCACCTCTGTCAAAAACTCCCATGACCATGCGATTGCTTCATGCTTGAAATAATCGCCAAACGAGAAAGTTTCCGAGCATCTCAAAAATGTAAGATGACGAGCTGTCTTACCTACATTCTCGATATCACCTGTTCTGACACACTTCTGGCATGTAGTCACACGGCGTCTTGGTGGAACCTCCTGTCCTGTAAAATATGGTTTAAGCGGTGCCATACCTGCATTAATAAGAAGCAGACTGTTGTCATTGTGAGGCACCAGTGAAAAACTCTTCATTGCGAGATGTCCCTTGCTCTCAAAGAACTCAAGTACATACGACGTAATTCGTTAACGCCATAACTCTTCTTCATTACTTGAATCTCCTATTCTTTTGTCTTTGCGTCCTTCATTTTACGAAGCTTTACCCCTATTAAAGCCCCACAAAAACCTATGGCCGCCAAAACAATCATAATAATAACATATTGTGCTACGCACATGAAAAAGTCCCCCATAATTACCCTCCTAAATTTATTGAACTAATTTATTATAAATGAATTTGTGAAATAATTCAATAGTTCTCTCCAAAAGCAAACGTCTGATTTTCACGTTCAATCTCAATAACCCTGTCAGCCATGTCCTTATTGCTCAGCCTCTTTTTGTATTCAGTAATACCGCTGTAGTCCTGCCACATGTGCATAGGAAACACAAACTCTGCCGAGGTATTTTGTAAAAAATAATCAAAACCCTTGACTGATACTCCATAAGCTTTGGATCCATCGGGAAAAAAGCCACGTTTATTGGTTTTTCCGAAAGCTTTTTATCTCATGCCTGAAGGCTCTGCGCACTCTGCCGTTTATCAAATCACCGGCGCATCCCACTCCCAGTCGTTTAAATCACCGGCATGAAACAGGCTCACACCGTTTGAGGCAACATAAAACGCCACACCGGCATCGGTGGATCTAAGTGTCATTATATCCAGATCATCCACATGATATGTATTGTCAGGTGAAACAAATGTCACCCTGTCCCTGACAGCGGGATCAATGCCATGCTTTGATAAAAAATGCGGACTGATACGGATATCCTTCGAAAAAACATAATGTATATTCGGATATTTGTCAGCCAGACGCAAAATATCCATATCATAATGATCCTTGTGGCTGTGACTTGCAAACATATAGATTTTTGTATCCGGCTCATAAGATGGCAGCTTTCCGGTAAAATGCATACCCTCCACCTTGTCTCCATCAAAATAATCAAATATAAGCACCTTGTCATCCAGTTCCACAAGAAAACAACTGTGATGTATAAAAT
>ENA-OQHP01000606-OQHP01000606.1-human-gut-metagenome-genome-assembly--contig:-NODE-606-length-11516-cov-2.638247_pt1 | contig 11516 bp, 16 predicted proteins | sample MGYA00242563_ERZ504717 | MGnify/ENA primary metagenome ERZ504717 (study PRJEB26092, sample SAMD00036212) | human gut metagenome | host: Homo sapiens | study: EMG produced TPA metagenomics assembly of...
CGTATACTACAACAAGCGGAACATATTATATAATAAGGTAGTCGATGGCGTTTTTCCGTTAGTACCAGTTACTCCTACTAATTCCGAGTTTGGAAGTCGGGTCTCCATAGAATGTAGTAGCAAGTTTGCCAACAGCTTCTTCTGTGTCTGACAATTGTACATAAGTCACATTAGATTCTATGTGTACAGGCAGTTGTTCACAAACAATTACTGTGGCTCCATTCTCAATGGCTTTGGAAATATAGTTATGTCCGTCAGCTTGCGTTCCTTTTACGGCTACAAACATGAATCCGTTTTTCACCATGCGAGAATCCATGTGAATACCATTTACCTCCAGGTTGGTATCTCCTATGATTTGCTGTGCGTTGACAGCTTTTAGCATATTCTCAAGTTTCATTGCTTTCTAGTTTAATGTTATTGTTTGTCCTTTATGTAAATAAGAGCCTGCATTCAGGCTTTGTCTGATTACCTTTCCTGTACCAGATAAGCGTACACGGAGTCCTTTGCTTTCCAATAAATAGACTGCGTCCTTTGCTCCCATACCTCTTACGTTAGGTACTAAATTCTTTTCCGTATTTGTTCGCTTCAGTTCTGCATAAGTCGTTGTGCAGTTCGCTTTGCCCCAGATAGGAGTACTGCTTTTCGGTATGCTTGAACTATTACTCTGAATATTCAGATTCTGTAATACATAAGATGCTTCGCGCAAGTCTCCATTCTTTACTTCAGGAATAATAATTGAAGTTGAGTCTTTTGCTGAGGCTAAATCCTGATACAGATGCTTAGCATAAATACGTTCAGCAATCCGGCTGAATACGCTACCAGCTTGCAAACCTCCTGATGCAGGACCATGCGGTATCTGAATGGATACCATACAACTGTATTTAGGCGCTTCAGATGGGAAATAGCCGCAGAAGCTGACTAAGTAACTTACTCCTCCAGCTTTGTATCCAGCTTTCCCTTGAGAAACCTGGCGGTACCTGTTTTTCCGGATACACTAAACTGCTTACTTCCGGCAGGCTTGGCCAGTCCTTGAGAAACCACCTTTCGTAGAATCCCTTGAATCATGGTCAGAGTAGTGTCCGAACAGATTTTAGGATTTACAATCTCTGTCGGGAATTCTTGTATGATTTCTCCATCTTTTGCGATAGCCTTTACAAACTTAGGCTTGACCATGACTCCGTTATTGGCTATGGCATTGTAAAAATTCAGCATATAGATAGGAGGAATCATCGTTTCGTATCCGATACTCATCCAAGGCAAAGAGGTCTTGGCGAAGTATCGTTCTTTAGGCCCCAATATACGAGGACTTGCTTCTCCTACGAAACCTAAATTTAAAGGTTTGTCAATGCTCATGCGTTTCAGCCCATCTATAAATTTCTGTGGATTGTCTCCGTAAAATTTGTCAATGATGCTTGACACGCCGACATTGGATGACACTTCCATGATTCTGGTTACATCTATTTTTCCATATCCGCCTTTATACCAGTTCCAGTCCTTCATGTTGCTTCCGTGCATATTGACCACACCATTGCCCGTGTCTACCATGTAGTCAGGGGTGATAAATTTATCTTCCAGTGCGACCATGATTGAAGCCGTCTTGAAGGTAGAACCCGGTTCCATCAAGTTACTTACGGCGATATTTCGCATTTCATAATAGTTCCCGTCACCTGCTCGGGTCATGTTTACGTTAGCTTTTACTTCTCCAGTTGCTACATCCATGACAATGGCTACACCAAATACCGCTTCAAGATTCTTTAGCTGGTCTACAAGAGCCTTTTCGGCAATATCCTGCATGTCGACGTCTATTGTGGTAATTATATCACAACCGTCTACGGCAGGTTTGTCGATGATGTTCAGATATTTGTTCATGACTTTCTGACGGTGAGTAATACCATCCTGTCCTTTCAAGATAGAATCGTACGTCAACTCTATTCCGTTCTTTGCTCCCAATGTTACATCCGGATACATATCGCCTAACGTACGTGCCGCCAATGAACCGAATGGCTTTTTGCGCTGGTTGAAAGCCAGTTCATGAAATCCTCCTTTAAATTTACTTAAGTTGAATACGGGCAATTTCTTGGCTTCTTTGTATTCAATGTAAGAAATACGTCGTGGATAGAGAAGATAGTTCCGGCTCTTCTGCCGTCTGCCTTTCAAGATGTGCTGGCGAAATTCCTTTGCACTTTATCAGGAAAGATTTGATGAAGCCCTTCGCATATTTCCGTCAGGTGGTTCATCAGCATGGTGTCTTTTGTTTCTCCACCTGCCTTGAAATCCATGTAAATCTTATACTCCGGCAGACTGCTGGCCATCAGTTTCCCATCTGCAGAAATGATATTGCCTCTGGTGGGATGGACAATGACATTCTCTTTGATGAAACGGTCGGCCACATCCTTCCAGTATTGTCGCTCTGCAAACATGATAATTGCTGCTTTTGCAATAATTGCAATAGCCAGCAATGCCATGATGAACATAATGAGCGTATATCGTAATATGATATTTTTTGTCCTGGTACCATTTTAATCCTTGTTTTTTATTAGATAGGGTGGTGTGGAAGCTGTTTCCAGTGGAGTCCCTTCTGCAGAAATATACTCTTCAATGCGCGACTGGCGGCTTTTCTCCGTCAGCTCAGAGGAAATAGTCAGTGCGTCATATTTGGTATCGATTAATTCCTTTTTCAAGCGGTCTATTTCAATCATTTCCTGCTGACTGGAATAGCGGTTGTCTATGTACAGGATGACAAGAATCATAATCAGTATGATTAAGTTAGCTTGTTTTCTCATCAGGTGTACCAGTACTTCCCCTCCTAATATGCTTCTCCAGGTAATATGTGGAGAATCTTGTGGTGTCATCTCTTGGTGTTCCATGTGTTACTTCTTTTCTGCGATTCTCAGTTTGGCGCTGCGTGAACGTGGGTTACGCTGTATTTCGTCCTCGCTGGGGATAATAACCTTGTTGTTGATTAACTTGAATGGAGTTTCTACGTTCCCGAAAAGTCCTGTTTAGCCTTTCCTTCAATGTTACCCGTTTTCATGATGTTTTTCACCATGCGGTCTTCCAGTGAATGATAGGTTATGACTACCAGTCGTCCTCCGGGCTTGAGAGCTTCCGTTGCAGCATAAAGCATTTCTTTCAGCGCTTCCATTTCTTGGTTTACTTCTATTCGAAGAGCCTGAAAAACTTTTGCTAATTCTTTCTTTTCTCTTTCTCTTCCGTAAAGTGGTTTTACAATCTCAATGAATTCCCCTATGTCTCCACTGGCTTTTGTGCTCTGGCCTTTACAAGTGTGGCAGCCAGTTTACGACTGTTTTTCAACTCTCCGTAAAGATAAAACAGGTCAGCTAGCTTTTCCTCCTCATACGTATTGACAATATCGGCGGCAGTAATGCCTGCACGTTTGTTCATTCGCATGTCCAGTTTTCCGTCAAAGCGGAAAGAAAAACCGCGTTCAGAGTCATCAAAATGGTGAGATGAAACACCTAAATCGGCTAAGATGGCTTCTACTTCTTCCACTCCGTAATAGCGAAGGAAATTGTGCAGGTAGCGAAAATTACTTCTGACAAAAGTAAAACGTTTGTCGTTGATAATATTTCTTTCCGCATCGGCATCCTGGTCAAAGCTGAACAGCCGGCTCTTACTGTCCATGTTCCGTAATATTTCTCTGGAATGTCCTCCTCCTCCGAATGTGACGTCCACGTAAGTGCCTCCAGGTTGAAGATGCATGCCTTCAATACTCTCGTGTAATAGTACCGGTATATGATATGTAGACTCTGTTTTCTCCATGCGATTTTCTTGTAAATTCACCTTATTATATATTCAAGCGGTAAAATTAGAAATTTCCATAGAATCACGCATCATGTTTTCTATAGAAAATTTGAATAAGTTATCAACAGGTTACTCTTTCTGTGCAAAACAAGGAAGAAACGTCAAAGATTTGTCTTAATGAAATTAGTTCTGCAATTTTTTTTGTCTGTATAAGTGTATTTTTTGTCATAAAATGAGTGTCTTTTCAAAAGATGAGTTACTTTTGCAAAGTAAACTTTTGTAGAATGGGTGAAAATTCAATATTTTTAATTGACATTGACAAAGTATTGAGAGACAAAGCAGGGAAAAAGGCTGACCGCATACCGCGTTTTTTAGTGTCATACTTAAAGCATATTGTGCATCAGGACGAAATTAATGTGTTCCTGAAAAGTGTTGCCGACAAGACCGGTGTGGATTTTCTGGAGGCTTGCATGGAATTCCTTGACATTAAGCTGGAAGTGAAAGGGATAGAGAATCTTCCTTCCGATGGCTTATGCACGTTTGTGTCTAATCATCCTTTAGGAGGACAGGATGGTATCGCCTTAGGCTATATATTGGGCAAGCATTACAATGGTCGCATAAAATACCTTGTAAATGATTTGCTGATGAATCTTCATGGGTTAGCTCCATTGTGTATTCCTATTAATAAGACTGGGTCTCAGTCGCGCGATTTCCTAAGATGGTAGAGGCTGGATTCCGCTCTGATTCTCATATTATTATGTTTCCGGCTGGCATCTGTTCCAGAAGGCAAAAAGGAGTGATAAAAGATTTAGCCTGGAAGAAAACCTTTATCTCTAAAAGTGTGGAAACACAACGGAATGTCATCCCGGTGCATTTCGAAGGAAGAAATTCTGATTTTTTCTACAATTTGGCCAATCTGTGTAAATTTTTAGGGATTAAGTTTAATATAGCCATGCTTTATTTGGCTGATGAAATGTTTAAAAACCGTCATAAGACTTTAAGGTAACAATTGGCAAACCGATTCCATGGCAGACGTTTGACAAATCACGTTCGGCAACGGAATGGGCGGACTATGTAAGAGAGTTAGTTTATAAACTGTGAAAAGAAAATACGATTTAATCATTGGATTATGGAAGATATAATTGCTCCGATTGACAAGGAAGTTCTAAAATCGGAACTAACGGAAGACAAGCGCTTAAGATTTACGAACAAGAGCAACAACGAGATTTACATTGTTACATGGAAGAATGCGCCTAATGTGTTGAAAGAAATTGGGCGTTTGCGTGAAATTGCATTCCGTGCCGCTGGAGGGGAACCGGTAAGTCAATGGATCTTGATGAATATGACTTGATGGAAAATCCTTATCAACAATTGATTGTATGGGATCCTGAAGCCGAAGAAATCCTGGGTGGCTACCGTTATCTGTTAGGAGATGAAGTGGAATTTGATGCCGACGGCAAACCTTTGCTGGCAACAGCTCACATGTTCAATTTCTCCGAGAAATTCCTGAAAGACTATTTGCCTACCACGATAGAATTAGGACGCTCTTTCGTGACGCTTGAATACCAGTCTACTCGAGCAGGTTCAAAAGGACTGTTTGCCTTGGATAATTTGTGGGATGGTCTGGGAGCGTTGACGGTTGTCATGCCGCAGGTAAAATATTTCTTTGGAAAGATGACCATGTATCCCAGCTATAACCGCTTCGGACGTGATATGATTCTTTATTTCCTGAAGAAACATTTCAATGATAAAGATAAGTTGATTACCCCGATGCAGCCTTTGCTGATTGAAACCGATGAAAAGGTACTTGAGAAGCTGTTCTGCTACGATACCTTTAAGGAAGATTATAAGGTGTTGAATACAGAGGTGCGCAAGTTGGGATATAACATTCCCCCTTTGGTGAATGCCTATATGAGCTTGTCGCCGACCATGCGTATGTTCGGTACGGCGATTAATGATGGCTTTGGCGATGTGGAAGAAACCGGCATCTTGATTGCTGTGGATGAGATTCTTGAAGAAAAGCGTGTGCGTCACATCGAATCTTATCTGCGTGAACATCCGGAGGCTCTGCAGATAACTTCTGGAGCCAATCCGGTGGTAAATAAAACGCAGAAATAATAATATTCTTTATAGAGCAGGCAGGCTGTTCCCGTTTATTTTTCGGTATAGGTCAAGTGCATAGACATCTGTCATACCGGAAATATAATCGAGTACAGCCTGAATTTTTTCATATAAGGTAGGAGCCTGGATATGATATTGGCTGGACACTCGGTTGATTAACAACTGGGAATACGCCTTTTCCGGGTATCTTACGGCTTCAATCATTAAGTCGACCAGCGTGGTAATTACTTGGTAACCGGCCAGTTCAATGTCGACTACATCTTTCGAGCAATAAATCTTTTCAAAAGCCGTATGTGAGCAGTTCTCATAAGCCTCTCTGACTCTTGAACTGAGCTTCTGAATCAACGTTCCTTGAAATTCACCTTTTAGAATTTCCTCTTCGTGCAGAATAAAGGTGCGTACACATTCACTGATTAATACTCCGATGGCCGATGAACGCAGGTAGGCTATTTGCTCGTTGGTATCGTCCACCATTTTGCATATCGATTGAATATGGCCTAACTTTTCGGGTGCAAAGAAACGTAAATACAATTCTTTGGTCTCCTGTGTAGTCAGTATTTTCAGTTTATGCGCATCTTCTATGTCCATCATCTGGTAGCAGATGTCATCTGCCGCTTCTACAAGATACACCAGCGGATGGCGGCAATACTTCAATGGCTCTCCTTCCTTGCTAATCTTTTTAAGTCCCAGTTCATGAGCTATCTTCTGAAAAGCTTCTTCTTCGCTGGTGAAAAATCCGAATTTTTGTTTGCTTCCGGCCAGTTGCGAAGAAAAAGGATATTTCACGATGGCAGCCAGCGTGGCATACGTCAGTACAAAACCACCGGGACGTCGTCCCTGAAACTGGTGGGTGAGCAAGCGGAATGCGTTGGCATTTCCTTCGAAGTGAGTGAAGTCATCCCATTCCTTTGCTGAAAGATACGCTTGTAAGGTCCGTCCTTTTCCTTCGGAAATATGTGCCGATGGCCTTTTCTCCCGAATGACCGAAAGGAGGATTTCCCAAGTCATGTGCCAGACAGGCGGCCGATACAATGGAGCCTATTTCTGAAATATGCGTATCATGCAGTTCCGGATGAAGCTTTAACAGCTCGGATGCGATTTATTGCCGAGCGAACGCCCTACGCATGAAACTTCCAGGCTGTGTGTCAGTCGGTTGTGTACGAAGATACTTCCCGGCAAGGGAAAGACTTGTGTCTTGTTTTGCAAACGCCGGAAAGGGGCTGAGAATATCAGGCGGTCATAGTCACGTTGGAACTCTGTACGGTCTTCTTTTCGGGCTTCATGAAGATTCTCCAGACCGAATCTTTTATTTGATAGCAATTGTTTCCAGTTCATAATGTAACTCCTTTGTGATGTGGTACTTAAATTTAAAGAAGCTCTAAAAGTTAAGTGCAAAAATATAAAAAAATGGTAAACGTAACTATTAATTCTGTGGATTGTGTAACTTCGCAACTTCATAAAAAGCATAAAATAGATGAAAATACAGATTATAAATACTTCCCGGCATCCGTTGCCGCAATATGCTACTCCGCAGTCGGCTGGAGTAGATCTTCGTGCGAACCTGAATGAACCGATTGTGTTGAAGCCTTTGCAGCGTTGTCTGGTACCCACCGGATTGTTTTTGGCGTTGCCACAGGGGTATGAGGCTCAGGTGCGTCCGCGTAGTGGACTGGCTATCAAAAAAGGCATTACCGTATTGAATTCTCCGGGAACCATTGATGCCGATTATCGGGGAGAAATCAACGTGATATTAGTCAACTTGTCAGCTGAAGAGTTTGTGATTGAAGACGGTGAACGTATTGCACAGATGGTGATAGCCCGTCATGAACAGGCTGAATGGGAAGAAGTGGAAGTGTTGGACGAAACGGAGCGTGGGGCAGGAGGATTTGGTCACACAGGAACCGTATAAACCTGAATGTATGAAAAAACTATTAGGAATCATCGGGATGGTTTTTCTGCTGTTTGCCTGTGGTACCACCGGAAAACAGCATTCGGCAAAGCAAAACTTGGCAAATGAGGAAAGGGATACCTTGTCATACGAACAGCGCAGGAAGTATAATTACTTTTTCTGGAGGCAGTTCGCCTGAAGCAGAAGGGAGAGTATGATGCTGCGTTTGAACTTTATAAGCACTGTCTGGATATTTATCCGGGTTCCGCTCCAGCCTTGTATGAGATTTCCCAGTTCTATATGTCTTAGGCCAGGAACAGAAAGGCGAAGAAGCGCTGAAGAAAGCAGTACGTTCGGATGAATCAAATTTCTGGTATAAACAGACTTTGGCGGCTTATTACCAGCGGAAGCGTGATTGGGCGAAAGCCATTGCCGTGTATGACGACATGGCACATCAGTTCCCGTCCCGACTGGAACCGCTGATGGCATTGGTTGATTTGTATAATCAGACAAAGAGCTACGCACAAGTAGTTTCTGTGTTGAACCGTCTGGAAGAACTGGATGGAAAGTCTGAGCAAATCAGTATGGAGAAGTTCAGAATGTACTTGTTGATGGATAATCAGGAACAGGCGTTTAATGAAATTGAAAGTCTGTCGAAAGAGTATCCGTATGATTTACGCTATCAAACGATTTTAGGCGATGTGTACCTGAATAACGACAAGCCCGAGGAGGCTTATGCGGTTTACCAGCGGATTTTAAAGGAAGAACCGGGATATGCACCGGCTTTGCTATCAATGGCTTCTTATTATAAACAGTTGGGTAAGGACAGCCTGTATCGTCAGCAATTGGATACCATTCTGTTGAATGAGGATGTGGAGTCGAACACCAAGATGGAAATCATGCGTCAGCTTATTCTTCAGTCGGAACAGACCACGAAGACAGTACACAGATTGTATCCTTGTTCAAGGAAATCTTGGACCGTCCGCAGCAAAATGCCGATTTGGCCATGCTTTGTGCACAATACATGATTACAAAGCACATGGAAAAAGAGTCTGTACCTGTACTGAATCAGGTTCTGTCGCTCGATCCGGAAAACAAGCCTGCCCGCTTACAGTTGCTCAGCTATGCTATTCGTGACAATAACCTCGATGAAGTGATTCGTGTGGCTACTCCTGCGCTGGAATACAATCCCGATGCCATGGAGTTCTACTATTATTTAGGCTTGGCTCATTATCAGAAAGAAGAAACGGATAAGGCTATGGAGATTTTCCAGCAAGGGCTGAAGCAGGTAAATGAAAAGAGTGATAAAGGAATTGTCTCTGATTTTTATGCCATTTTAGGAGATTTGTACCATTCTAAGGAAATGAAAGCAGAAGCTTATGCAGCCTATGATTCTTCATTGGTTTATAATCCGAACAACATCGGAACACTCAACAACTATGCTTACTATCTGTCTGTAGAGCGGACTAATCTGGATAAAGCCGAGGAAATGAGTTATAAGACCGTAAAGGCAGAACCTGAGAATGCGACTTATCTGGATACTTACGCCTGGATTCTGTTTGAGAAGAAACGCTATACCGAAGCGCGTATTTATATTGAACAGGCCATGAAGAACGGAGGAGACAGCAGTCAGGTGATTGTGGAACATTGCGGTGACATTTATTATATGTCTGGCGAAAAGGAAAAAGCGCTGGAATACTGGAAAAAGGCGGATAGCATGGAGAATAAGGAAGAAGACGGAGCTACTCCGCGTACAGAAGCAGAGTTGAAGCGCTTGAAACGTAAAATCGCATTGAAAAAATACATAGAATGAAACGGTTTATTTACTGGGTATATGTGGTGTGCCTGATTGTATTGGCCTCTTCTTGTCGTTCTCTGCGTCATGCAGAACGCGCCCCGATGATTGGTGGACTGAAAGGAGAAGAGTATCAGGAAAAGGTAATTTCCGGTCTTCCTCACTGGAATTGTGTGACAGGAAAGGTCGCTTTGAACCTGAATGTAGACGGGGGGAAGAATACGAAATTATCGGCTACGCTCCGAATGAAGAAAGGAGAAGTCATACAATTGTCGGTGGCTCCTTTGCTGGGCATTGAAGTGGCACGTCTGGAAATTTCTCCAGACCGTATTTTAGCCGTCGACCGCCTTCACAAGCAGTATGTGGAAGTTTCTTTTGATGAGTTGAACCGGATGGCCGATCTGAATCTGAGCTTTAATGTGCTGCAGTCTTTGTTTCTGAACGAAATCTTTTTGCCGGGTAAGGAAACCGTTGAGGTGTCCGATTTGCATCGTTTCCGGATGACATCAGAAGGAGACCGTGCTCTGTGGGAAGTAAAAGATACCCGAAAACTGGCCTACCGTTTCCGGACTACGGCCGATAAAGGATGGCTTGAAAACACTTCTGTGGCCCTGTCTGGCACTCCGTATGCATTAAGCTGGACGTATGGAGATTTTGGGAAATTAGGTACGGCTTATTTCCCTCAGCATATATTGGCAGAGTTGCAGGGGACTGGAAAAACTTATAGTCTGGACATGAAGCTTTCCCGTATGTCGGTGGGAGAAGACTGGGAGACGCGGACAAGCCTGTCCTCCAGATATAAGAAAATAGAATTAACAACCTTGCTCAAAATGTGGTTGGAAAGATGAAACGTTTTGTAGTCATATCTTGTATTTGCTTTTGCGTTTGTACGCTTGCTGCTCAAACTACTCCGAAGATTCGTCAACTGGAAAAACAGCGTAATGAGCTGAAACAACAGATTGCCGAATCGGAAACCTTGTTGCAGTCTACCAAGAAGGATGTGAAAAGTCAGCTGGGAAACCTGGCTTTACTTTCAGGGCAAATAGAGGAACGACAAAAATACATTCAGACCATAGAAAATGATGTAAAGGCCATTCAGCAGGAGATTAGCCGTCTGGAGCGAGATTTAAAGAGTCTGCAGAAAGAACTGAAAGAAAAGCGGCAAAAATATGAATTATCTGTAAAATACATTTATCGGAATAAGTCTATACAAGACAAGCTGATGTTTATTTTCTCAGCCGAAGATTTCGGGCAAATGTACCGGCGTTTGCGGTATGTGCGTGAATATGCCGATTATCAGCGTTTGCAAGGCATTCAGGTACAGCGGAAGCAAAAGCAAGTTACCGAAAAGGCCAATTCTTTGAAAAACAGCCGGAAGGCGAAGGAAGACTTGCTCAAGCAGGGAGAAGCGGAGAAGGCTAAGCTGGAAGCACAGGAGCAGGAACGCAAGCAGATTTGTCAGGCTTGCAAAAGAAACAGCGGAGCATTCAGTCGGAACTGGCTAAACAGCGTCGTTCAGCGGATAAACTGAATGCGCAAATTGACCGTCTGATAGAAATTGAAATCGAAAAAGCTCGTAAGCGTGCGGAAGAGGAAGCTCGCCGTAAAGCCGAAGAGGCTCGTAAGAAAGCGGAAGCTGCAAAGGGCAGTACCGAAACATCATCGTCGGCTAAAAAAGAGACAGCGAAGACTTCTGTCGAGAAGTTAGAAGCTTATAAGGTGGATTCGGAAGACCGTCGCTTGTCAAGTAACTTTGAGAAAAATAAAGGAATCCTCAGTGCCAATTACCGGACCATACGTGGTGGTAGGACATTATGGACAGTATCAGGTGAAAGGACTTCGTAAATGTGAAGCTGGACAATAAGGGAATGGATATTAAAGGAAAGTCGGGTGCCAATGCCCGTGCTATCTTGACGGTGAAGTTTCGGCTGTCTTCCAATATAATGG
>ENA-OQHP01000607-OQHP01000607.1-human-gut-metagenome-genome-assembly--contig:-NODE-607-length-11507-cov-1.994728_pt1 | contig 11507 bp, 16 predicted proteins | sample MGYA00242563_ERZ504717 | MGnify/ENA primary metagenome ERZ504717 (study PRJEB26092, sample SAMD00036212) | human gut metagenome | host: Homo sapiens | study: EMG produced TPA metagenomics assembly of...
CGTACGAAAATGCCCTTCTTTTGTCCCACCAGGGCCCGTTTTCACCCGTACACCACATCGGGCAGCCTCGCTTCCCCGGTAGCGTATGTACCATTTGCTGCAGTGTATCGTCTTCGTGGAAGCTGTCGCCGGCATTAAGGAAGCAGAGGTAATCGCCCGTAGCCAGTCGGATGCCTTTGTTCATGGCATCGTACAGGCCTTTATCGGGTTCGCTTGTCACCTTTGCGATGTGATCCTTATAACGGTCTATGATGGAGAGTGTCTTATCCTTCGACGCTCCGTCCACAATGATATACTCCACGTGGCGGTAGGTTTGCGAGATAACGCTCTGGATGGTATCTTCCAATACAGCCTCGGCATTGTAGGTCACGGTAATGACGCTGAACTTGGGGTGGATGGTTATGCATTTCTTCCGGTGACTTTGTTGTACAGGTCAATATATTTCTTGGCGATGGCGCTTTCCGAATAGTGGGTGACGGCCTTCCGGCAGGCCTGCTCGGCGAGGCTGGGATAATCCGGGTCGGTCAGTGTCCAATAGATGCCGTTGGCAAAATCCTCGGACGACTTGTATTGCGCCACGTATCCGTTGTGCAGGTGGTCTATCATTCGGGAATGCCGCCCACGTTGAAGCCGACGCAGGGAATGCCGCATGCCATGGCTTCCATAATCATGTTGGGCAGGTTCTCTTCCAGCGAAGGGGTGACGAAGAGGTCTACCGCATTGTATATGTTTACCAACTGGTGTTCGTTGCTCACAAAGTCCAGCGGATAGACCTTGAAAGGCAGCAAGTTGGCCAGTTGCTGCGACTCTTTGCCGAAAACGACGACACCGAGCTCCGTTTTCAGTTCGGGGTGTTTTTCTGCCAGTAGTGCGCACGATTCTACCAGGTAGTCGATGCCTTTCCGTTTGTCCGTTGTTTTTACCGAGCCGAACAGTACGAGTCTGGCGTCCTGCGGCAGTTGGCATCTGTTGCGTGCTTCTTGCTTGTTGTGCGGCTTAAACAGGTTGGTATTGATAGGGTTGGGGATGCAGGTAATCGTGTGTCCGGCGAGCAGGGCGCTTTTCTTGGCCAGTCCTTCCAGCCAGTGGCTGCATGTTACGAAATTGATGTGCCGTCCCTGATACAACTCCTGCTTCTTGCGGAAAGTCCGGTAGGAGAGGTCTTTTCTGCTGCCGTTGCCGTGGATGAAAGGACAGTTGCCACACTCCTGCTGATAGCGGGTGCACTCGCGGGCATGGTGGCAGATGCCGGTACACGGCCACATGTCGTGCATGGTCCATACTACGGGTTTGCCCGATGCAAGGATTTTCTCAATATTCTTCAGAGACAACATTCCCTGGTTTATCCAGTGGAGATGGATGACATCCGCCTGCTGGAACTCCGGAAGAGAGGTAATATCCGTACCTGTATTGGCGATGTCCACGGCAAAGATATTCTCCTTTTTGAAGCGGTTGGCTTTCCATATGACGATACGCTCCCATACGAATTTCCATATCATGCGCCAGTTGTAGTTTAATGAAACCACGGTGATTTGGTCGGTCTGCTTGTCGCGTACCAGAAGTTTGGCCTTGATGCCATTGTTCTTGAGCGACTCCATCAGTCTGCTGGCCGCTACGGCTGCCCCGCCGATGCGTTCAGATGTATTGATTAATAGTACTCTCATTTTTGCGGAATGTTTGGACAAAAGTACTGCTTTTGCCGCTTTCTGCTCTATAAATCTTTTATTTTTTAGTCTGTAACCGCTAAACTCCCTATCTTTGCCGAGGTTAAAAGCTCGTAATGCCGGGAGCAGTGGAGATGTTGCGCTGAGCAACGGATTGAACGTCGTGGAAAACGAGTTTTTCGCCGGAAGAAACCTGGAGTTCATCGGTAGAAAATAAATGTGAATATGGGAGATAAAGGAATGAAAAAGCTGGAGCAACTGTGGCAGACTTTCCTGAGCGTGGTGAAGATTCTGCTACAATCCAAATGGCGTACGCACCTACCGTCGTCGTTCAGTAATCCGGAAGAGCTGTTGATACTTGCCAACGGTCCTTCATTGAACCGTACGGTTCGGGAAGCTCCGGACTTTGTACAGGGCAAGACGCTGCTGGCGGTGAATTTCTGCGTTACTTCCCCGATGTTCGAGCAGCTCCGCCCGGAGATATATCTGATAGCCGACCCTCTGTTTTGGATTGTTCCCGAGAAGCGGGTGCAATTGTTCCGGACACTTGCCGAAAAACCGTTTGGCCGATGAACCTGTTTATTCCCGCCCGTGCTTTGAAGAATAAGGAGTGGCAGCCTATGCTGGCGGGCAACCGGAATATCCGCCTCTGCATCTATAACACTACTCCGATTGAAGGTTTTCAAGGCTTCTGCAATTGGATTTTCGGGAAAGGGTGGGGAGTGCCGCGTCCGCACAATGTACTGATACCCTCTATCGCCATAGGCTTGCGTCTGCCTTTCAAGAAGATATATCTGGCAGGCGCCGATCACTCCTGGTTGCCGGAAATCACGGTGACGGACGACAACGTGGTACTGATGCACCAAAAACATTTCTATGACCAGAATAAGTCGCAGGCGGCAACGGTGACGCAGGAGAATCTGCATAGTGCACGGCTTTATACGATACTCTATCACATGTATGTGGCCTTTAAGTCCTACTTCGTGCTCGAAGCCTATGCGCGCCGGTTGGGCAAGGAAGTGATCAACGTTACGCCGGGCAGTTATATAGACGCTTTTAAACGAATGAAAGTATGAAAGACGGAATCATCATTCAGGCACGTACCGGTTCTACCCGGTTGCATAATAAAATACTGCTCCCTTTCTATGGCGGGCAGCGCATTATCGACATTTAATCGGAAATATCAAGCAGGCCTGCGCCGGTAAGACCATTGTGCTTGCCACTACCGACCGTCCGCAGGATGATATACTGGCAGAGGTTGCCCGCGAAGCAGGTATCTGTTGCTACCGGGGAGACGAGGACAATGTACTCGACCGCTTTATCCGGGCTGCCGAAACATTCAACCTTGACCGCTTTATCCGTGTCTGTTCGGACAATCCTTTCCTGCGTCCCGACAGCTTCCGGGCTTCTTCGAGGAGCACGATGCCCGCCCGGCAGATTATATCGCTTACGGTTTTGCAGACGGCCGTCCCACTATCAATCTCATTTGGGCTTGTTTGCCGAGCTGACGACTGCCGATGCCCTGCGCCGTGCAGCCGCCGCTACACAGGAAAAACTGTACATAGAGCATGTTACAATTTATCTCTATACACATCCCGAAGCGTTCAGCGTTCGCCTGCTTCCGTTGCCCGATGAGCTGGAAGGGCGGTTGGATCTTCGCTTTACGCTCGATACAATGGAGGATTTCACCTTGCTGCAAGAGCTTTACGCCGCTTTCTGTGAGCAGACCGACCACAGCATCCATGCACTGCTCCGGTTAGTGGAGGCACATCCGGAGTATAGGGCCAAAATGCTGGAAAATATAGCGAAAAACGAGAAATAAGCTCCGGCTTTATTGCGGGGAGACTTCTTGGAAAAGGAAAAAGATTATACTGCCGGGAAGAGGCCGGAAACAGTCGCTGACCGGACTCCATTCAGCCACTGACTGAAAGGGGATGGCTCCCTGACTGAATGCCTTTCACTCCCTGACTCATTGTCCCCCTTTCTACAGTGTATTGTGGCAGGGAAGGAAGATAGATTTGATGATAGTAAACAAAAATAACAGTTGCCGAATGAAGAGTACATACATTATCGGAGAAATAGGACAGAACCATAACGGTTCCGTCGATATCGCCAAGTTGATTGTCGACCTGGTGTCACGTCCCGTACGCGAAGAAGTCTTTAATCTGGAACTCCGTCCTATGGAGCGGTAAGAATGACCAAGCGGGATTTGAATGAAGAACTGACCGATTCGCAGATGAACCGTCCGTACGACTCTCCCCACTCTTTCGGACGCACCTATGGCGAGCATCGCGCTTATCTGGAACTGACGGATGAGGAGCATTTTGAAGTTTACAAGCATGCCAAGTCATTGGGATTGGACTTCGTGGAAACACTGTGCTCAAAAGGCTGCATGTCTTTGTTGAAGCTCTTTACGCCCGACCGCCTCAAGGTGGCAAGCCGAGACCTTACCAACCTGCCGCTGCTGGAAGTGATGGCGGAAACCAGGATTCCTATCATCCTTTCCACCGGTATGCAGGCAAGAAGGAACTGGACGATGCTCTGGAGGTTATTACCCGTTATCACAACGATATCTCCATACTGCACTGTGTATCGCAGTATCCCACTCAGCCCGATAACCTGAACCTGAGAACGATAACTTATCTGAAACAGCATTACGGACAATACCATATCGGCTTTTCCGACCACACCATTGGCATTGCCGCTCCGGTGGTTGCCGTAGGAATGGGTGCGGAGATTATAGAGAAGCACGTCACCATTGACCGCCGCATGAAGGGAACAGACCAGCAAGGTTCTCTGGGACCGGACGGTGTGAACCGCATGATTCGTGATATCCGCATTGCCGAGCATTGGCTGGGCAGGAGGAACTGTATATCGACCCTGCCGTCTCTGCCGCCAAGGTGAAGCTGGAACGTTCCATTGCTACGAACAAGGCGCTGCATCCCGGCGATATTATCACGGAAGAGGATATTCACCTGCTTAGTCCGGGCGACGGCTTTAAGTGGGCGGAACGAGATAAGGTGGTAGGCCGTCGGGTACGGAAGGAGATACCGCGTAACGAGATTATTTATCCGTCATTGATTGAGGAATGAGACTGCTTGCCGTTGTTGTGCTTTATCATCCCGGTAAGGATTTGACCGGGAATATCAACAGTTATCTGCCGCAGGCGGACAGATTGCTGTTGTGGGATAATACGCCCGGAGGCGGAAAGGAACAGTTGCCCTTGTCGGGCGTCACTCATCCGGAGCGTCTGGAATACAGAGGGTGCGGGCGGAATGTAGGCATCGGCACTGCGCTGAATGATGCCGTGCTTACGCCCGCGAGCATGGATATACGCATCTTCTGACGCTGGACCAGGACAGTTACTTCCTGCCAGGAGTTTTCCGGGATTATACGGCTGCCATCCGGAGTTACGGGGAAGAAAAGCGGGTTATTTTTTCCGTCAATTATTTTATAAAGTCTCAGCAGGCTCCGCTTTATCCCGTTGCCGACAGGTGGATGAGGTCTCTTCCGCCATGACTTCCGGTACTGTTTATCCGGTCGGCTTGTTCGAAGAACTGGGCGTTTTTATGGAAGAGTTGTTTGTATGGGGCATCGACTGCGAGTACTGCTGGCGTGCAGCGCGTAAAGGAGTACGGACGGTTTGTTTCAAAAATATCCTGTTGCAGCACGATTTGGGGTATCAGAAGAAGAAACACCGCTTGCTGGGTAAGGAGGTTTTTCCGAACGAGTATCCGCCGGCACGTACTTATTACAATGTGCGCAATGGCATGGTACTTCACAGACTCTATCCTGAGAGCCTGAACCTGAAAGCCCATTTACGCTACCATCTATATAAACGGATTGTCTTTGTGCTGTTGTATGAAAAGCAGAAGATAGCCAAATGGAAAGCTCTGTGGGACGGCTATCGTGACGGAAAACGCGGTAAATTGGGAGAGCGTGGGCAATAGATATTCTTACATTCTTAATCTTAAAAGAAATAACAGGCATGTTACCGAAATTAGTTATTACCGATATTGACGGTGTATGGACCGACGGCGGAATGTATTATACTGCCGAAGGGGACGTTATGAAACGCTTTTCCGTGAAAGACGGCTGGGGAGTGATTTTTCTGCGCGAATTAGATATACCCGTTGCCATTATGACCGGCGAGAATACGCAAATCGTGCAGAAGCGCGCCGATAAGCTGAAAATCGACTATTGTTATTTAGGGGTCAAGGATAAAGTGGCGCAGGCTGAGGAGTTATGCCGCGAGTTGGGTATTTCGTTAAGTGAGGTTGCCTTTATCGGTGACGACCTGAATGATTTGCCACTGTTGCGTCTGGTGGGTTACAGCGCCTCTCCCAGCAATACGCCCGAATATGTGAAGCGGGAAGTAAAGTATGTAACGGCTGCACATGGCGGTTATGGAGCTTTTCGCGAGTTTGTGGAGAAGCTGCTGAGCGATAACGGCGTACTGGAAAAGACGGTTGGGAAATTCCTGTAATGTCCTCTTTGCGTGTGGATGGGTCGTTTTCGCCGGACGTGTCAGATATGCGGTAACGGTATCATTCTGGAAACGGCGGCTCTTCCCCGTTTCATCATGCCTTTGACAAATCCTGCCAGCCTTTGTGTGGTTGATTGCGGGCGGGGCAATTCCATACGTTTCACATCTTCCATAGTCCACTGCGGTTGATATTGCAGAAGCCGTTTTTCCGTATGCTCTATTTGTTCTTGCTGTCCTTTTCCGGTGTAATGGCGGATGAGGTTCAGGCATATCTGCGCATGGGATTGTCGGAGATTGTCGTATACGTCAGTCCTCCTTTCTTTAAAATAATCCATTAGCAACTCCCGGACAACGAGTGCGATGTCCAGTTTCCGGTCTGTTCCGGCTTCACTCCAGATTGCTTTTCCGTGTTGGCGGTAGACGGCCATCGGACGCTTTATATAATGTATCTTCCCGAATTGTGCATTCAGCAAATGTATGGCATAGTCGTAGGTGCTGACACGGGCAAACCATTCGGGCAGTTCGCCAAACAAGCCCCGGCGGAACAAAGCGGATACGTTGGAGATGTAATTGCTGCGTGCAAGGTCTGATATGTCTGTATCCTGCTTCTGCCCGCCATTGCTGAGGCTCTTGGTTCCGCGGTCTTCGTAGTAGTTGATAACCCGGTGAAAACAGGTGGAATAGTCGGGATGCGTATCCAGAAAATCTGCTTGGATTTGCAGTTTCCGTTTGTCTGTCCAGAAGTCATCGCCCTCGCAGATGGCGATATATTGTCCCTGACATTGGGCGTAGGTTTGTATGAAGTTCTGTTGCAGTCCCAGATTTTTCTTCCGGTTGAATAGGACGATTTGTTCCGGGTACTTTTTTTGCCAGTCCGCGCAAATCGTTCCCGTACAGTCCGTACTGGCATCGTTCCCTATGACCAGTTCAAAGGGGAAGTTTGTCTCTTGCAGCATTACGCTGCGGATGGCCTCGTTGATGTACGTTCCTGATTGTAGGTGAGCATCAGGACGCTGACTTTAAGTCCGGTATTATTGTTCATGTCCTTTTTTCTTTCGTATTAATTCCAGCGAGTCTTTCAGTATCTTCGAACCGGTGATATAGGCCGTACCTATATAAATGACCGTGCCGGCTGCCGCTTGTGTGACGAGCAGTAGCAACTGGTTCTCTATCCATCCGCCAATAGGCAGTAGCAATAAGGTCATCAGAGTGCTGAGCCCGGCATATGGCAGTAAATCCATAAGTTGCATGGAAAGCGGTATCCCGTGTAATGGGCGGTGTAAATCATATTGATAATGTATACCGCAGGCGGGTGACTACAAGGCCTGCTACCATCGTCAGCACATCTTCCCGATAGGTAAGCAGCACTACTGCCACAGTGAAGGCTATCTTGTAATATTCTATTTTAAGTATGCCGTCCGAACGTCCGCTTACTTTAATGAAATTATTGTTGATGGCAGTCAGTATGGTGAAGCAACCGCCAAGGCAGAGCAGTTGGAAGAAAGGAATGGAAGGCCACCATCCTCTTTCAGCAGCAAACGGATAACGGGACCTGCCGTAACGAACAGACCTGCCATAATGGGGAGTGTGATGAATGCCGTAAACGGATGGTCTTGCGATAAGCCCTTATCAGCCTTTCCCGTTCGTTCTGGATGGTACTGAATATGGGGAAGGTGGCATTCTGTATACTTCCGTAAATCAGGCTGACACCCATATCGCACATTTTGTTTCCTTGCGTATAATATCCCAGTTGTTTTTGCGGAAACAGTTTGCCGATGATAACGGAATAGATATTCAGGAAGCAGGTATTGATGAGGCTTGCCAATAACAGGCTTGAAGCGAATCCGAACAGTGACCGTATGACCGCGAAGCGGAAAGTCCGTTGCGGACGCCAGTTCTCGCGGCTCCATAGCAGGGTGGCGCGCGCTCCTGCCAGTATTACCGGTTGCAGGGCCAATGTCCATACTCCACAGCCGGTCAGTGCCATGGCAAGCGAAGCTATGCCCGAAACCGTCATGGAGTATAGGTTTATTTGCGTCAACGGCTTGAAGCGGATTTGCTTGTTCAGTATGGTGCTTTGTATGATAGTGAGCGCATTGATGGGAAGTGCCAGAAAAATGACAGCCGACAGTTCCACCAGTTTGGGCTGGTTAAAGAAGCGGGCTATCAGCGGGGAACAGCCCATCAGCACTCCATACAGCAGGATACTCATTCCCAGATTGAACCAGAAGACGGAACTGAACTCTTCTGCAGTCGTCTCTTTCTTCTGAATGAGTGCGGCACTGAATCCGCTATCTTGTATGATATTGGCTATGGCGCTGAAAATGGCAAGCATCCCTACCAGCGCATAGTCTTCAACGGAGAGTATATTGGCTACGAGGATACCGACAATAAACAACAGAACTTGCTGGCCCATACGGTCCAGCAAGTTCCAGAGCAATGCTCCTATTGTTTTTTGTTTCAGTGAAGACTCGCTCATACGGATTATTTCACTTCACTGCCGGGCTTTACTTCACGCAACAGTGAGGTTACTGCCAGTGAGCCGTCATAGTTTTCGGCAGAAGTATCATGCCTTCGCTCACCAGTCCGTTCTTGAATTGGCGGGGAGCCAGGTTGGCGATGAACAGTACCTGCTTGCCTACCAGCTCTTCCGGTTGGTAGTGCTGGGCGATGCCGCTGACGATAGTACGGTTTTCCAGTCCGTCGGCTATCTTGAACTTCAATAGCTTCTTCATCTTGGGTACGGCTTCGCATTCCAATACGGTTCCTACGCGGATATCCAGTTTCTCGAAGTCCTCGAATGAGATAACGGGCTTGACAGGATTGGCTTTGTAGCCGGCTGCCTCGTTTGCCTTCTTGGTAGCGAGCAGTTTGTCTACCTGTGCCTGGATAACATCATCCTCAATCTTCTCGAACAGCAGTTCGGGAGTTGCCAGTTGGTGTCCGGCGGGGAGCAGGTCTGTATGACCGAGCTCTGCCCAGTCGAAGCTGTCCATGTTCAGCATCTTGCGGAGCTTTTCGCTGCTGAACGGCAGGAACGGTTCGAAAGCGATGGCAAGGTTGCAACCAGTTGCAGGGAGATATTCAGGATGGTGGCTACACGCGGCATGTCCGTCTTGGCAAGCTTCCAGGGTTCGGTGTCTGCCAGATATTTATTACCGATACGTGCCAGGTTCATGGCTTCCTTCTGCGCATCGCGGAATTTGAATACGTCGAGCAGCTTCTCCACTTCTTCTTTTACGTCGGCAAACTCTTTCAGTGTTTCGCGGTCGTAGTCGTTCAGTTCGCCGGCAGCGGGCACTACACCGTCGAAGTATTTCTTGGTGAGTTGCAGGGCACGGTTTACGAAGTTGCCGTATACCGCTACCAGCTCGTTGTTGTTACGTGCCTGGAAGTCTTTCCAAGTGAAGTCGTTGTCTTTTGTTTCCGGAGCGTTGGCAGTGAGCACATAGCGCAGCACGTCCTGCTTGCCGGGGAAGTCTTCCAGATACTCGTGCAACCATACGGCCCAGTTGCGTGAAGTGGAAATCTTGTCTCCTTCCAGATTCAGGAACTCGTTGCTGGGCACGTTGTCGGGCAGGATATAACTGCCTTCCGCCTTCAGCATGGCAGGGAATACGATGCAGTGGAATACGATGTTGTCTTTTCCGATGAAGTGAACCAGACGTGTTTCAGGGTCTTTCCACCATTCTCCCAAGAGTCGGGCAGCAGTTCTTTGGTATTGCTGATATAACCGATGGGAGCATCGAACCATACATAAAGCACCTTACCTTCGGCGCCTTCTACCGGAACGGGAATACCCCAGTCCAGATCGCGGCTCACGGCACGCGGCTGCAAGCCCATGTCGAGCCAGCTCTTGCATTGGCCGTACACGTTGGGGCGCCATTCTTTATGGTCTTCCAATATCCACTGGCGCAACCATGCTTCATGTTTGTCGAGGGGCAGATACCAGTGCTTGGTTTCGCGCATTACGGGCTGGCTGCCGCTGATGGCGCTTTTCGGATTAATCAGGTCGGTAGGGCTGAGGCTTGTACCGCATTTCTCGCATTGGTCGCCGTAAGCGCCTTCTGCGTGGCAATGCGGGCATTCACCGGTGATGTAGCGGTCGGCAAGGAAAGTCTTGGCTTCCTCGTCGTAGTATTGCATGCTGGTCTTTTCGATGAATTCTCCCTTATCGTACAGTTTGCGGAAGAATTCGGAAGCTGTATCGTGATGCGTTTTTGAAGTAGTACGGCTGTATACGTCAAACGAAATGCCGAATTCCTCAAAAGACTTCTTGATAAGCGTATGATAGCGGTCTACTACATCTTGCGGTGTAATCCCTTCTTTTTTGGCACGGATGGTGGATGGGCAACTCCGTGTTCGTCGGAGCCGCCGATTAAGATACGTCTTCTTTTTCAGTCTCAGATAGCGGACGTAGATGTCGGCAGGTACATACACCCCTGCCAAGTGTCCGATATGAACGGGGCCGTTGGCATAGGGCAACGCCGATGTCACGGTGGTACGCTTGAATTTCTTTTCCATTGTATCTATGTATCTCTTTTGTTATGAACGCTTTTAAGCAGTGCAAAGATAACGGTTTTCTCTTAAACCTACAAAAAGGGCCCTATATACTTCGTGTCCGGAATATTTCGTCTTTGGAAGAACAAGGATACGGTAATATTAAAAGGTTATCTTCTTGTCATTATGTATATAAATTGTATATTTGTGCGATTGTCGTACTTTACTAATATGAACAGACTATGATAACAAACCAATTGCTGCGTCCTGCCAGTATTGTGGTGGTGGGAGCTTCCAACAATGTACATAAACCCGGTGGAGCTATTTTGAGAAATCTGATTAATGGCGGTTATGCCGGAGAACTGCGTGCCGTCAATCCGAAAGAAACAGAAGTACAGGGCGTTACAGCGTATGCTGATGTAAAGGATATTCCGGATACGGACTTGGCAATACTTGCCATACCGGCATCTTTTTGTCCGGATGCGGTAGAATTGCTTGCTGCGGAAAAGCAGGTACGTGCGTTCATCATTCTCTCTGCGGGTTTCGGAGAGGAAACGCATGAAGGGGCGTTGTTGGAAGACCGTATTCTGGAAACAGTGAATAAGTACGGCGCTTCGTTGATAGGTCCCAATTGTATCGGGCTGATGAATACGTGGCATCATAGCGTGTTCAGCCAGCCTATTCCCAATTGAACCCGCAGGGTGTTGATTTGATTTCCAGTTCCGGGGCCACTGCGGTGTTTATTCTGGAGAGCGCGGTAACTAAAGGCTTGCAGTTCAATTCCGTATGGTCTGTGGGCAATGCCAAACAGATTGGAGTGGAAGATGTGCTGCAATATATGGACGAGCATTTTCGAT
>ENA-OQHP01000608-OQHP01000608.1-human-gut-metagenome-genome-assembly--contig:-NODE-608-length-11504-cov-1.415048_pt1 | contig 11504 bp, 17 predicted proteins | sample MGYA00242563_ERZ504717 | MGnify/ENA primary metagenome ERZ504717 (study PRJEB26092, sample SAMD00036212) | human gut metagenome | host: Homo sapiens | study: EMG produced TPA metagenomics assembly of...
CTTTACAGCAATTCTTCTGGGCGGTCTGTCAAACTTAAAGAACATGGGGCAGGTACTGTACTATGCAACACCTTTGATCATGACAGGTTTATCTGTGGGGATTTGCCAGTAAGACCGGACTTTTCAATATCGGAGCATTCGGTCAGTTTATCGTCGGGGCATTCGCAGCAGTGTTTGTAGGTGTACGTTTTACATTTTTACCGGGTGCTCTTCACTGGATCGTAGCTCTTTTAGCAGCGATTCTGGCTGGTGCTTTATGGGGAATGGTTCCTGGTATTTTAAAAGCAACAAGAAACGTAAATGTGGTAATTGGATGTATCATGATGAATTATATTGGAATGTATTCTGTGAATGCTCTGGTGAGTGCGTTCATTTATGATCCGCTGCAGAGTCAGTCTCTTCCGGTAGACGCAGATGCAATTCTTCCAAAGATGGGAATGGATATGATCTTCCGCTATAATAACCGTCCATCCAGTGCTAATGCGGGAATTCTGATTGCAATTCTGTCAGGTGTTGCAATTTGGGTCATCCTCCAAAAGACTGTGTTTGGTTATGAATTGAAAGCCTGCGGCTATAACAGTGAAGCAGGCCGTTATGCAGGTATGAATGAAAAGAAAAATGTGATTTCTTCTATGGCAATTGCAGGTGCTCTGGCTGGTCTGGGCGGCGGTTTGCTTTACCTTGCAGGTTCCGGAAACGGAATTCAGGTAGTAGATACGCTGGCAGCAGAAGGCTTTAACGGTATTCCGGTAGCGCTGCTTGCTATGAATAATCCAATCGGTATTATCTTCTCCGGTATTTTTATCGCATACTTAAAGGTGGGCGGAGATCAGATGCAGCTGTATAATTTCGTTCCTGAGGTTATCGATATTATTATTTCTGTAATTATCTATTTCAGTGCATTTGCGTTGGTATTCAGGGGTGTAGTCAGCAAGGTATTCTCGGGGAAAAAAGACGGATACGGCAGATAAGACGGCGTGAAAGGAGAAGTGACATGAGTTTATTATATTTTTTGGTTCAACAAATGATGCTTTTTTCCATCCCGCTGCTGATCGTTGCACTGAGAGGAATGTTCTGTGAGCGAAGCGGTGTTATCAACATTGCTCTGGAGGGCATCATGGTGCTGGGCGGATTTGCCGGGATTCTGTTTATCAATCTGTTTCAAGGTGTACTTCCCGGACAGCCGATTTTGCTGATTGCACTGCTGATTTCTATGGTGACCGGAATGGTGGTATCTCTGGTTCATGCATATGCCTCTGTAAATATGAAGGCAAATCAGAGTATCAGCGGTACAGCAATCAATATGTTCGCTCCGGCATTTGCTATTTTTGTTGCCAGAGTAATCCGCAATGTGCAGCAGATTCCGTTTGAGAATCAGTTCCGAATTGAAAAAATACCGGTTTTGGGAGATATTCCGGTGATAGGAGGAATGTTTTTCCAGAATGCCTATATTACTACTTATCTGGGAATTCTGATTCTGGTGGTTTCCTGTGTAGTTCTGTATAAAACAAGATTTGGACTTCGTCTGCGTTCCTGTGGTGAACATCCGCAGGCAGCAGCATCTGTGGGAATCAGCGTTTATAAAATGCGTTATATGGGTGTACTGATTTCAGGCGCGTTAGCTGGTATTGGCGGACTGGTATACATCATTCCTACTTCTACCAGTTTCAACGCATCTGTATCAGGATATGGATTCCTGGCCCTGGCTGTTTTGATCTTCGGTCAGTGGAAACCTGGAAAGATCCTTTTAGCAGCTCTGTTTTTTGGTATCATGAAGACCATATCTTCTGCATACTCAGGAATTCCGATTCTTGCAGATTTTGGCATTCCAAGCAGTATTTATAAAATGATTCCATATTTGGCAACCCTGATTGTTCTGGCACTCAATACGAAGGATCCCAGGCGCCAAAGGCATCCGGTGTTCCTTATGATAAAGGTGCGAGATAACACAGACTGTATTTATATGAACAGGAGGATAATAATATGCCGTTTTTAAATGAGGAAGGAAAACAGTATCATATAAATTGTAAGGAAGGGGATGTGGGTCGTTATGTGCTGCTTCCTGGAGATCCATTCCGTACAGATGTGATCGCATCTATGTTTGATGATGCAAAACTGGTGGCTCACAACAGGGAGTGTAAAACCTGGACTGGAACATTGAACGGAGAAAAGGTATCTGTTACTTCTACTGGTATGGGCAGCCCGTCTACAGCAATCGTAGTAGAAGAACTGATTCGTTGCGGTGCAGATACGTTTATTCGCGTGGGAACTTCCGGGCGTGTGTGTCCCGCCTCCCAGGATATGTCTTTAAATGGTGTGATCAACACTGCAGCAGTACGGGATGAAGGGACAACGATTTCTTACGTTCCTCTGGCTTATCCGGCAGTGGCTGACCGTCATGTAGTAGATGCACTCGCCAGAGCAGCTAAAAAGCTGGGTTATAATTTTGCAGAGGGTATTACCCATTCGAAAGATGCATTTTATGCGGAGATTGAGCCGGATAATATGTCCAACAGCGACTATGTAAATCCCGCTGGCAGGCGTGGGAACGCTCGAATGTAATGTGTTCTGAGATGGAGGCTGCTGCGATTTTCATCGTTTCTTCCATCAGAAACTGCCGTGCATCTGCCGTTATGGCGTACAAGAAAGTAAACCTCCAGGCTGCGATGGAAACAGCAATTGAGGGTCTGCGGATTTTAATTGAAGAAGACAAGAAGCTGGGAGGTAACGATGGAACGGTTGCTGATTAAAAATATTCGGTACCTTTATTGTATGGATGAAGAGGATACATTTCTGGAGAATGCAGACATTTATATAGAAGGAAATGTGATCAAAAAATCGGGACGAAGCTGGATGTGCCTGCTGATGGGGTAAAAGTGATAGACGGAACTGGGAAGCTGGCACTTCCTGGATTTATCAATACCCATCATCATTTTTATCAGAATATTACCAGAAATATTCCGATCATGCAGAAGGGAAATCTTTTGGGCTGGCTTCTTTACTCATACGGAGCATGGGAAAATATGGAAGAAGAGGACGTAAAGGCGGCAGCACGTCTGGCTACAGCAGAGCTCCTGATGACAGGATGTACCACATCTATGGACTTTATGTATTTCTTCCCCCATGGAAAACATGATTTAATGGATGCAGAATTTGAGGCCGTAAAAGAGCTGGGACTGCGGTTTCACGGATTCCGTGGCTGTATGCCTGTAATGGAGGGAAACCTGCCTGCAGAAATGAAGGAACGGCTGGGGATTGATGCCGGGAGTCTGGTGGAGTCCTATGATGATATTCTGGATTCATGTGACAGAACATTCAAAAATACCATGATGACAGCCGTTTTTCCATGAGCCGCGTAGGCGTAGGCCCTACTACTGTGGTATTTGAGAATCCGGAATTTATGAAAGAATTGAAGAAGATGGCAGATAATCGCGGCGGTCTGTGTCATACTCATCTCCATCCAAGACCGGATGAGATCAAAAAGTGCGCAGAACTGTATAATCGCAGACCTCATCAGTGGTTGGAGGAGATTGGCTGGATCGATAAAATGTATCTTTGCCCATATCAGCCGTCATAATGCAGAAGAACTGGATATTGTAGCGAGAAACGGCGCGTCTGTGACCCAGTCGCCGTCCTGTCATATGAGACTGGGATACCCGATTGCTCCGGCACTGGAAGCGAGAGACCGGGGGATTCCCGTAAGTATCGGTGTAGACGGCGGAGTCAGCAACGACAGCGGAGATATGCTGGGAGAGCTGAGAACCATGCTTTATGTTCACCGGATTGACGGCGGACATCCAGGCTATGGACCGGAGCGGTGGATCAATGCAAAAGAAGTATTTGAGATGGCAACGGTAAACGGTGCAAAATGTCTGAACAGGGATGACATTGGTATGCTGAAAGAGGGAATGGCAGCCGATCTTGTACTGTTTTCCATGATACAGCCGGGGTATGCCGGAGCATTGACAGATCCAAGGGGAGCACTGCTGTACTGTGGAAATAATCATCTGGCAGACACAACCATCGTGAATGGAAATGTGTTAATCGAGAATGGCATATTCCTGGCAGGAGATTTAAATCAGATTGTAGAGGATGCCAATCGTTCAACAGCAAGGATATTAAAGCTTGTGAAGGATAAGACAGGCATTGACTATCGTATGGAGGCGTAGGCATCATGGAGACAGGCAGAAACAGAACAGAGACAGTGCGGTTCCTAAGCGGATTGGTATGATCGTTCCTTCCTCTAATACTGTAGTAGAACCAATATGCAGCCGTATTTTTTTTTCGGTATGGAGGATGTAGTTTACCGTTCATTATTCCAGACTGGAGGTCGTAAATGTTTCTCTGGATGATAACTCTACCAGACAATTTGCTGTGGATACGATGCCTCGGGCAGCCGATCAGCTTGCTCAGGCCAAGGTAGATGCGATTATCTGGAACGGAACGGCAGGAAGCTGGCTGGGAATTGAGCGTGACAGAGAGATGTGCCAGAAGATTGAAGAAAAACCAAGATTCCCATGAGCACAGCGTCTTTGGCTGGTAGGAAGTTATCAGGATTTTGATATAAAGCGTCTGCATCTTGTGACACCTTATATTAAAGAAATGAATGACGCAATTATTCGGGAGTATGAGAAGCTGGGGCTTACAGCAGCAGGAGTGACCGGCCTTGGAATCACGGAAAATACAGAGATAGGCAGTGTCACGAAGGAACAGCTGGAGACCTGTGCTGCAGCACAGGCGCAGGCCATGGCGAGGGGATTGCAGTTGTCTGTACGAACCTGGCTGCTGCCTGGAGAGCGGACTTGATCGAAAAACGGTCAGGAGCGGTTGTGTTTGATTCCGTAACCGCAGCTGTTCGGGAGGCATTGAAGTTGTGTGGGTTAGAAAAATTGTCCTTCCAGGGATGGGGAAAGCTGCTGGACGTATAAGCTAAGATGGAGGAAACAACTATGGCATTAAATATGGAAACAAATTATTGTGGATTCCGCTGTGAAAATCCATTCATTCTGGCTTCTTCTCCCGTTAGTGCGACAGGAGAGATGATCTGCAGAGCATTTGAAGAAGGATGGGCTGGAGCAGTTACAAAAGCATCTCTTTTCTTCAGGATGAGCTGAATTTAAGCTTGTCTCCCAGAATGCTTCCTATTTCTGCTTCCGGAGCAAAAGGCGTTACCGGCATGGGGAATATCGACTTTGTTATGGACAAGTGTGTAAACGCAGCATTTGCAGACTTTGCGAAAGTGAAGGAACGGTATCCGGAAAGATGCTGATTATCAGTGTAAAGGCTCAATATGTAGAAGCGGATTGGAAAACGCTGGCCAGAAAGGCCCAGAATGCCGGAGCAGATGCGTGGGACGCTTTGTCTGTCCTGTATTGACAGCGAGCAGGCGTGATGATCTGCCAGGAGAAAGAGCTGATGCAGCAGGTAATTCGCTGGGTAAAAGAAGAAGTTCAGATCCCGGTGATAGCCAAACTGTCAATTCATGTCAATGATATTGGAAAAATGGCTCTGTATGCGGCTGAAGCCGGAGCAGATGCAGTGACCGGAATCAATTCTATTCATGGAATCGGTCCTCTGAATCCGGAACGTATGGTACATATTCCAGATATAATGGGACAAAGTGCGCCCATGGGATTGTCTGGAGCGTTCATTAAACCTATGGCTCAACATTGTATTTATAAAATGGCTCTTGCTGCAAAAGAAAAGCCGTTTGGTATTTCAGCAGTTGGAGGAATCACAGATGGAAAGGATGCATTAGAGTATCTGTGTCTGGGCGCTGACACACTGCAGAGCGCAACAGCAGTTATGTATAAAGGCTATGGCATAATCAGCAGATGATTTCTTATCTGGAAAAATTTATGATGGAAAAAGGATATCAGTCTCTGGATGAGTTCCGTGGATATTCTTTGAATCACATGGCTTCTGCGGCAAGAAATCTGTCTTTAAAGCAGCAGCTGGCAGCTTTAGTGGATCCAGATAAATGTATTGGGTGCGGGAAATGTGCTGTCTCCTGCAGTGACGGCGGAAAGCAGGCAATTCAGCTGGAGACCAGTCCAAGAAAAGCTTTGGTCTGCACGGAGAAATGTACGGGATGCGGACTTTGCCAAATCGTGTGTCCTACAGGTGCGATTCAGATGGTACCCACAGAGCGATAAGTGAAGGAAAAAGGAGAAAAATGGAATGAGGAAATTCAAGCGAATATTCTTGATCGTTATGGATTCTTTTGGTGCGGGAAATGCTCATGACGCAAAAGCATATGGAGATGAAGGCGCCGATACGATGGGACATATTGCAGAATATGTGGGCCAGTGGAACATTCCAAACCTTCAGAAGCTGGGACTTGCTAATCTCCATCCGCTGAAAGGAGTAGAGCCGGCTGTAAAACCGTTAGGCTACTACGCCTTGCTGAATGAAAAAAGCCGTGGAAAGGACACCATGACCGGACATTGGGAGATGATGGGAATTCAGACTGCAAAACCGTTTGTCACATTTTCAGAGACAGGGTTTCCAGAGGAACTGGTTAAAGAATTAGAACAGCGTACCGGTCATAAAGTGATTGGAAATAAGAATTCCAGTGGAACAGAGATTCTGGATGAACTGGCAGAAGAAGAGATTGCTACCGGTCATATGATCGTATATACTTCAGCTGATTCTGTGCTTCAGATTTGCGGAAATGAAGAAACATTTGATCTGGAAGAACTTACCGCTGCTGTGAAATTGCCAGAGAAATTACACTTAAAGATGAGTGGAAGGTGGGCCGTGTGATAGCCAGGCCTTATGTGGGAAAGAAACGCGGAGAATTTAAGCGTACCAGTAATCGAAAGGATTATGCTTTAAAGCCTTCCGGAAAAACAGCTTTGGACGCATTGAAGGAGAATGGTCTGTCAGTGATTGCTGTGGGAAAGATCCATGATATTTTTGATGGAGAAGGAATCACACAAACGTATCATTCAGACAGCTCTGTTCATGGAATGCAGCAGACAGCGGATATTATGGAACATAGTGAATTTGAAGGATTATGTTTTGTGAATCTGGTAGATTTTGATGCAGTATGGGGGCATCGCAGAAACCCGGAAGGATATGCAAAGAAGTGGAGCAGTTTGATGAAAAGCTGGGAGAATTGCTGGAACTGATGGGAGATGAGGATCTGCTGATGATTACGGCAGATCATGGAAATGACCCGACTTATCAGGGAACTGATCATACCAGAGAACAGGTACCGCTGCTTCTTTATGCAAAAGATCTGAAGGGTGCAGGAACATTAAATGAGGCAGATTCTTTTGCGGCAATAGGGGCTACGATTGCAGAAAATTTCAATGTAAGGATGCCGGATGGAACCATTGGAGAATCAATGCTGGATCAGATTCAATAGATCTATTTTGAAAGGTTTAGGAGTGAGTATATAAATGGATATGCTCACTCCTTTTTGTTATGATTTTTCATACATTTGGGACTAGCCGTCACATCAGTGTACTGATACAATACATTTAAGACAAAGACAGTAAAAGAATGAAACGATCAGGAGTTTGAAAGATGCAGTCAAACCACGAAATTGTAGTGCCAAATGAAGATTTACCCTTTAAGATGTTTTTATTTGAAGGGGAGAAGGGAAATTATTTCCGGGATAAACACTGGCATCGCTCCATTGAAATTTTTATGGTGTTTGAGGGTCATTTAAAATTCTATTTGAATGATTTGGAACAGGAGCTGAATCCAGGTGAGTTTGTTCTGGTGAATTCAAATGAGATACATGCCATTGATTCACCGGAGCCAAACAAAACAGTAGTGATACAGATTCCATTAAAAACATTTTCTGATTACTTTACCGGAGAGCAGTACATTCGATTTACACATGAATCAAAAAAGCAGGATGTCCAGGTCGTGGATCTGATCCGGGAAATGTTTGCTGCATACGGGAAAAAAGAGACGGGATATGATATGCGGGTAAAAAGCGGATATTATATGCTGTTATATCTGCTTGTTTCTGTTTATCGTGAATTGGATGTAAAAGATGAATTGTTAAAACAAAACAGAAAATTAAATAAACTTACTCCCATTACAAATTATATGAAAGAGCATTACCGGGAAGAGCTGTCATTGGAAGCGCTGGCTGAGGTGTTTGGATATGCTCCTGCATATATTTCAAGAATGTTTCAAAAATATGCAGGTATCAATTATAAAGATTATCTGCAGGGAGTACGTGTAGAATATGCGTTTGCAGAGCTGAACCGTGCGGAGCATACGGTCAGTGAGGTGGCTTTCCACCATGGCTTTCCCAGCAGCAGAGCCTTTTCAAAGGCATTTCAGAAGAAATATGGAATGCTTCCAAGTGCGTATCTGCAAAGAAAAACAGAATCGTCCCATTCATCCGGACAGATATAAAAAAGACAAAAAGTGCAGTTGTTTGGATAAATAAAAGGTCGATAAGATAAAATGAAACGGTTATCATGGTCTTAATAGAAAACATTCTAATATGAAAGGAGACAATGATGCAGATTCAGAATATAAATGAGGAATCATTTAAAAAATACGGTAAAATTCTGACGGGATATCATGTGGACGGAATCCTGGCAGAAATGGAGCATACGCCTCTGACAAGAGAAGTCATATATGTTCCGTCTGTGGAAGAAATGGAGGCTCTGCCTGATGCAGAGGAGATGAAAAACCGCGGATTTGGCGGCCTTCCAATTCAAATCGGATATTGCAATGGTGATAACAGAAAGCTGAACGGGCTGGAATATCATCGTTCTTCTGAAATTAATATTGCAGTAAACAACCTTGTTCTGCTCCTTGGACGGGAGCAGGATATTGAAGCAGACGATACATATGACACTTCTCGCGTGGAGGCTTTTTTGTACCTGCAGGTACGGTGATTGAGGTTTATGCAACAACACTTCACTATGCGCCATGTACGGCAGAGGGTGAAATGGTTTCCGATGTGTGGTTGTGCTGCCGAAAGGAACGAATACGGAGCTGGATTTTGCAGCAGGGGCAGAGGGAGAGGACAGACTGCTTGCTGCCAAAAACAAATGGCTGATCGCACATGAGGAAGCTGGGATTGTAGGTGCATTCTGCGGCTTAAAGGGTGAAAATGTAACAGTTTAAAATAATAAGAAGGTGGGTACATACAATGAAAAATATGCCAGAATTGAAAATCGGAGTAGTAGCAGTAAGCAGAGATTGTTTTCCGGAGAGTCTATCTGTCAGCAGAAGAGAGGCTTTGATAAAAGCATACAGGGAAAAATATGGGGATAGGGATATTTATGAATGTCCCATTTGTATTGTGGAAAGTGAGATTCATATGGTGCAGGCGCTGGAAGATATCAAGGCTGCCGGCTGCAATGCGCTGGTTGTATATCTTGGAAACTTTGGGCCTGAAATTTCTGAAACACTGCTTGCAAAGCATTTCGACGGACCGAAGATGTTTGTGGCTGCGGCAGAGGAGCGTGGGGACAACTTGATTCAGGCCGCGGCGATGCTTACTGCGGAATGCTCAATGCAAGCTATAACCTGAAGCTGAGAAATATCAAAGCCTATATTCCCGGAGTATCCCATTGGAACCGCCGAAGAATGTGCGGATATGATCGCAGAGTTCCGTCCGGTTGCAAGAGCAGTGATCGCATTGAATGATTTGAAAATTATCAGCTTCGGGCCGCGCCCGTTAAATTTCCTTGCATGCAATGCGCCCATTCAGCAGCTTTACAATTTAGGAGTTGAAATTGAAGAAAATTCAGAGCTGGATCTGTTTGAGGCATTTAACAAGCATGCTGGAGATGAGCGGATCCCGGCGGTTGTGAAGGAAATGGAAGAGGAGCTTGGCGCCGGAAATAAGAAGCCGGAGATCCTTGAAAAGCTGGCACAGTATGAGCTTACCTTAAAGGACTGGATTGAGGAGCACAGAGGGTACCGCAAATATGTGGCAATTGCAGGAAAGTGCTGGCCGGCGTTCCAGACACAGTTTGGATTTGTACCCTGCTATGTAAACAGCCGTCTGACCGCTCAGGGAATCCCGGTATCCTGTGAGGTAGATATCTACGGTGCTTTGAGTGAATTGATCGGAACCGTTGTCAGCGAAGATGCGGTAACCCTCCTTGATATCAATAATAATGTGCCGGTAGACATGTATAAAGAAGAAATAGAAGGCAAGTTTCCATATACGCATAAAGACACCTTTATGGGATTCCACTGTGGAAATACGCCGTCTGAAAAACTGTCCTTCTGTGAAATGAAATATCAGCTGATCATGGCACGTTCTCTTCCGGAAGAGGTGACACAGGGAACCTTAGAGGGAGATATCGCACCGGGAAATATTACATTCTTCCGTCTGCAGAGCACGGCTGACTGTAAGCTCAGAGCCTATATTGCACAGGGAGAGGTTCTTCCTGTTGCAACCCGTTCCTTCGGTTCCATTGGTGTATTTGCAATTCCTGAAATGGGAAGATTTTACCGCCATGTGCTGATTGAAAAGAATTTCCCACATCATGGTGCAGTTGCATTTGGAAACCATGGAAAGGCTTTGTTTGAGGTATTTAAGTATATTGGGGTTCCTGTTGAGGAAATCGGTTATAACCAGCCTGCGGGAGTAAGATATCCTACAGAGAATCCGTGGAAATAAAGGGAGAGAAACATGTTATATATAGGCATTGACCTTGGTACATCAGCAGTGAAACTGCTGCTGATGGATCAGGGCGGAACCATTCATAAAATTGTATCAAAGGAATATCCCCTGTATTTTCCTCATCCCGGCTGGTCCGAGCAGAATCCTCAGGACTGGTTTGAAAAAACTATGGAGGGAATGAAAGAGCTGACAGCAGAGTGTGACAGAACACAGATTGCAGGAATCGGATTTGGCGGCCAGATGCACGGACTGGTGGTTCTGGACGAGATGGATCAGGTGATCCGCCCTGCGATTCTCTGGAATGACGGAAGAACAGCGAAGGAAACAGAGTATCTCAATGAAGTAATCGGAAAAGAAGCATTATCTAAATATACAGCAAATATCGCATTTGCAGGCTTTACCGCACCGAAGCTTCTCTGGATGAAAGCAAATGAGCCGGAAAATTTTGCCCGTATCAGCAAAATTATGCTGCCCAAGGATTATCTGGCATATATGCTTACGGGAATCCATTGTACGGATTATTCTGACGCTTCAGGGATGCTGCTTTTGGATGTGGAGCATAAATGCTGGTCCAGAGAAATGATGGATATTTGCGGAGTGAAAGAAGAACAGCTTCCGCAATTGTTTGAAAGCTATGAAGTGGTTGGTTTATTGAAGAAAGAAATTGCAGACAGGCTGGGGCTTACGGAAGCGGTGAGGGTCGTAGCAGGAGCCGGAGACAATGCAGCGGCTGCTGTGGGGACTGGAACCGTCGGAGAGGGAAAATGCAATATTTCACTTGGAACGTCCGGAACTATTTTCATTTCCAGTAAAAAATTCGGAGTGGATGAACACAATGCACTGCATTCCTTTGCTCATGCAGATGGAGCTCCATCTGATGGATGTA
>ENA-OQHP01000609-OQHP01000609.1-human-gut-metagenome-genome-assembly--contig:-NODE-609-length-11497-cov-1.517414_pt1 | contig 11497 bp, 21 predicted proteins | sample MGYA00242563_ERZ504717 | MGnify/ENA primary metagenome ERZ504717 (study PRJEB26092, sample SAMD00036212) | human gut metagenome | host: Homo sapiens | study: EMG produced TPA metagenomics assembly of...
GGCAAAAGATATCATTGCTACAGTTTCTGCTGAAAAAGCTGCACACCTGCCGGAACAGATGATTCAGAATATTGCTAAAGGTCGTCTGGGTAAATTCCTGAAAGAAGTTTGCTTGCTGAACCAGGAGGATATCATGGATGGTAAGAAGACTGTAAGAGAAGTGCTGAAAGAAGCTGACCCTGAATTGAAAATCGTTGATTTCAAGCGTTTCACTTTGCGTGCTGAATAATTCCGTACGGATGTAAATATATGGAAACGGTCGCATGGAAATATCCATAGCGACCGTTTTTCTTTATTATGTTTTTAAAGCAGCAGTGAGTTATCCCACCGTTTTGGTCTGTGTCATACCCCTCTTTCTTTAGTAATTCCAGTACTTTTTGCTTAAAGTCTCCTTGCACAATGATTTCTCCGTCTTTGGCGCTTCCTCCCACACCGCATTTACTTTTAAGGAATTTGCCCAGTTCTTTCAAATCGTCTTCCGTACCGATAAATCCGGTAACGAGAGTTACAACTTTACCGCCCCGGTTCTTGCGGTCCAATTGTACGCGCAGACGTTGTTGGGACGGTTGGAGAGTGGTTTGCTCTTCTTCATCGTCCAATTCGTATTTGAAGTCGGGGTTGGTTGAATACACTACATTCAGTCTGTCTTTCCAATCGTTCTCTTTTGGTTTCTTAGCCATATATACTTGTTTTAATTTTCTCACAAAAGGAGTCCAAAAATACGGTTTTACAAGGAACTTTGCAATCACAGGTAGAAATAATGTTAACCTTTTGTCATAGATATATTATAGATTGGAAAAAAAGCACTACTTTTGTCAGTCATAATATTGAGAACTTAAAGGAAAAGCTATGAACAGTCAGTTACAAAAGAAAGACTCTACAAAGGTGCCGGAACCTACCTTGCGCCGGCTTCCGTGGTATCTTTCCAATGTAAAATTGCTTAGAAAAAGAGGGGAGCGTTTCGTTTCTTCTACTCAAATTTCCAAAGAAATCAATATTGATGCCTCTCAAATAGCGAAGGACTTGTCATATGTCAATATTTCCGGCCGTACCGTGTGGGGTATGAGATAGATACGCTGATTGCCGTGCTGGAAGATTTTTTGGGATTTACCAATATACATAAAGCATTTCTTTTCGGTGTGGGAAGTTTGGGTGGTGCATTGCTGCGAGATTCCGGTTTGAACCATTTCGGTCTGGAGATTGTGGCAGCATTTGATGTAAATCCCGATTTGGTAGGGACGGCATTGAATGGCATTCCAATCTATCATTCCGATGATTTTGAAGAGAAAATGCAGGCATATGACGTCAATATCGGTGTGTTGACAGTACTATTGAGATTGCGCAGAAATTACGGATACGATGGTGGCAGGCGGCATTAAAGCCGTATGGAATTTTACTCCGTTCCGTATCCGTGTGCCGGAAGATATAGTGGTTCAGAACACTTCGTTGTATGCACATCTGGCAGTAATGTTTAACCGTTTGAATTTTAATGAGATAAGGTAATGAAGATCATAGCAGTAGGGATGAATTATGCACAGCACAATAAGGAGCTTGGGCATACTCAGGAGAATAGTGAACCTGTTATCTTCATGAAACCCGACTCGGCTATTTTGAAAGACGGCAAGCCGTTTTTTGTTCCCGACTTCTCCCATGAAGTCCATTACGAAACGGAAGTTGTGGTACGTATTTGCCGGTTAGGTAAGAATATAGCTCCCCGTTTTGCGCATCGTTATTATGATGGGGTGACGGTAGGCATTGATTTTACAGCCCGTGACTTGCAGCGGAAATTCCGTGAAGCCGGTAACCCGTGGGAGCTGTGCAAAGGGTTTGAACAACTCTGCAGCTATCGGTACGTTCGATTTCTTTGGAACAAGCCGGTGGAGACTTGCAGAATTTAGATTTCCATCTCGATATAGACGGTTGCGAAGTACAGCGTGGCAATACGGCAGACATGCTTTTCAAGATAGACGATATAATAGCCTATGTCAGTCGTTTTATGACTTTGAAGATTGGTGATTTGCTGTTTACAGGTACCCCTGCCGGAGTAGGGCCCGTCAGCGTCGGTCAGCATTTACAAGGTTATTTAGGCGGGGAAAAGCTGCTTGATTTCCATATCCGCTGATTTCGTCAGCTCTTTCATGCTCCTTTGTATTAGGCTGTAAGACTTGCTGTTTGTTTTTAGGTACGTAATCCCTCTCATTAAGGAAAAATAGCAGAATATCTTTGAGCCGATAGTGAATAATGCCTACTTTAGCACGTTTATTATATAATTGAAAAGATATGAAGATACGTGTTGGTTTTGGCTTTGATGTTCACCGGCTGGTGACAGATAGAGAACTTGGTTGGGTGGTGTACGTCTGGAGCATGAGAAAGGTCTCTTGGGACATTCGGATGCAGACGTGCTGATACATGCTATTTGCGATGCATTGCTGGGTGCGGCGAATATGCGCGACATAGGCTATCACTTCCCGATACGGCAGGCGAATTTAAAAATATAGATAGTAAGATATTGTTGAAGAAAACGGTGGACCTGATAGGCAGTAAGGTATTCCATCGGTAATATTGATGCGACAATCTGTGCGGAACGACCCAAGTTGAAAACTCATATACCCGCCATGCAGCAGACTCTTTCTGCTGTGTTGGGGATTGATGAAGACGATGTATCCGTGAAGGCTACCACTACGGAGAAGTTGGGCTTTACAGGACGGGAAGAGGGAATATCGGCTTATGCAACTGTCTTGATAGTCAAAGAATAAACGAACTCCGAATCAAAATCAGAAAATACTATGAAACAATTTGCTTTGCCCCTTTGTATGGTACTGCTGTCCGTAATGTTCTGCCGGGCGCAGATAAAGCCTTTGAAATTCGATAAAAACGGGGAATTCAAAATAGTGCAGTTTACCGACGTGCATTTCAAATATGGTAATCCTGCCTCAGATATTGCCTTGAAGCGTATCAATGAAGTGCTTGATGCAGAACGTCCCGACCTGGTTGTATTTACCGGTGACGTGGTGTATGCGAAGCCGGCAGAAACAGCCATGCGTACGGTACTTGCTTGTGCTTCTTCCCGTAAAATTCCTTTTGTTGTGACTTTTGGCAACCATGACAATGAACAGGATAAGACGCGTGCCGAATTATATGATGTCGTTCGCTCTGTTCCTTATAATATTCAGCCGGACAGAGGTGAGGCCGATTCACCCGACTACGTGCTTGCATTGCAGGCTTCCGACAGTAATCGTGATGCAGCTTTGTTGTATTGTATGGATTCGCACTCCTAACTCCCGCTCGTCGGATGTGAAAGGATATGCCTGGTTTACCTTTGATCAGGTAAACTGGTATCGTAGCCAGAGCGCTGCTTATACGGAAAGAAATGGCGGAAAGCCTTTGCCTGCTCTGGCTTTTTTCCATATTCCCCTACCCGAATATAATCAGGCTGCGCTGATGAGAGTGCCATATTGATAGGCACGCGTATGGAAAAGGCTTGTGCTCCGCTCCTGAATACCGGCATGTTTGCCGCCATGAAAGAAGCCGGTGATGTAATGGGTACTTTTGTGGGGCACGACCATGATAATGATTATTCCGTTATGTGGCACGGCATCCTGTTGGCTTACGGGCGTTTTACAGGTGGAAATACGGAGTATAACCACCTGCCGAATGGTGCCCGTGTTATTCTGATGAAAGAAAACGTCCGCACATTCACTACCTGGATTCGTACCAAAGGCGGGGAGATTGTGGACAAAACGATTTATCCGGACAGCTACCGGAAAGACGATTGGCGTAAGCGTCCGCCGGTTGGAGAGAAGTAATCAGGGGGCAGTTACTTTTTCTCCGTTTACTACTACATTGTCCAGCGTCAGGTTCACCACATTCTCCATTTGTATCGCTTTGGGAGCTTTCTTCACGTTGATGTTCCGCAGGGTGATGTTGTGCAGTTTGGCTTCAGGCAGTCCGTTAGCATGAGCGCTACGCTGTCCACGCGGTTACAGGTTACATCTTCAATGCAGATGTTGCGGAATAGTGTAGGATGATTGCCGCCCCGATACCGTGGTAGTTCGTGCGGAAATTGATAACACCCCACAGGCAGACATCGGCTTCGATGCGCCGCATATTCAGGTTTTCGAAATAGCCGCCTCTGTCCGGATTGGACTTGAAATATATACCGTTACGGCAACTGTCTATCTTGCAGTCCTCAATATAGATATTCCGCACTCCGCCCGACATTTCGCTTCCGACAGTGATGGCCCAACGTGCGAAATGACAGTTGCGGATGATAACGTTTTCCGTAGCCTGACCGATGCGCCAGCCGTCTTGGTCGCGCCCTGATTTGATAGCGATGCCGTCGTCACCAACGTTGAAATCCATACCTTCTATCAGTACATTGGTGCAGGATTCCGGGTCGCAGCCGTCATTATTGTAATTGTTGCTGTCGATATATACATTCCGTACGGTTACGTTGTCGCAAAATACGGGATGAATGATCCAGAAGGGAGAATCGTAAATTTTTAAATCTTCTACCAATACGTTCTTGCAACCGTAAAATTGTATCATACAGGGACGCAGATAGTGTCCTTCTCCGAATACGCGTTGGTATACAGGAACGGAATCGATACCCATCTGGCGCAGACGGTCTACGGCAGGACCTTGTATGGCATGCCAGCCGTTGAAAGTCACCGAACCGTTTCCGTCGATAGTTCCTTTGCCGGTTACCGCGACATTTGTACATTGGTATGCGTAGATAAAGGGGGAGTAGTTGAAACATTCTGTTCCTTCCCATTTTGTCAGTACCATAGGCAGGTAGTCGGCGGCTTCGGTAGAGAATTCCAGACGTGCTCCTTCGGCGATGTGCAGGTTTATGTTACTTTTCAGTGTAATGGCTCCTTTGATGAAATAATTTCCTGCGGGAATGAGTACGGTACCGCCACCGTTCGTGTTACAATGACTGATGGCTTGGAGGATGGCGGGACGGCTGTCGAAAGTTGTATCGCTCTTTGCTCCGTAGTCGGTTACATCATAAACAGTATCGGCGAATACAGGTGGTACGATATTTTTTAGTATTCCGGGTACTTTTGTCCATTCTCCGGCCGTTTTCCGGGAGGAGGATGTGGTGCAGGCTCCCATCACCAATAGGAGGGATAAGCACCAGAGTGCAGTTTGTTTTTTCATGGCATTACGTATTATATGTATGGAGCAAAAAATACGGGTTTCTCTTCGGTAAGGGGTGGATGAATTGATGTTTGAAATGGAATTTTTGACCGGATTCGGTCTTATGGATGAAATTTTACATAATTAAGTCGCGTCCATTTGTTTTTTCCGATGGTGTACGTACCGGCAATGCGTGCCGAGGCTATATGGACGGTTTCGTCTGTCCGGTAAGCATGTTCCACGGCGGGTAGTTGGCACGAATGCCTGCTTGCCGTGCGGGAGTTGACGCGGAAAGTCACAAGATTTCCGGAGGTGTCTTTCAGCCTTAGTATTTGCCGGACATAGAAGTAAGGGGTCGTACCTCTGACTTGTGTCTTGTAGGGGTCGTCCTCCAGCCGGACACTGAGAACGGTCAGGGTCAGGTCTGTCACTTTCCCCTTCTTTCCCAAGAAAGCGTCCGGCAGGCGGTTGCTTGGCTTTCCGTTGCAGGATGTCAATGTATACGGAATGGTATATCCGGGCGATGTGTGCGAAGCGTTCCTGTTTAGGAATTCGGGGAGTGAACTTGAAAGCTATCCAGGTGAGATAGCCAGGGTCTATCCGCAGGATTTCGTGCAGATAATGTCCGTGATATTTGCCGAACGAGATAATATCGTCGCCTTATTCTGCATTCGTTTGGCATTATACTCCACTAACGACAGAGGACGGGGGGAGTAGTAACATAAGGTGCTTGCCATTCGTAAGGCTTCGTGTATATCCTCGCTCAGGTCGAATATGTAAAATATGGATTGCCTTTCGGGCAGAGGGGAGTAAATCCAAAGTGAATATCGGGGACAATCTGCTCTTGGCAATACCACAAGATAGGCGCCTACCTTCTTTGAAAGAAGCTTTTTTCAGGTTGTATTCATTTAGCTTTTGATACAACACGTCTTGTTCTGCGGCAGTGATGCCCGGAATAAGCGGATTTGTCATACATCAATTTGCTTATTCCAAAGATATGTAATTTTTTTAGAATCGTACCATTAATTCCAATACTATTTTGTCTTGTTCAGATTCTTTTGCAATACTGCTGTTGGCATAGAAATATTTTTCATAATTCAGGCGCAGGTCTGTGCGGAATGCTTTACTGAGGCTGAAGGTGATACCGCCTGTCAGCCGCTGGCGTTTGTAGTCGGTGGTGACCAATGCGCCGGTTTCTTCATCGGTGGTCTTGGCGTCGCTTTGGTCCGCCATCATGTCGTAGCGTAGCAGGAAAGACATTTTATTGAATATTTTACGCAGCGGAAGGTCGTAATTGATGAATGTGTTTACGGCTTGCACATCTTTGAAGGCATTGTCGGAATATTGCTTGTACAGATATTCCGCTTCGATATGGAAGCGGTCGGACTCATAGTAAGCGCCGATGTCGTACGATTGCACCCGTATTTCTTCCGGTTGGATGCTCTGTATGCTCAGTGTCAGGTTCAGCCCTTTGGTGAAAAGAAATTGGGCTTTGGCAGAATAATTCACTTCTTTATGCCATTCTTTTTGATTGGTCAGGCCCGAACCGTTGTACAGTCCGCCTTCTATCGTAATAGGCAGGTCGGTAGGCAGTATATCCCAGTGTGATACCTACATCGCGTACGTTGCCCACCTGCTTGGCTATGAACGAGCGGTTGGCAAAATATTGCTGGTGGGGTGATCGGTGTGCGTCGATGGTAAAAGGCACGCGCATCTGCCCGGCGGTCACTGTCAACCCTTTTGCCGGAAACAGGCGTGCGTAGGCATCGAGCATTTTAATGCTTCCTTCGTCCGACAGGTCTATTTCGGCTTTGTAGGCAACAATCGGCAAGACATTGCCGGTAACGCTGACACGTGCGTTTCTCACTTCGAACGTCCGGCGCCCATAGTGGTCTGGTATTCGTATTTGCCCCGGATTGTTCCGTGTATTTCGGCAGATAATCCTTGCTTTCCAGTTTTTCCTTGTCTATCTTCTTTCCGTCTTCGCTGTTTTGGGTGTTTTGGGCTTTTGCATAAAGGGCAACAGGGTGAGGAACAGCATCAATGCGCTTTTTTTCATAATTTGTTGTCGGTTTGTTTATGTTGGCAAAGATACGGTCGTATGTGTTGTGATTTTATGTCATATGTGTTTCGTTTCTGTTACAAAGTCACGGGCAAAACGATATGCAGCTATGTGAACTCTTGCAAAAAGGCATGCCTTTTCTCTTTCTTCTGTTTGAAAACCTGTATTTTTGCATTTTAAACGATGTATATCCGAGAAATGAACAAGGCAGAAAAACGAGTGTTGGTTGGAATGAGCGGTGGCATTGACAGTACCGCTACATGTCTGATGTTGCAAGAGCAGGGGTACGAGGTAATCGGTCTTACGATGTGGGTGTGGGGAGAAGAGCCGTTGGAAGCCCGCCAGCTTGCTCAGAATATGGGCATTGAACATTATGTGGCTGATGAACGAGAGGCTTTTCGTGAGGTGATTGTCCGGAACTTATCGATGAATACCGGCAGGGGCGTACCCCCAATCCTTGTGTGATGTGCAACCCTCTGTTCAAGTTCCGCATTCTAACGGAGTGGGCGGATAAATTGAATTGCCGGTATATTGCTACCGGGCACTATACCCGTCTGGAAGAACAGAATAGGAAAATATATATAGTTGCCGGGGATGACGATAAGAAAGACCAGTCTTATTTCCTTTGGCGCTTGGGGCAGGATGTCTTGCGACGTTGTCTTTTCCCGTTGGGAACCTATACCAAGATGCAAGTGCGCGATTATCTGAGGGATAAAGCTATGCACCGAAAGCCGAGGAAGGAGAGAGCATGGAAGTATGCTTCATAAAAGGAGATTATCGGACTTCCTGCGTGAGCATTCGCCGGAGATAGACAATGAAGTAGGCCCGGGATGGTTTGTCAATTCGGAAGGAGTGAAGCTGGGAGAGCATAAGGGCTTTCCTTACTATACCATCGGGCAACGGAAAGGACTTGAAATCGCATTGGGAAAACCAGCTTATGTGCTGAAAATCAATCCGCAGAAGAATACCGTAATGTTGGGAGATGCCGAGCAACTCAAAGCGGAATATATGCTTGCGGAACAGGATAATCTGATTGATGAGGGGGAAGTTTTCGGAAGCGGGGAGCTGACGGTTCGCATCCGCTATCGGAGCAAACCGATACCTTGTTCGGTAAAGCGTCTGGAAGACGGGCGATTGCTGGTGCATTTTGAGACGGAAGCATCTGCCATTGCGCCCGGACAATCAGCTGTATTCTATATCGGAAAAAGGGTGGTAGGCGGTTCGTTCATTGCTTCACAACGTGGTATCGGCATGTATATTTGAAAATTAAAAACTGAAATTTGAAAATAAAAAGAGATTAATGGGGAAGAGATTGATTATTCTTTCAGCTTTAGTGTTGTTTCTGGCAAGTGCGTCGGCACAGCAAGATACGTTGAAATACCGTATTAGTTTAAGAGACAAGGCAGCTACCGTTTATTCATTGGAGCATCCTGAACAGTTCCTTTCGGAGAAAGCCATTGCAAGACGTCAAAAACAGAACCTGGCGGTTGATTCCACCGACCTGCCGGTTTGCCGTCAGTATATTGATGAAATACGCAGACAAGGAGTGAATATTGTAGTTGTAGGGAAATGGGAAAATTTTGTTACGGTTTCCTGCAATGATTCCGCTTTGATAGAACATATTGCCGCATTGCCGTTTGTACGCGCTACGGAGAAGTATGGACTGCTCCGAAAATGAATGAAGGAGTGGGGGATGCAGTGCGCGATTCTGTAATCAATGAGCCGAAGATATATACAGACAGTATTTACGGTCCTGCTCTCACTCAAATTCAGTTGAGCAATGGAGATAAGTTGCATGATGCCGGATTCAGGGGCAGGGAATGACGATTGCCGTGATTGATGCCGGATTTCATAATCTGGATAAGATAACGGCTATGCGGAATATCCGTGTCTTGGGCATGAAAGATTTTGTCAATCCTCAGGCGGATTTATTTGCGGCAAGCAGTCATGGACTGAGTGTGCTTTCCTGCATTGGAATGAATCAGCCGGGAATTATGACAGGTACTGCACCGGAAGCTTCCTTTTGGCTCTTCCGTAGTGAGGATGAGGCTTCCGAACACTTGGTGGAACAGGATTATTGGGCTGCTGCCGTAGAGTTTGCCGACAGTGTGGGAGTTGATGTGCTTAATACTTCTTTGGGGTATTATGCGTTCGATGACAAATCGAAAAATTACAATATCGTGATTTGGACGGACATCATGCCTTGATGTCGCGTCAAGCCTCGCATATAGCCGATAAGGGTATGGTACTGGTGTGCAGTGCCGGTAATTCGGGAATGGGGTCCTGGAAAAAAATAACCCCGCCGGGAGATGCTGATAATGTGTTGACGGTAGGCGCTATCAACAAACAGGCGGTGTTGGCGCCATTTTCCTCTATTGGCAACACAGCTGATAACCGGATTAAACCGGATGTTGTAGCTGTGGGCGAAGGAGCGGATGTGATTCGCACGGACGGAAATCAGGGTAAGGCAAACGGGACTTCTTTCTCTTCGCCCGTCATGTGTGGAATGGTGGCTTGCTTATGGCAGGCATGCCCCCGGCTGACAGCGAAAGAGTTGCTTGAATTAGTCCGTGCTTCCGGTGACCGTGCCGACTATCCGGATAATATCTACGGTTATGGCGTGCCGGATATGTGGAAAGCATATAATAGCTATAAATTAAAAATGAAGTAAAGACAGGAACTTTGCATACTTATACTTAAAGAATGGATGCCTTATCACTATACGAATTAAATGCGCTGGTGCGTCGCAGCTTGGAGCAATGTCTGCCTGATGCCTATTGGATACAGGCTGAATTGAGTGATGTACGTACCAACAGCACCGGACATTGCTATCTGGAGTTCGTACAGAAAGATGCCCGTAGTAATAGTCTGATAGCTAAGGCGAGAGGAACGATATGTCGAACGTCTTTCGTTTGTTGAAACCTTATTTTGAGGAAGCTACGGGACAGGCTTTTGTTTCGGGCATCCAAGTGCTGGTGCAAGTGACCGTCAGTTTCCATGAACTGTATGGATATAGCCTTACAGTACAGGATATAGATCCCACCTATACTTTGGGTGATATGGCCCGTCGCCGTAAAGAGATTTTGAAACAATTGGAAGAAGAAGGGGTACTTACTTTAAATAAAGAATTGAGAATGCCTCGTTTGCCGCAGCGTATTGCGGTTGTTTCTTCCCCAACCGCTGCCGGATACGGTGACTTTTGCCACCAGTTGCAGAATAATCCGGGAGGTTTTTACTTCTATACGGAACTTTTTCCGGCATTGATGCAGGGTGATCGTGTTGAAGAATCCGTTTTGTCTGCTTTGGATAAGATAAATTCCCGTTCGGACAGTTTTGATGTAGTAGTTATTATCCGGGGCGGTGGGGCAACTTCCGACCTTTCCGGATTTGATACTTATCTGCTCGCGGCTGCTGTGCGCAGTTTCCTTTGCCTGTTATCACGTATCGGACACGAACGCGATGATACGGTTCTCGATTCCGTGGCCATACCCGTGTCAAGACTCCCACTGCTGCTGCCGAATTTCTGATAGACTGCATGAATGAGGCTGCCGATGAATTGGAATCGCTAGCTGCCCGCCTATGCGATGGTGTCCGGAATTTGCTGGTACAAGAGCAACAGAAGTTGGTATCATACAGGAACCGTATTCCCTCTGCTGCTTATGGTTGCATTTCGGATGCAAAATTAACTTTGCTTACCGTCCGAAAGATATTGTACAAGCTGTAACAGCCTCCTTGTTTCGTCAGCATCATCGGCTGGAGTTACTGCAACAACGGCTGGCGGATGCTTCTCCGGAAAAGCAATTAGCCCGTGGCTACAGCATTACATTGAAAAACGGTAAAGCAATAAAGAATGCTTCTCTCTTAAATGAGGGTGATGAAATTATCACTCGCCTGTATAAAGGAGAAGTGGTTTCAGTAGTAACAAATAAAACTGTCAAAAAATAAATAATCCTATGCCTGCACCCAAGAAAAAGAGACTTATTCCCAAGCGATGGAACGGTTGGAGAAAATTGTCAGTCAGATAGACAACAATGAACTGGAAATAGATGAACTTGCCGTAAAGATAAAGGAGGCAAATGAAATCATGCTTTTTGCAGTGATAAGTTGACTAAGGCAGACCGTGAGGTTAAAAAACTTCTATCGGACAAGCAGGAAGACTGAGTCGCTTAAAAGACTTCTGCCAGCTTGATTGCGAATGTATTGATATTATAAAATCCTTTTTGGAGGCATATACGGAATTTGTCTTGGATACTTTGTCCCGATAGCAAGAAACCGCAAATAAAATTTGTTTTT
>ENA-OQHP01000610-OQHP01000610.1-human-gut-metagenome-genome-assembly--contig:-NODE-610-length-11496-cov-1.161052_pt1 | contig 11496 bp, 11 predicted proteins | sample MGYA00242563_ERZ504717 | MGnify/ENA primary metagenome ERZ504717 (study PRJEB26092, sample SAMD00036212) | human gut metagenome | host: Homo sapiens | study: EMG produced TPA metagenomics assembly of...
ATAAAAAATCAAAACATATGTTTGTACAATCACATTATAATGTCGTTTTCCACTTCCTGCCAGTCATCGACCTCCACGTCAAATCCTCCGTCTTCCGGCAGCGGTTCGGGAATTCGGCATTGTCGATGATGATATGCACGTGCCGTTTGTCCGGTAGCGCTGTGCACCTGGTCGGTCACGTCAAAAGTCGTATAGAACTTTCCTTGTTGGAGTACCACACATAGAGCGCCATCATGTGCGGTTCCATGTTCTCCTCATGATGTCCGAAAGTATAGAACATTCCGGTCATCGTTGAATTTTCCGGATGCAGGTTCGTCTCAAAAGGCACCGTCACACACTCCTTGCCCAATTCCTCGTCGGCAAGCCGTATCGAAGGCGCCATGCCCGAAAGCGAAGCCGCATGCCTGCGTCATATACTCCATATTCTTCACATTGCGCAACCTCATACGTGTAGGTACATATCAATTCTGCCGGATAGAGCGTGAATGATATGTTCCGTAACTTTCCATCCACTCCGTCTGTCCTTATCCTCAAAGGCACACATTCATAGCTCAGTCCCGCTTCGGTGATCTCCACGTTCAGCGCGTTACATCCCCACATCATATCCGGACAGATAACCACCCGTTCATCTTCCGCTCCTTTGGCAGGAGGCGCATAATGGGCAGCGTTGCCATAAATACTTTCAAACACATTTCCGTTGCGTGTATACCCTCGTGCGCGTTGAAATCTTCCATTCCCCTGAACTGTACAGCTTCCGTATCGTTATTGTAGCAAAGCACTTTATACCTTCCCACCTTTATATCTATCTCTCCGCCCGTCTTTCCCGTAAAGTCGAAACGTACCGGTTCTCCTCCCTCTTCCGGATAGAAGAACACGCACATACCTTCCGGATTAGCTTGCGGAGCATTCTTCCAGTCAAACTCAAGCTTCACGACAGCCACATGCGATGATGGTAACACAAGTCCTTATGCTCGCACGAAAAAGAATCATGGACAGCAGTCCGCATACCATAATTTGTATCCTGCTCTTCATCGTCTGCCTCCCTTTCCTTCATTAAGTTTCCGCGGCCAATCAGCCACACCAATGACACTTCCGCCTTTGTAGGTCCAAACCAGTGCCGTTCTTTCGTACTTTGCCATACATAGCAGTTGTCCACAGGCTTATATTCGTAATAAGTACCGCCCAATAGCCCACGCAATGCTGAAATCAATATTCAGCCTGTAGCCACCGGTAATGAATAACCATATTCCACCCCTGCCGAATAGTTCATCTTGTCCCAAAGCGTACCGCCGGGTTTTCCGCCTATGTATCCTTTTCCGCCTGTTTCAAAGTCATAAGTAAAAATCTGTCCGTAGATCCTAAATGATGTCCGGTCAGCGGTTTCGCCTTAGCAGCCTTTCCCAGCCACTTGCGCACGGAAAGGTCTCCTCCGTAAGTACGCCAATACCAGTGTCTCCGGTCGGTTTTCCACCAGGCATACATCCAGTTGGCTGCCACACTCCAATCCTTGCCCAAATAAGCTTCCACACCGATGTTGGGTACAAGCAGCGCATCATACAAGCATATTGGTCTTTACAGCCATATACCACTTGCGCGGTTGTGGAGGCATGTAAGGAACAATCATCGGCTCTACCGCCCTTGTCTGAGGCATGGTCGGTTTAACGGGCGGCATTGATACAGGTGCAAGGGATTCCACACCTTTTCGTACCATAAATACAACCGCGAAGCACGCAGTTCCGGAAATATTTCCTATACATGTACCAATAAGGCTCTCCGCCGCGCAGCCGTTGCATGCGCCGCAAATGGTCACCTTTCGACAAATCGTTGTTTGCCGCATCCTCCGCCAACTCGTACAACAGTTCCATCGTCTCTTCCCGGTAAGGCAGATTCTCGTCATCCTTTACCAGCCGTATCAGTCCGTTCCAGTCTCTTCCGAGAAAGACATTCGTTTTCAGCGAGTCGGGCAGTTCACCATAACGGGACAAATAATTGAAAAGCACCTTTGCACGATTCACAGACAAACGCCTGTTCAAAGGGATACTTCCTTCCGGTGAAGCTCCGCCCACAACCATGATACGCCGCAACTGATAAACGGAATCCGCATAACTGGTCTTCAGGCTATCCGCTATCCTATCCAGCGACTGTTTGTTGTTTCTTCGCGAAAGGTCCAGCACGGAGTACCCCTGCCGGAAATAGATTTTCACGGAATCACGCAGTTCCTGTGCCTGAGCATATCCGCCATAAAGCAACAACAGGAAAAAAGAATCCTTTTATTTTCATGTCAATCCATTTTATTATATGTACCATGATTATCACCGGCATCAGACAGCCGATACGTCCGGGTAATTACCGGAAAAGAAGACAGAATGTCTATAACCTATTGGTGAATATATGTCCGTAAAACAAATAGGCATATCACCAATACAAATCTTTCCAAAAGATTTGATACAATCAGCAATAATCACCATATTATTTTCCTATATATTAATGTATATTTATCTTTATCCGCCTCGCAATATGTAAGACATCTTTTTATTACATACTATCCAACTAAAAAGAGTTTATTTTAGCATTTTCATATCAAGAAAAATATTCACATTGCAAAGGTAGTAAAAAAATATAATATAGAACAAAAATTGGGAAGAAAAAGCCATTAAAAACTAAATTATATTAATTATAATATGGTGATATTTAAGATAATAAGGCTTTTATGATAGAAAATTCACTCTTTTCTATCTCATATATCTACGATTCCCCTTCTTAAAAAGCCACGTATATTTATGTATTTTACACAACAAACAACCTGGTTTATACCTACCTTATTTAAAATATAATTATAGACTAAATATTTACAATAAATCACCAAGTCCAAGTATATTTAATTGAAATTAGCTCATCCGCATCCAGCCTGTCGGACTATACATCACAAAAGCCGGATTATCCGGTCGGTTTTCGTGCCTAACAATCTCTGTTTTTATTTCCTTAAATAAGAATTCAACCCTACTTTTGCATTACTGATATTTTTACATATTCAAGAATTGCAACGAAAGGATGTTATAGCTTTTCTCTTTTATATAAAGAATAGCATATACAATTTCACATCTCTTTCTATTTCTGTTTTTAACGGACCTTCGAAATTGGGGTTAGGAGAATTACATTATGAAAAAGAAATTTGAGTTGACAAATTTGAGCAAGAACCTGCTGTACTGTGTTTGCTTTTCAATTTGCGCATTGAATCTTACAGCTTGCGACGACGATGACGAAATGGCACACAAGGTAACGGTCCTGCACCAATCGGCATTCCCTCATCGGTTGTCGATGGTGTACGCGCCACTTCCATGTCGGGCGTTGACGTAACCTACAATGAAGACGGAACCATCAAAGAAGCGGAAGTAGATGGAAACACTCTTGTTTTCAATTATGCCTCTTCGCGTGCAATAAAGGTAGACCCTATCCGTTCTTTAATCAGCATCACTTCATCCGAACGTGAAAGCGAACGCTGGATTGCTTCCGATTTTGCTTTCAACACTTCAGGGTTTGTCACTGCCTATAAATTAAAATATACAGATACGGATCCGGAGTTTAGAGAAGAAATGAATATAGCCTATACTTTCAATTACAATGCGGACGGACAGATGCAGAAAATCAGCATGAAAACCGACGGTAAAGATGACGAAGGTTCTTACTCCGAATCAGGTGAAATCAACTACACCTACAACAACAAGGTATTGGAAAAAATAGAAGCAAAAAGCAAAAACGTCACCTGCAGCCAAACCTATGAATATACCCAGGCAATAAAGAACACCTATAACGCCATGCCCCTGCTTCTTCTCCCGGAAGAGCTGGCTTCGGACGATTGCGTATTCAACGTCTTTGCCATAACCGGTTATCTGGGAAATGCCGGTGCAAACCTGCCCACCGCAATGACTATCAAAAACACCGACCTGGAGGATCCGAGCGAGAACTCAACCGAACGTTATAATCTGAGCTACACGCTCAATGAGAATAAAGCCATATCTTCATACACCCTCAGCGGATATGGAGAAACAATGACTTTTCCGTGCGATTGGACAAACTTCTGATATACTGAAACACCTCTTGTTTAACGCGTTATAAGAGGACGTGCAAAATGCACATGATATTTTTTCAGGCACGGATTACACGGATTTCACAAAAGAAGAATAAAGAAAATCCGTGTTTCCGTATAATTTGTATTTCCGTGTAATCCGTGCCCGAAAATATACGCTGCTCTCTTAGAATCTGTATGCAGCTCCTATATTGATAACCCCCTGGTCGAAATCGCTTACCAGCTGGTATCTGAACTCAAAATTCATCGCCCAGTTACGAGGCAGTGCAAATTCCGCTCCCGCTCCCAGATTTACACCGAACCGGCATTCGTTATGATTGCGTTATCGTCGATATGCACATGGCCTTCGTCCATATCAATATCAAAGTCGTGCATGTCGAACATCCAGTTGGACAATGTCAAACCGAACAACGGATAAAGCTTAACGCTCTTGGCCACCGGAAACAGATAGTGAAAATTCACGTTCAAATCCAGCATGCTTACATTGTCATTCTCGAAGAAATAGTTGAAAGACGGCTCTATACGGATAGGATTGGTAATATTGTACTGATACTTGATACCCAACCCGATACTTTCGATTTCCGTTCCGTAACTCAGGCCAAACCTATTCGCCTGTTTCCTTTCTGTGCATGGGCACTACCCAACAGCACAAAAAGCAATCCGAATAAGTTAATACTTTTTTCATACGTTCATTTTTTATTAATTTATTTAAGTTAGAGTGTAATATTTGGCAAAATTAATGTTTTAATTCTATTTAGGAAATAATACGCATTATATATTTCATACGCCACAACCGCCCGGATTTTGATTATCTTTGCACGCTGAATATACACCTATTTTATAATATTATTTTATTTATTGCGAAAAAGAAATGAATTTACTTTTATTGAACACTCCCGCCGCCGGTGGGAAACTCGAACAGGCATTGGAAAAACTGATAGATTTTGGAATGGATGCCGGCAAGGACATATTAATCGCCATTTTAATCTATGTAATCGGACGTTTCATCATCAGGCAGATAAGCGCGTTGGTAGCCAGAATACTCGAAAAGCGGAAGATTGAAACCAGCGTACAGACCTTCCTGAAGAGCCTGATAAAGATTCTGCTGAATATGATTCTTGCCTTTGCCATCATCGGCAAGCTCGGTGTGGAAACCACCAGCTTTGCGGCGCTGCTTGCATCCGCAGGTGTGGCTGTGGGTATGGCGCTTTCCGGAAACCTTTCCAACTTTGCCGGCGGACTTATTATACTTATTTTCAAGCCGTTCAAGGTAGGCGACTACATAGACGGACCGGGAGTAAGCGGCACGATAAAGGAAATACAGATTTTCCACACCATACTGTCCACCCTCGACAACCGTATGATTTATGTGCCAACGGAAGCCTCAGCGGCAATGCCGTCACCAATTACAGCAAGCAGGACAAGCGCCGTGTCGAATGGGTGTTCGGGCGTAGAGTACGGCGAGGATGTGAAGCGAGTAAGAGCCGTGCTGCAACGCATCATCAATGCAGACAGCCGCATATTGGACACCCCGCTCCTCTCATCGTCTTAGGTTCACTGAGCGCAAGCAGCGTCGATATCACGGTACGCGTATGGGTAAAAAGCGCCGACTACTGGAGTGTACTGTACGATATCAACGAAATCGTCTACCAGACATTTAATGAAGAAGGCATCGGATTCCCGTTCCCGCAACTCACCGTACACCAGTCGAAAGAGTAAAAAAACAGAGGATGTTCCCCAAACACAGCATTCTGTCGCAATCGGGAAACATCCTCTTTAAATATCCTCTTCAAATATCACCGACCCGGTTCAGGCCGGGCAGCGGCTCATTCCTTTCCGCCGGCAACTATCTTCCATGCTCCGGCACTCAGCACCGCACCGATAAACGGGCCTACAATGAAAATCCACAACTGGCTCAAAGCCTCTCCACCCTGAAAGAGCGCAGGGCCTATACTGCGAGCCGGATTAACCGAAGTACCGGTATAACGGATGCAGGCCAAATGTACAAGTACCAAAGAGAGACCTATGGCAAGTCCGGCAAAATTACCGGCGCCTTCTTGGCATCGGTAGTGCCAGTACCACCAGTACAAACACAAATGTAAACACAATCTCGGCCAGCAGGGCACCCATTACGGAAACTCCTTCCTGGCAGGCATTGGCGCCTGTTCCGCTCACACCCGAATTGGAAGTCAGCACCCAAAGAACGGCAGAACCTAAAATAGCTCCTATTACCTGAAACAGCATATACATACCGGCATCCTTTCCGCTCATACGGCCGGAAAGCAGACAACCGAGCGTTATCGCCGGATTAATGTGGCAGCCCGAAACGCCACCGATAGTATAGGCCATAGCCACCACCGACAATCCGAAAGCAAGCGCCGTACCTATTACCGTGGCCGCCAGATTGGGGTCGGCCGATGTGCACGACAGACTGACTGCCGTGCCGCAGCCCATAAGAACGAGAACCATGGTTCCCAGCATTTCTGCAATGTACTTTTTCATAACATCAATTTATTAGATTAAACTTAAGGCATCCCGATATACCTTATATATAAGGCAACATAACCGGATACCAACGGTACAAATATAAAATTTAAGCAGCATTTATTCACGCTTTAACATAAAAAAAGAACTCAATTATTCATTATAGCGGAAAAATCATTCATAAATTCCTTTAATCATTTTTTTAACAATACCGGCTTACGGCTTTATCAAATTACAGTTATAACTTTGCACATGATTAAGGAAAGGAAATCACTCCTTGCCCAATATTTACAGAACGAATTACAAAATGAAAAGTCAAACCAAGAAAATACTCAAACTGTCCGGTATCATACTGGGAGCACTCACAGCCGTTGCAGGCATACTGATTGCCGTAGTCCTGAACTTCATATTCACTTCCGAGAAGCTGACTCCCATAGTATTGGAAGCCGCCAACCGCAACCTGAACGCCAAGCTGGACATGAAAAGCGTGGAGCTTACCTTTTTCTCAACATTCCCCCACTTCGGAGTGCAACTGACCGACGGACCCTGGTTTCCAAAGCCATCCGCGACACGCTGTGGCAACGGACCGACACCCTGGTATCATTCAAAAAGGCGGTAGCGGTGGTCAACCCCATGGACTACCTGCGGCAACAGAAAATCAGCATCCACCGCCTGGCGCTGGAACATGCCGATATCTACGCCTATAAAAACAAAGACGGCATTGCCAACTGGGACATCACCGTTCCGGATACGGTACAGTCCGCCTCTTCACCTGCCGGAGACGCCATGAACATCAGCGAGCTCGACATCCGGCAAATTTCCATCCAGCACGCCACGGTAACCATGGACGACCGCGACACACGCATTTTCGCCAACCTATGGGACACAGACCTCACCCTGAAAGCCAATATGAAGAAAGGCCATTCCATGCTGGCGGTAGATTTCCGCAACAAGAACCTTCTCTTCTGGCAAGACGGACAGTTGTTGGCAAACCGCATCGCCACCCACCTGCGCACCGACCTTGAACTGAATACCGCCCGACACTCCCTGCTCCTGCACGATGCCATGATTGACATCAACGGTACGAAATTGGGAGTAAAAGGAACCGTGCGCCGCGACACCGCAGCCAAAGCGCTCGACGTCGATTTGCAATACGGCTGCACACCCCCTCGCTGGAAACCGTACTGCACATGATTCCGGAGAGCATCCTGAAAAAGGCGGAAGTATCGGCAGGAGGAGAAGTAAGTTCATCGGCACGCTGAAAGGCATGTACGGCAAGCAGAAGATGCCCCTTGCCACGCTGGATATCAGGATAAAAGACGCTTTCGCCAGATACGCCGGACTGCCTTACGGCATAGACAAGGTAAACGCCGACTTTTCCGCCCGGATAGACCTCATGCGGAACACCCCCTCTTGCCTGAACCTGAAAATCTTCCAGTTCAAAGGCGCCGACACCGACATATTGCGATATGAAAGTGGACAACCTGCTCACCGACCCGGACATCACCTTTCATACCCGCTCTACCGTCGACCTGAATACGCTGGCGCAGATTTTCCCTCTTCAGGAAGGCATCGGCATGGATGGAAAGATGAATGCCGACCTGAAACTGCGTTGCCGCCTGTCCACCCTCAAGAAACAGGATTGGGGACGGATAAAGGTCAAGGCAAAATCAGAACAGACAAACTCGTGCTACGCCATACCCAAAGAATTTTGAGTTCACAAGCAACGCTACGCTGGACTTTGCCGGCAACGAATGGCTCGGAGGGCGTGTTGAAATCAAGGATATGACGCTCCGCTCACCTGCCCCGAACTCAAGCCACGGAAAGCTTTACGGCGGCAATCAGCACCTATCCCTCCCAAGACACGCTGCGCCCTGCCAAGACGGAATGCAAGATAGAGATGAACAAGTTGAGAGTATCCCTGGCGGATTCGCTCGACCTCTTTTGCGGAAAATCATCCGCCCGCCTCAAGCTGCAACCCGGAGAGCACAACCCTGCCAATCCGCAGATAGGGCTTACACTGGAAACGGACACACTGTTCTGCCGCATGGGCGACACCCGCCTGGGAATGGACAAAGCAGGCATCGGAATAACAGCCGAAAAGTACGCGATTCGCTATGGACACCCAAAGGCATCATCGGTTTCCACCGCATGGCATTCCGCACCCCGGAATGTGCACTTCCCATACAGGTGCAGAAAACTTCCGTCACGGTAAACGACCGCGTCATCACCCTGCGCAATGCCACCATGCGCATCGGCAAATCCGATATCACCGCCACCGGTTCAATTCACGACCTGTACGGCGCCATGCGGCATCACAAGCTCCTGCGCGCCAAACTGGACGTATCGTCCGAACAGTTGGACTGCAACCAGCTGATACGGTCGATATCGCTCCCGTCGGATACGCTGGCTGCGGAAAGCGATACGGTCTCCACCGAAGTAAAGTTGTTCGTCATCCCCAAGAACCTGGATTTTGAACTACAGACCGATTTCAGGAAAGTCTATTACGAGAAAGTCACATTCAACGATGTCCGCGGAGCTGTGGACATCCGCAACCAGTCCGTCTACCTGAAACAGCTCAGCATGAAAGGCATGGGTTCCGACATGAACACCACCCTCGTTTATCAGGCAAAATCTCCGGAAGAGGGATTTGCCGGTTTCGACTTCCGGCTGCACAACATCAACATCGGGAAGCTGGTAGACTTCGCCCCTTCCCTGGACACGATTGTCCCCATGCTGCGCTCATTCGAAGGAACGGTCGATTTCAATGTGGCTGCCGCCGCTTCCCTGGACTCCGCCCTGAACATCAAAATCCCCACCATGCGGTCGGCCATTCATGTCAAGGGAGACAGTCTGTGCTGATGGACGGTGAGACTTTCGCCGAAATCTCCAAAAAATTCTTCTTCAAAAACAAGAAGAGAAACATGATAGACAGCATATCCGTAAACATCGGCATCAAAGACGGAAATGTAACCGTCTATCCGTTCGAAATATCAATGGACCGTTACAGAGCGGCGGTAGGCGGCACACAAGCTGGATATGAAGTTCGACTATCACATCTCCATCCTGAAATCCCCCATTCCGTTCAAACTGGGCCTGAATATATCCGGAACTCTGGACGATATGAAATTCAAGCTCGGCAAAGCGCGCTACAAAGATGCGGTCACACCGGCAGAGGTACATAAAGTCGATAGCGCAATAGTCAATATGGGGCAGCAGATTGCCGAGGATTTCAAAAAGATTATGAAAAGGTAAATTCAGCGAATCGCTAAAAACAAAGAGGGGATGCAGAAAGACGCTTGATGATTTTTAGGCACGGAATACACGGAAAACGCGGATTTTCTTTATTTTTCCGTGAAATCCGTGTATTCCGTGCCTAAAAAGAAACCCTGTTTTTATATTTTGTAGGTATTCATAAAAGAAAAAACTCCAAAAATCATTGATTTTCAGAGTCTTCTTTCAATTTACTTTTCTAATTCGTACACCCTCAGGGATTCGAACCCTGGACCCACTGATTAAGAGTCAGTTGCTCTACCAACTGAGCTAAGAGTGCATAAACAAATTTTACTGTAGTGGATACGAGAATCGAACTCGTATTGCATGCGTGAGAGGCATGTGTCCTAACCGTTAGACGAATCCACCAACAAGTTTTTTTTAGAAAAGCATCGGTTCTTTCAGACCGATGCTTTCAGTTCCTTGCGGAAGCTGGGGGATTCGAACCCCCGGTACGGTTACCCGTACGTCAGTTTAGCAAACTGGTGGTTTCAGCCACTCACCCAAACTCCTTAGTAACCAACATTTGTTCTCAAATGCGGTGCAAATGTATGGCAAACTTTGGACTATGCAAATCTTTCCCGCATATTTTTTTCAGTATTTTTTGCAGGAAAAGAGATAACACGCTAACACTCAAAACACAATACGCTGTTTAATTTTTCTTCAAAAAGTATTTTCTCAGGCACCTTTTAGAGTATCCCCGTTCAGTTTCCCTATCTTTACCTGCACACACCCCGTTTACTTCCCATAAAGAAAACCGGCCTTTCCTCACTAAGCATTATCTTATAAAACTCTTGCTTGCCCATTTCATGCTGTACCAACGACGCACAAAAATAGCCCCGCGGATATTTTCGTCCAGCAAAAACGCTACCCACATGCCGCAAATGCCCCAACCCAACGGAATGCCGAACAGATAGCCAAGCCCTACGGCCACACTCCACATCACCACCAGCCTACATAGAACGGATAATTCACATCGCCCGCCGCACGCAGCGCATTCGTCGCGAAGATATTGACAGGACGCCCTATCTCCAGCACAATATCGATAACCAGAATGGTAACCCCCATCTTTATAATCTCGGCATTGGACGTCAGCCAGCCGAAAATAACATGCCCGAAAAGAGCAAGAATACAAGACAGAATCACGGTTATCATCACTGACTTCTTCATTACATATTTCCCATCAGAAAGCCGCCCGCGGTTCTTCTCCCTATCAGATGCCCGATGCATATCGCCCCGCCCTGTGCCATGGAAATCGCTGAACAGATAAGCAAACATGATGATATTGACACAATAAGTACGCGTGGCAAGCGCTTCCACTCCCAGCATGTTAATGAAATAAGTAATCACCACCTGCGACGAACTGTAAGAAAGCTGCTCGCCGGCAGAAGGCAGCCCCACCTTCATCAGGTTCTTCAACTCCACCCAAGGGAACGGACGGAAGTAAGCCGGCGGGAAACGGTGGATATGCTTGCGGAACAAGATTACAAACAGAATCACCATGGACACCCTCTGCTGAAAGCCGTAGAAATGGCCGCCCCTCCACTCCCAATTCCGGAAAGCCGAAACGTCCGAAAATCCAAGGAATAGTTGCCTATTATATTCAACACATTCACCACCACCGTCACCAGCATCGGATACACCGCCTTGTT
>ENA-OQHP01000611-OQHP01000611.1-human-gut-metagenome-genome-assembly--contig:-NODE-611-length-11481-cov-2.147965_pt1 | contig 11481 bp, 15 predicted proteins | sample MGYA00242563_ERZ504717 | MGnify/ENA primary metagenome ERZ504717 (study PRJEB26092, sample SAMD00036212) | human gut metagenome | host: Homo sapiens | study: EMG produced TPA metagenomics assembly of...
CCCGTGGGAGGCCATCGCCATCTCGACCCTCGTGTCCGAGATGTTCGGCAGCCTGCCCGGCCTTGAGTGGCTGCGCGCCGTCAAGCTCTACACCATCCTGGGCGCCGACGTTTACCTGTTCCCGACGCTGATCGCGCTCGGCTTTGCAACCTACGTCATCTTCCTCAACTTCCGCGGTGCCAGCTCGGCCGCCAAGCTGCAGGCCTTCCTGACCAAGGCCCTGCTCTGCGGCATGCTGCTCGCCATGGGCGTCTCGCTGTTCACCGGTTCGCCGGAACACGCCATGCCCGTGTTCTCCCAGTCACCGGTGCTGGCGGCGGCAAGCCCGCTACCGAGGCACCAGCTGTTCGCAGGCATCGTTTCGGTCCTGGTTCTGACCCCGTTCTTCTACGCCGGCTTCGACACCATTCCTCAGCAGGCTGAGGAAGCAGCCGAGGGCCTCAACTGGAACAAGTTCGGCAAGATCATCTCCCTGGCCCTGCTGGCCGCCGGCGGCTTCTACATGGTCTGCATCTACTCGTTCGGCACCATCCTCGACTGGCATGAGTTTGTTAAGAGCCCGGTTCCCGCGCTTGCCTGCCTCAAGGGCATCAACATGCTTCTGTACCTGGCCATGCTCGTCATCGCCACGCTTGGACCCATGGGCCCGATGAACTCCTTCTACGGCGCTACGAGCCGCATCATGCTCGCCATGGGCCGCAAGGGCCAGCTGCCCGAGAAGTTCGCCGAGGTCGATCCCAAGTCCGGCGCTCCCAAGCTCGCCTGCGTCGTTCTGGGCGTCATCACCGTCGTCGGTCCGTTCCTGGGCAAGAACATGCTCATCCCTCTGACCAACGTGTCGGCTCTCGCTTCATCTTCTCCTGCGGCATGGTCGCCCTCGCTTGCCTGCGTATGCGCTTCACCGAGCCCGACCTGCCTCGTCCCTACGAGTGCCCGGCGGCAAGTTTGGCATCGGCCTCGCTATTGCCGCCTGCGGCGTCATCATCGGCCTGCTCGTGATCCCGTTCTCTCCCGCCTCCCTCAACATGGTGGAGTGGAGCATCGTGATCGGCTGGCTGGCTGTTGGCCTGGCCTCATGGCCTTCACCAATTCCCGCAAAAATAACGCCTAGCCGGGGCGGATCGGGTGCGCGGAACCCTCTCTTCCGTGCACCGAACCCGGCATCACTTGGGTAGCTTTGTGAGGCCAAACCCAACATGGCCTCGCCCACTATATGGATCCATAAGGAGGAACCATGTCCACTAAGTACGCAATCGTTGGCGGCAAGCTCATCGACGGTACCGGTGCCGAGCCGGTCGAGAACTCCCTCGTTCTCGTCGATGACAACGGTAAGATCGAGTATGCCGGTGCTATGCAGGACCTTCCCGAGGGCGTGAGGTTATCGACGCCGCCGGCAAGACCGTCCTTCCCGGCCTGATCGACACCCACCTGCACTTCTCGGGCAACCTGACCGACGATGACACCGACTGGGTCATGCAGCCACTCCTCGAGAAGCAGGCCGTCGCCGTCAAGCAGGCCTACGACTGCCTCACCCACGGTCTCACCACCGTCTGCGAGATCGGCCGCTTTGGTATCCAGATCCGCGACTGCATCGACAAGGGCGTCTTCAAGGCCCGCGCGTTCTGGCCACCGGCCTCGGCTTCTGCCGTGTTGCCGGCCACGGTGACTCCCACCACTGCACCCAGGAGCTCAACAAGGAATCCCACCCCTGGGGCGACCAGGTCGACGGTCCTTGGGATCTGCGCAAGGCCGTCCGTCGTCGCCTGCGCGAGAACCCCGATGCCATCAAGATCTGGGCTACCGGTGGCGGCATCTGGCGCTGGGACTCCGGCCGCGACCAGCATTACTGCTCCGAGGAGATCCAGGCCGTGGTCGAAGAGGCAAAGATGGTCGGCATCCCCGTGTGGAGCCACTGCTACAACAACCACGCCGCTGCCTACGATTCTGTCCGCTTTGGCTGCGAACAGCTGATCCACGGCTTCGATATCGATGAGCGCACCATGGACCTCATGGCCGAGCAGGGCACCTTCTTCACCCCGACGATCGCCTTCCTGCCCACCTGGTACGCCACCTATCCGCCCGTCTACGTCCCCGAGCTGCACGACAAGTACGAGGGCACCCTGGTCGAGAAGGAGCTGCAGCGCAACTACGACTGCCTGCGCGAGGCCAAGAAGCGCGGCGTCGTCATGACGATCGGCTCCGACTCCTTCTCCTTCGTCACCCCGTATGGCACCTGCTCCATCGAGGAGATGTACGAGTTCGTCGACAAGATCGGCTTCACCCCGGTCGAGACCATCACCTGCGCCACCCTCAACGGTGCCAAGATGTGCCACATCGAGGACGAGACCGGTTCCATCGAGGCCGGCAAGTGCGCCGACCTGCTGGTCGTCAACGGTGATGTCGCCGCCGACATCCACGTGCTCAACACCGACAACATGGACGTCATCATGAAGGACGGCTGGATCGTCGAGGCTGGCACCTTTGGCGAGGCCAACAAATACAGCGCCTAAGATACCGTTTGTCGATGGCTGGATGTAAAACACAGTTTTTGATTGCATAATGCAATGGAGAGGGTCGCTTGCGGCCCTCTTTATTGCTATGGGTGCTACGGACAAGAGGGGATGACGGTGGATTTAAACAGGCTGATTCTGGGCAAGAGCTACAACTCTACCAAGGTCTTTCGTACGGCCCAGCATGTGGTTCAGGCCATCCTGCTCGGTGTTGTCGTTCCGGCGCTTATCCTGCTGCTTATCTGGGATTTAACCGATAATCCCAATCCCGTTCCGGCGTTGTCGTTATTGCCGGCCTGGTCATGCTGTGCTTCTTTTTCTCGTATGTCTTTGTGGTCCCCGACGACCTCACATCGAGCGCAACCGACCGTACGCTCGCCATCGCATCAAAAATATTCGCCTACACGTCGCGTGGCCTTACGCCCGAAGCTGCCCTGGGCGCCTCCAAAATCATTCTGTCCGAAACTATCGCCTCGGCCATCTGCTTTACCGACGGCAAGCAGGTGCTGGCAAGCTGGGGCGAGGACTCGGCAAAGTGCCCTGCCGGCACCCCGGTGGTGCTCGAGACCACGCTCAACGTGATCAACAGCGGTGAGCAAAGCGTGTTTTCGCGCGATGCCTCGTACGAGACGGGCGGTTATTTTCCCCGCCTACGCGCCGGCATTGTCGCGCCGCTCACCGTGCGCGGGCATTGCGTGGGCACGCTCGAGCTGTATTATCCCCGTCTGAGCAGCATCGATATGCGCCAGACGGCGCTTGCCTCGGGCTTTGCCGACCTCATTTCCACGCAGCTTGCGAGCTTTGAGCTCGAGCGCCAGGACGAGCTTACAGCTCGCGTGGAGCTGTGCGCCTTGCAATCGCAGGTCGATCCTCATTTTCTGTTTAACACCATCAGCACCATCGTGTCGCTCGTGCGTACCGAGCCGGACAAGGCCAGGTCGCTGCTCATCGACTTTCCAATTACTACCGTCAGACACTGTCCGATTCCGATACCCTCACAACGCTCGAGCACGAGGTGGAACAGGGCACTCGTTACATCAACCTTATGCAGGCCCGGTATGGCGACGGCCGTCTGCGCGTCTCGGTCGATATCGACTTGAGGTGCGCGACAGCATGGTGCCGCCGTTTATCTTGCAGCCGCTGCTCGAAAACTGCATCAAGCATGCGCAGCGCGAGACCGAGCCGCTTTCTATTCGTGTTAGGGCTTTTGAGACCGATGACGGTCTGGAGATCATCGTCGAAGATGACGGCATCGGTATGAGCGAAGAAGTCTGCGCGCACCTGTTTGAGCAGCATCGCCGAGAGGAGCCCGAGAGCATTACCGCCGACGGCTCCATCAAGCGAGGCTGCGGCCTGGCGCTCTTCAACGTGCTTCAGCGCATCCATTTCTTTTACGGGGAAGATTCTGGCATGCGCGTGAAGTCCCAGGAGGACGTGGGAACGCAGGTCATCGTCGAGCTGAACGGCGAGCCGCATGAGCGGCGCCGATGAAGGTGTAGCGCGCGGTTGGATTGAGAGAAAAAAGAGGGGAAGCGCATATGTCCGAGGGATGGAACATCTTGGTGGTTGATGACGAGCTCCTATTAGGGCTGAGCTACGTTATCTGCTGGAAAAGGATGCACGTGTGGGACAGATTGCCGAGGCGGGCAATGTCACCGAGGCCGTGGAGTCGATTCTGTCGAACAAGCCCGACGTGCTGTTTTTGGATATCACGATGCCCGGCCGCTCGGGAATCGAGCTTGCCGAGACGCTGCAGAACCTAAAAACGCCGCCGGTCGTGGTGTTTGTGACGGCATTTGCCGAGTATGCGGCCGATGCTATAACCTCGATGCCACTGATTACGTCGTCAAGCCGGTCGAGGATGCCCGCCTGTCAAAGGCGCTCGATAAGATCGAGGCCGCCCTGGGCGTTCGTCGTGTCGTCCATGCTCCGCGCCAGCTTGCGCCTGACGGTGGATCGCGGGGGCAAAAAGGTGTTCATCCCCGTGGCGGATGTCTGCTACTTTGAGGCGCGTGCCGATTTTTGCAACGCCGTCTGCGCCGAGGGAACATATCTGATCAATGAGTCGATCTCTTCGCTCGAACGTCGCTTGGGCTCCGAGGGCTTTATTCGCGTTCATCGCAGCTATCTGGTCAATTTGGAAGACGTGCACAATGTTGAGATTGGCTCCACGGGGTTGATGGAGCTCAGGCTCGACCGCGTGAGCTCGACGGTGCCGGTGTCCCGTCGTCGTGCCGCCGAGGTCAAGTCGCACCTGGGGCTTGCGTAAGAGGCTTGCGTGCCGTCGTTTACCACCGCGAGGTTGGCATGACCGTGCGGTGGGCATAATGGGTGGCATCGAATGAAATCGAAGGATCATTATGCCCGCGCTTATCACCCATCATCTGTTTGGCGAGGAAAGCATCGACCGTCTTCCGCAGGGCGTCATCACGTCCGATGAAGAGCGCATTGCCTTTATCTTGGGCAACCAAGGCCCCGACCCGTTTTTCTTTCACATTCTGACACCGCGTGTTTCCGACTGCACGCTGCTGGCGCAGGTCATGCATCGCTCGCGCATGTCTCGCCAGTTCGCGTGCCTGCGCGACGGCGTGTCGCATCTGCTGCCGCGCGATGCCAGCTTGGGTCGTGCCTTTGCGCTGGGCCTGCTGTCTCATTACGTGCTCGACCGCAACGCCCATCCCTTTGTCTATGAGCAACAGTTTGGCATCGTGGAGTCCGATTCAGAGCTTGAGGATTCGAGCAGTCAGGTCCATGCCGTGATCGAGAGCGACCTGGATGTACTGATGCTGCAGCTTAAACGCGATGGCGCTACGGTTGACGATTACCCGCCGGCGGGCGAGATCGTCACCACCGATCGCATCAATCGCGTGGCCGGCGTGCTGATGAGCTATGTTGCCGGACGCGTGTACGGTATTGACATTCCGGCGGGGGAGTACGGTGCTGCCGTTGCCAATATGCAGCGACTTACCGCGCGATTGAGCGGCCGGCTCCGTAAAGACGCGCGCGATCTCGCTGGTTGAGGCTTGGTGCACGATTATTCGCTGCTCGACGGCCTTGCGCACCGCGTGACGACCGAGCTGCCCGAGCGTACCGGCAACCTGGGCCACTTGGCATGGAAGAACCCCTTACCGATGAAGTCTCGACCGAGAGCTTCCCCGAGGTCTTTGACCGCGCGCTGCTCGATTACGAGTGCACGGTTGCCCGCTTTATCGAGACCGGCGATATGGAAGCCGTGACCAACCATGTCAATTACAGCGGTCGCGTGCTCGGTGCCGACGAGGAGTTCGACCGCGAGGAGTAGGGCTCGTGCGTGCCCCTTTGCCGAATCCTTACCGGCGCTTCTGGACAATTGGGGTACGATGAACTAACTGCATATCGGGCGAATACGAAGGGTCCCTGTCCATGAAATACACCAAGCTCGAGCGTAACTGGGTCATGTACGATGTGGGAAACTCGGCCCTCGTGCTGCTCAATACCTCGGTGGTGCCCATCTACTTTAACGCCATCAATACCGGTGCTTCCTCGGCAGACCTGGTGGTCGCTTGGGGCAACGCTCAGACGATTGCCTCGCTGGTCATTGCCATGCTCATGCCCATTCTGGCGCGCTTGCCGATTACGCCGGCAACAAGATCAAGTTCTTCTTGGGCTTCTTCCTCACGGGCCTGGTTCTTTGCCTGGCGCAGGCTATCCCAATGTCCGCCATGGCATTTTTGACCGTGTACGTGCTGTGCACCATCGGCCTTAACTCTTCTATGACGTTCTACGACGCCATGCTGCCCGACATTACCACCGACGAGCGCATGGACGCCGTGTCCAGCTCGGGTTATGCCTGGGGCTACATCGGTTCCACCGTGCCGTTCATCATCTGCTTGGCGCTTATCATGGGTGGCCCCGCTCTTGGCGTCCCCACCATGCTGGCAACGCGTCTGTCGTTTATCATCACTGGTGCCTGGTGGCTCATCTTTACCCTGCCGCTCATTCGCACCTATAAGCAAAAGTACGGTCGCGAGCGCGGTCCCGAGGACACCATCGGCCACATCGTGGGCGGTGTGTTCTCCGAGGTCGGACACACCATGCGCGAGATTGCCCACAACAAGACCGTACTGGTCTACATGATCGCGTTCTTCTTCTACATCGACGGTGTGCACACGGTTATTTCCATGGCAACCAGCTACGGATCGGCTCTGGGCATCGACTCGACCCAACTGGTGCTGGCTCTGCTCGTTACGCAGTTTGTGGCCTTCCCGTCCGCCATCATCTACGGTAAGCTCGCCGGCCGCGTGGGCACACTCAATATGATCATGGTGGCCGTCGCCGCCTATATGGGCATCGTGCTCTTTGCCGCGTTTTTCTTAAAGACCGCCTTTGAGTTTTGGGTGCTCGCTATTTTGGTCGGCCTGTTCCAGGGCGGCGTGCAGGCGCTCAGCCGTAGCTATTTTGGCCGCATTATCCCCAAGGAAAAGTCCAACGAGTACTATGGCTTCTTTGACATCTTTGGTCGTTACGCAAGCGTTATGGGCACCTTTCTGGTGTCGGTCGTTACCTCGCTGACCGGCAACCCGTCGCTGGGCGTCCTTTCCATTGGCGTGCTGCTGGTCGTTGGCTTTGTGCTGCTGGTCCGCCTGTCCCGCATGTCTCAGACGGCAGAGCAGGCCGCATAGGAACTTGCCGGTAATTGCGTCCGCCGCGATACTCTTTTGGGGTTATCCGCAATAAACATTCTGACTTTCGAACAATGATTAGCCCAAGCGGGTATGATGGAGTCAGCTAGGTCGCGGGGCGTCGCCTGTGTTTGGCGGCGTCCCGTTTTTGTGTTGCAGGGAGGGTAAGGCATGAACGCCACGGTCGTGATTCCAACGTATTGGGCGGGCGATGACGCTCGCGCAACGCCCCTGGCACCTATGACCATTCGACACGACTCAACGCCGACAATCCCGAACTCGACCGCTGCCTGGCCTCGCTTGAGCAGGTACGTGACATCCCGCGCATCATCCTTTTGGTGGTCTGTCCCGTTTCTGCCACAGCCGATGTGTCGCTGCGCGTGCACGAGATTGTCGACGCGCATCCCACGCTCAAGGTCACCGTTGTCACCAACACCCAGGCCTCGCGCATCGCAGACCGGGTTGTTCAGATCGCACCCAAGGTTCGGGCGAGTGCGTGAGTCTGCGAGGCTACGGCGCCATCCGCAACATGGGGCTAGCCTGTGTCGCTGTGCTGGGGCATGACGCGGTTATCTTTTTGGATGACGATGAGACTGTCATCGACGCCGACTTTATGAAGCGCGCGACCTATGCGCTGGGCCAGCAGACGCGTCAGGGCCTGCCGATTTTGGTCAAGAGCGGTTACTTTACGATCGCGACGGATCCCCGCTGGCGCCACGGACAAGGTGGGCATCTGCCATCGTTGGTGGACCAAGCGCATCGAGTTCAACCGTTGGATGAAAAAGGCGCTCTCGCACCCGCATCTCGCGCTCCAACTACGTGTGCGGCGGCCTTATGGCGCTTCATGCCCGCGCCTTTACCCGTGTGGCATTTGACCCGTTTATCACCCGAGGTGAGGACCTGGATTACCTCTTTAACATGCGCATGTTTGGCTACGATGTGTGGTTTGACAACGAGTGGACCGTTCGTCACCTGCCGCCCGAGTCCGAGAAGCGCTCGCCGCGTTTTATGCAGGATGTGTATCGTTGGTACTACGAGCGGGCCAAGCTGACATTTGCCGCGCACCAGCAGGAGCTCGTTCCCGTCACGGCCGCGTCGCTCATGCCCTATCCGGGCCCGTGGATTTCGCGCGAGCTCGACGACCGCGTGCGCAAGACCGCCATGGTCCGCAGCATGTTTACCCGCGAGCACGAGGGGTACCTGCGCATTTGGCGGCACGGCATTGACGAGGCCAAGACCTACGCGCGCCAAAACGCCGCAAGCTACCTGCGTTTCCAGAGCTTTTGGCCCAAGATTATGGACGGGCTCTGGCGCGACGCACAACTGACCAGCATCCTGGAGGGGACTGAATGATCGACCGCCGCGCCCAGCGCGATAATTCAATATCAATCTTTCGCGTGATCGCCGTTGTCTGCGCCATTTGCGTGCTGGTGTACTTTATTTTTGCCTGGCGACTGGGATTGAACCGATCGCGACCGTGGTCGCCTGCGCACTGCTGTGCATCTTTCTGTGCATTTTTATCTTTTTGACGCTCAATCCCGATTCGGTGCGTTCGCAGTACACCGAAGAGACGCTCTCGGTGGCCTCTGCCATGCTCGAAGACATCAAAGGCGGCCTGACGCAGGAGTCGGCGCGTCTGGTGTGCCAGCGCATTTTGCCCGAGACGCGTGCCATGACGGTTGCCATCACCGACGAGAGCAACGTGCTGGCCTGCGCGGGTGAGCTTGAGGAAAAGCTGCTGCCCGATTCGCCCATCCACACGCTTGCCACGCGCTACGTCATTGAACACGGCATCGTGCAGTCGTTCAACCGCGTGGTGGACGTGGTGGGTTCGGATGGCTCGCACAACCATGTTCCTGCCGGTATCATCGCTCCTATTAAGGTGGGCGACCGCACCGTCGGCACGCTCAAGTTCTACTATAAGACCCCACGTGCCGTTGACCGCACCCAGTACGCGCTTGCCTCGGGTTTTGCCGAGATCCTGTCCACACAGCTCGCCATTCACGAGCTCGAGGTGCAAAAGGAGCTCACGGCCCGTGCCGAGGTCGCGTGCCCTGCAGGCGCAGATCAACCCGCACTTCCTGTTCAACACGCTCAACACCATCGCGTCGTTACGCGTACCGACGCTGCGCGCCCGCGAGTTGCTGCGCGAGTTCTCCTCGTTCTATCGCGCCACGCTCGACAATTCGGGCTCGCTCATTCCCGTGTCGCGCGAGGTCGCACAGACCAAGCGCTACCTGACGTTTGAGAAGGCGCGCTTTGGCGATGATCGCGTGCTGGCGACCTTCGATGTGTCCGAGGACGTCGAGGACACGCTGGTGCCGGCATTTGTGATTCAGCCGATCGTCGAGAATGCCGTGCGCCACGGTATGGGTGATGACGATGCACTGAGGATCGACGTGTCGGTCCACACGGATGGCGACGATGCGATTTTGATTGCGGTCGCCGATAACGGCGTGGGCATGGATGAAGGCACCGCTGCCAGACTGTTTGACGAGCGCTCTGCCCGTCCCGACGCCAACTCCCCACAGGGCGGCGGCGCCGGTGTGGCCATGCACAATATTTCGGAGCGCATCCATCGCTTTTATGGACCGCATTCCTATACGCGCGTCGAATCGGCGCCGGGCAAGGGCACTAAAGTGCTCCTGCATCTCGATTTGTCGGAGAGCATCTTCGACATTCAAGAGTAGAATGAGTGGTTACGGGTTTAACGCTAGTTGGCGGATGCCCGACGTAGTTAGTTGACGAAAGGTTTTATCCCTATGCTGCGTGCGATGATTGTGGATGATGAGGCCCCGGCCCGTTCGGAACTTCGCTTCTTGCTCGAGCAGACGGGCAAGATCGGCACGATCACAGAAGCGTCGAGCGTTCGCTCCGCCATCGAGATGCTCATGGAGAGTCGCGTCGATGTCGTGTTCCTCGACATTTCGATGCCTGGTGCCTCGGGTCTGCAACTTGCCGAGGCGCTGCATAAGCTCAAGAATCCGCCGGCGATTGTGTTTGTAACCGCATACAGCATCATGCGGTCGAGGCGTTTGACGTGGATGCCGTCGACTATCTGATGAAGCCGGTCGAGGAGGCTCGCCTGGATCGAGCGATCGATAAGGTTATGCAACGCGCTAAGCCTGTCACGGACAGCAAGGTGACCATCGAGCGCATCCCGGTGGAAAAGGGCGGCCGCAAGGTCCTCATTCCCGTGGACGACATTCGCTTTATTATGGCCAAGGACGATTACTCCTGCATCTATACGGTCGACGATCGCTTTTTGTCGACGACCTCGCTGGCGCAGTTCGAGGCCAAGCTCTGTGACTTTGGCTTCTTCCGCGTTCACCGCCGCTATATCGTCAACTTGGCGTGTGTCACCGACGTCGAGACGGTTCCCTCGGGCGCTATCCAGCTGGGCATTACGGGCGTCGACGAACGCGTACCGGTTTCGCGTCGTCGCGTCGTACCGCTCAAAAAGGCCCTGAGCCTCTAGCACACCGGCCCCGCAGCCCTGTAGACCAAAATCGTCTGCGGAGCCGTGGGGCTTTTTGTATGAATGCACCAAATCGTTTACGGAAGGATCCCATGAACAGTGCAAGCGCCAAGCGTATCGACATTATCTCGGACACCCACGGCTATCTTTCGCCTGCGCTCCTGGACGAGCTTGAGGGTGCGGATCTGATTATCCATGCCGGCGACCTTACGTCGGAGATGGACTACGAACACCTGCGCACCATCGCCCCCGTGCGAGCGGTGCTGGGCAATAACGACTACTACTGCGACTATGGCCCCGACGTGGATCGCTTGGCGCTCTTTACCTACGAGGCCTCAAGTTTGCCGTGGCCCACTACCGCGAAGACCTTCCGGTGGGATCCGTGGACGTAGCCATCAACGGTCACACCCACGTAACCAAAGAAGCCCAAGTGGGTCGCTGCCTGGTCCTCAACCCAGGCAGCGCCAGCTATCCAAGAGGCACCCGAGGCCCCACCATGGCCAGAATGCTCGTAAAAGACGGCCATGTTATAAGCACCAAGTTTATTGACTTAGACTAACCGCAACAAAAACGGGGGATGTAAAACCGCATCTCCCGTTTTTTATGAGCCAAAGGCCGAGTTTCAACAAGAATAATCAGACCAACCCCACCGAGGAGCACGCGGGCTAGCCGCGCAGCGGCGCACGCCCGCAAAACTGGTTGAACACAGTGACGACGGGAGGGTCTCCGGGGCCGGCTGGCGCGGGTTAAGTTTGCTGCTCTACAGTCCTGCGCAAGACGGAAAGCACATTAAGTGCTTTCCTTTGCGTGCGGAACTCGCGACAAACTTAAC
>ENA-OQHP01000612-OQHP01000612.1-human-gut-metagenome-genome-assembly--contig:-NODE-612-length-11473-cov-2.525295_pt1 | contig 11473 bp, 20 predicted proteins | sample MGYA00242563_ERZ504717 | MGnify/ENA primary metagenome ERZ504717 (study PRJEB26092, sample SAMD00036212) | human gut metagenome | host: Homo sapiens | study: EMG produced TPA metagenomics assembly of...
CCTCACCAAGGATGCTACATCAAGAAACTGGACAGCTATTTCAGCGAGGAGGAACCATGAAGAACATCAAACTGCATGTCTGTGTCATGCTCATGATCGTGATTGCGGAACTGATTGGCGTTAAATCCTTCAGTGTCGGCCCAGGAAAGATTGTGCTGCTGCCCATGCTTTATGCCTCATCATCGGAATCTTTACGACGCCGCGCTTCCTTAATATTATGAAGCAAAAGGAAATGGAAGATGCAAGTTCCTTGATAGGGCTGACGCTCATGCTCCTCATGGCCCGCTATGGGACCCTTGTGGGACCAACCTTGCCCAAGATCATCAGCGCCAGTCCGGCCTTGATTTTACAGGAATTTGGAAACTTGGGCACCGTCCTTGTCGGGGTACCGCTTGCCGTGTTCTTTGGACTCAAGCGGGAAACCATCGGTGCGGCCCATTCCATAGCCCGTGAACCGAATATTGCCCTTGTCGGTGAGCGCTATGGCCTTGATACCCCAGAAGGTCGCGGTGTTATGGGTGTTTATATCAGCGGCACTGTTTTCGGAACGATTTTCTTTGGTCTCATGGCCAGTTTCTGCGCTGCCCTTGGAATCTTTCATCCTTACGCGCTTGCCATGGCATCTGGCGTTGGCAGTGCAAGTATGATGTCGTCCGCTGTCGGTGCGCTTGCCGTCATGTATCCCCAGATGGCAGACCAGCTGGCTGCTTTTGGTGCTGCCAGCAATATGCTCTCTGGCCTCGATGGGCTTTATATGTCGATTTGGCTCGCCCTGCCGCTTACGGAATACCTCTATAAAAAGTGCTGTATCGTAAAATATGGTCACGTACTCACGAAGGAGGAAGAATAATGATTGGATATAATTTAGCAGAAACTTTTTGCTATCCTGCTTCTCATGAGTATCGAAGGGGCGATTTCCAATGCCCTTTCCGGCGCTGGCGGTGTGATTGAGGCCTTGCCCGGGCTGTTGATCCTTGTAGGGATTTCCATGGCGGGGATCCTTCTTGGCAAATATATGCGGGAAAGATTCCTGCTGTTGCCTATGTTGTGACGTTAGGCTGTATATTGACGTATCCGGGGTTTCCTGGAAGTGATGTCATCAACTTTTATATGAAGAAAGTCGGGTTTGTTTCTCTTTGTACGCTCATCCTTGCCTATGCCGGTGTTTCCATCGGTAAGGATATGGATGCCTTTAAGTCGACAGGGTGGCGCATCGTTATCTTGAGCTGCGTCATATTTGCCGGCACCTATTTGGGTTCTGCCATCATTGCCCAAATCATCTTAAAGCTATTGGCCAGATCTGACTTTTCCTATGAAAAAAGGCTTGCCGAACAGGAAGTGTTCAGCAAGCCCTTTTTGAGGTTCTTTGTCAAATGTTGGGGTGCCCCACAACTAAATCGCCTTTTAGGAACTCGGCAAGGCATTTGCCGAGTTCCTTTTTGCCAATTCACATAGAGAATCCGGTTCCTAAATCTGTTGAAATCACGCATTCCAAATGCAACTCTCTTAACCGTCTTAATCAGGTTGTTACAGCCTTCTGTGAATCCATTGGAGTATGGCTGGATAATTGCTTGAATAATTGCAGCCTCCCAATCTTTAAAAGATCTTAAAATCCCTTTAAAAGCATCTAAGTTGTAGCCCATTACCATAGCTAACCATTTGTTTAGCTCCCGCTTCGCAGCCAATTCAGTCTTCTGCCTCAATACTTTGTAAAATGCTTCTTTGAGTATATATGCACGCCTCAGTTCATCAGATTGAGAGAGGATGCAGCGCAGCTTTACCAGCTCTTCTCCACTTAGTGTTGTTCCCCTCTTTTGGAGAATCCTCTTATTATGTTTCAAATAAGGTGAGGTCTTTGGAAACGTATTTTGAATGTCTTTCCTTACTCTTTCCATAGCCCAGAGAACAAGTCGCTGTACATGGAATCTATCGGCTATCAGTGTGGCATTCGGGAACATTGTTTTATAGACAGAACGAAAAAGGGCAGACATGTCCATTACAACATAGCGAACCCTTCTTCGCTCCGCTTTAGGATAGCGAAGAAAATAACGTATAATCCAGTCTGCATCACGTCTTGGCAGAATGTCGATGAGCTCATTGTGTTCTACGTCTGTAATGCTGACTGATACTTTTGTCCATGAGCATTGCCCCGGAATTCATCCATGGCCAGGACTTGGGGAAGGTGTTGGGGATGAGGGAAATGAAGGCGGTCAAAGTAACGTATGACCGTTGTAGTAGATGTGTGGAAGTCAGCCGCTATATCTGTGAAGCTGCGCTTTTGAAAACACGACACCATAATCTGCATCTGCAGATCTTTTGATTTGCGTTGATAACGCTGCAGGAACGGGACGGTTTCAAAGAATGTACGACCGCAGCAAGGGCAAACGTATCTTCTTTTATGTAATCGGACAAAAGCCTGTTGGTGCAAAATGGATCCGATAGCAATCCTTTGCCAACGGTAATCCTTGATTCTATCGGTCTTCGCATGACAATTAGGGCATTGGACAACAGCTCGATTCAGTTCCATAATAAATTCAATTTGTTGCTCACTGTGGATGCATTTTTTTATTACGTTACCTTTGACATTCAAGGAATTTGCTATATAATCAAATGTGGACATAGGCCATCTTCCTTTCATTTAGGTTTGGCGATTTAATTGTAAGAGTGGATGCCGTCTATGTCCACTTTTTTATGCAAAATGGGGTGAGGAAAGAATATTTCCTCACCCCAACATTTATTATAGAACCTTTTTTTCTATGCCCAAGAAGGCACTCTTTCCTATGGGAAAAGATATGAAAACGAGGGATTTTTTGATATAATATAGAATGTTTATCGTGGAAGGGAACCCATTGTTCCCTATAAGCAATTTTTTATAAAGGAGAACTCCCATTGATCGAGGAAATGAAAGAATTCTCCGGTATCGGTGAAACCCGCCGGACCCTGCAGTATGTCACCCTTTTTGTCATTGCCCTTTCTGGTCTATGAAGGTATCGCACCTTTGCCTTATACCGCTTCAGCCTCATGGGATGGGGCTTTAATGTTTTGTTCCTTTTGCTTTATCTGTGGCGGACCGCTTTTTCCTATACCTATGCCTTGACGCCCAGTCATTTCATTATTATCATGTATGGCTTAGGGATTGAACGGCGTCTTTCCATCTCCCTTAACGACATGGAAAGCTTCAGCAACCACTATAAGAAGAGTTTCTTTAGGAAAACGAAGATTGGCAGCTATACCCATCGTTACTCTTCACTTGATCCCAATCCCCAGCGCATCCTGGTCTATCGGAAGGGAAAGAAACTTTGCGGCCTGCTCTTTAAGTGTTCAGACCGCATGATTGCCGAACTGGCTCGCCGTTACCCCAGCCAGTTTCTCGATTTCGGAGCATAAGGAGGCCTTTATGGAGCGTTATATTGGAATTGTGACAGCAGTCAGTGGACAACGAGCCAAGGTCCGTATTGAACGGGGCCTCAAAAAGGGTGAAAAACCGCGCATCCTTGACTGCTGGAATACCTGTGAAGCGAAAAAAGGAACCTATGTGGAAGTGGAAGAACAGACCCTTGGTGAGCGGCAGGGTAAATGGATCGTTCGTGGGATTCCCTTACTGACCCTTCTTGCGGGAGCTATTTTTGGCCGTGCTGTATCCCGCTATCTGCCCTTTGACCTCGGCGTGACTATGTTCATAGGCGCTATTGTCTGGGGGCTTTTGGGATTTCAGTATGCCCGAACCTTTAAACGGGATGTCACAAGCCGCCGCGGTAAGCAATGGGCCGTTACAGGATACTATACGGAAGGCATGCTTCCGGAAGAAAGGGTGGAAAGCTGATATGACTTTGGTTCCAAGGATCGCTTCTGGTTCTTCCTGTTTCTTGCGGCCGGTGCCATCATCGGCGGTCTTTTGGGAAACTTCCTTGAAGCGTCTCAATTTTTTGGGGCTGGTACGGCCTTTTTGATCCATAAGTATCAGGTCCTTAACATTCCCCCTGTCGATGTGGACCTTTATATCGCCAAGATTACCTTTGGCTTTACGTTTTCTCCCAATTTGGTGGCCATCATCGGCATGATTTTGGCCCTTGTGATCTTTCAGCATCTATAAGGAGGCTGTCATGCAGGTCATTTTGGCATCAAAGTCCCCTCGGCGCAAGGATCTTCTTGTGCAGGTCGGCATGGATCCACTTGTGATGGACAGCTATGTGGAGGAAGTGACGGAAGCCCTTTCTCCAGAGACCCTGGTTCGTGAAAATGCCGCTCGCAAAGGGCGGAAGTTGCGGCTGCGGTGGCACCAGATGCCCTGGTTATTGCTGCTGATACGGTTGTCGCTGATGAGCGTGGCATCCTTGGCAAACCGAAGGATCGGGAGGAGGCCGTACGCATGTTGCGGCGCCTTTCCGGTAGGACCATAAGGTCCATACAGGTCTTTATGTGAGCCTAGGCGGCAAAGAACATCTTTCCGTGACGACAACGCAGGTTACGTTTTGCCCCCTTACGGACAGGCTTATTCATCGCTATATTGGAACAGGAGAACCAATGGATAAGGCTGGGGCCTATGGGATCCAAGGGGCGGCCGCCCTTTTCATTCCTCACATAGAAGGCTCCTACAGCAATGTTGTTGGTCTGCCTCTTGCCACTCTTTTTACAGCACTCGATGAACTGGATGTGAAACTAGATGACACAACACTGCTCCATGCACGAAATTGTTCGCGAGGAACGGCCTCGGGAACGGCTTAAGCAAAAAGGGGCCAAGGCCCTAAGCGTAACGGAACTATTGACCATTCTCATTGGTTCGGGAACGCGCAGTGCATCGGCCCTTGAAATCGCTTCACTTTTGACCAGTAGGGAGATGGATCTCGACCAATTGGCCCGTGTGACAAGGATTGAGGAACTCACCCATGTGAAGGGACTTGGCCCAGCTCGGGCTTCGGTCATTGTCGCTGCCCTTGAATTGGGCCGTCGCCTTGCGGAAAAACAAGCCGCCAAGGAGACCGGATCAGATGTCCCCGGCGATGCCGCCCCGTATGGTTATGGAACGGCCTTCGCTATGAAGTGAAGGAACATGTCCTGACTCTTCTGCTTTCTGCCAAGGGAAAAGTACTGGGAATCGAAGAGGTCTTTGTTGGCAGTGCCAGTCAGGCAACGGTGCATCCCCGGGAAATCTTCGAGACCGCCCTTCATCATCATGCGTCTGCTTGATCCTTGTCCATAACCATCCGTCCGGGGACCCAATGCCCAGTCGTCCCGATATCCGTCTGACAGAGCGCCTGGCTCAAGTGGGGGGCTTGATGGACATTCCGCTGGCGGACCATATCATTATTGGTGATGGAATCTACTACAGTTTTAAAGATGCGGATCAGTTATAAAGAAAGAGGGATCATGCGTGTTTGATTTGTTCGGCTCCCTGTCTTCCACCATGGGCGTGGACCTGGGAACAGCCAATACTTTGATTTATACAAAAGGAAAATGGCATCATTGTCCGGGAACCCTCCTTGGTAGCGCGCCATAAAAAAACGGGCAGGATACTGGCTGTTGGCAGCGAAGCCGAACAGATGGAAGGCCGGACACCGGATTTTCTTGAAACCCTCCATCCCTTGCGTGATGGGGTCATTGCTGATTTCGATGTAACTGCCGCGATGCTGCGCATCTTTCTCAAAAAAGCACTTCGTGGGCGTAAATTTGTTCAGCCCACGCTTGTTGTCAGCGTTCCCTGCGGTGTCACAGCCGTGGAACGCAGGGCTGTCATCGACGCGGCAACTCAAGCCGGCGCGCGGGACGCTTATCTTATTGAGGAACCCCTTGCTGCTGCATTGGGGGCTGATATGCCCGTCCGGGAAGCGGCGGGAAACATGGTGGTGGACCTGGGCGGCGGTACAACGGAAGTGGCGGTCATCTCCATGGGAAAGATTGTCCTTTCCCGGACGCTCCGATTGGGCGGCGATGCCCTTGATGAATCTCTGGTTCAGTATATCAGGAGACAGTACAATCTCATGATCAGTCCCGCAATGGCTGAGCGGATGAAGATGGAAATTGGTTCCCTTGCTGAAAGTACACAGCCCCAGGCCATGGAAATCCGGGGCAGGGATCTGCTTACAGGCCTTCCCAAGCCGCTTGCAATAAACCAGAATCAACTTCTGCCGGCACTTTACGAGCCCCTTCGTGAAATCATCGATGTGGTGAAGACCACCCTTGAAATGACCCCGCCGGAACTTGCCAGCGATATCATGGACCGGGGCATTGTCCTGACGGGCGGCGGAGCTCTTTTGCGCAATCTCGACCGGGTCATGGCCCGTGATACGGGCATGCCCGTACGGATTGCGCCCGATGCACCTCTTTGTGTTGTCCTCGGTACGGGTAGGGCCGCACGCAACTTTAATTCATTCCGGCGGAAGAACCATCCTGCCAAGAGTCATAAATAAGGAAGAGTAGAAGCATGATGCAGGAAAGAAAAATTAGGCTGGCCATTTTTGTGGTCATTGGCCTTCTCGTGGGCGGAATCATCCTTGATGCCCTCTCACGTTTACTGTGGTCAATTCGGCCATTGCCACCCTTGTAAGCACCATCAATTCATAGTCGGTGGGGCCGCTTCTGGCGCCCGCAGTGTATCGGATTTTACGTCGAAAGGGACGCTGCAGAAAGAAAATGCGGCACTCAAGACGGAGAACGACGACCTGCGTCAGAACAATGTGGAACTCATTGCCATGAAGGCAGAGAACGAACGGCTCAGCAAACTTCTGAAGTTCAAGGAGCTCCATCCCAAATACGAACTCATGCCGGCCAAGGTCATCAGCCGGGACATGGGGGATTTTAAGGATGTTATCCTCATTGATAAAGGCAGTGATGAGGGGCTGCGACTTAATATGCCTGTCGTCAATGCTTCCGGGATCATTGGCATCATCGATGCGGTCTATCCCATATGTCCAAGGTTCTTTGATTACGAGTTCGCGGAGCAGCTTGGGAGGCTTAACTTGCGCGGTGATTCCAGGGCCGCCGGGATTGTAAATGGTGTTGCCGGCCCCGATCTTTCCCTTGAAATGCGCAACCTTGCCCGGAACGCGGATGTGCTCCCTGGTGATACAATTGTTTCAAGCGGATATACTGGCTATCATCCAGAGGGGCTTGTCATTGCACGTGAAGATGTTCAGATGGATCCGGGAGGTCTGACCAAAACGGCTTCAATCATTCCCTCTGTGGACTATACCCATCTGGAAGAAGCCCTTGTCATTACGAACTATGCCGGTTTTGCTGACTTCTCCGCGAAGAGGGAAAAGATCCTAATAAGAACATTAAAGGGGGAGCTGGCCGATGAACACCTTCTTGTGGCTCTTCCTTAATCTCTTCCTCTTTTCCTTGAAAACCCATTGGTTCCTCCTTTTTACCACGTATGATTCTCCTGATTTTCTTCTTCTTTTGCTTATCCTCTATGCCCTTGATCAAGGAGGCCGCAAAGGGGCCCTGTATGGAATTGGTATGGGGCTTTTCCTCGATGTGGTCTCTTTTGGCTATTTTGGCTATCATTTGGTGACACGCGCTTTGGTGGGTGCTTTTATTGGCAGCAACCGTATGAACGTCTTTGCTGATCGGATGCCTACTTATATGATTCTAACCGCACTCGTGACGCTCCTTCTGGGTGTGGTGCGGGGCCTGTTTCTCTGCGTCATGCTCCATCGCTGGATGCCTTTTGTCCCCTTTGCGCTTTGGACACTGCGTTCCATTGGCTGGAACCTCATTATGGCCCCTCTTGTTTGGGTCATCTACCAAAGGTCAAGGAGCGCTTCTTGCGCCGCCATTCCTATTATTATCATCTGTAACGAGTGAGGAAGGATACCATCGTGCTGAATAAAAAATATGCGTATCGCTTGGAATTCATGCTCGTCGCTTCTGCCTCATCGTCTTTCTTGATTGCCGCATGTTCTATCTGCAAATCATCAAGGGCAGTTACTACAGCCGTCAAGCCGAGGGTAATCGGACGCGCTACACGCGGATCCTTGCGCCGCGGGGCATCATCTATGACTGTAATGGGGAGGAACTGGCCAATAATCAGCCCGGTTTCATGGTTTCCTTGGCACACCGCAACACGGGCTACAGGGATGAAACAATCGAGCGCCTATCGGAACTGGTCCATATTCCTGTGGACAAGATCAAGGAAACCATCAATCTCCATGGCGGTTCGGCAGAACCTATCCGTATTGTGCGCAACGCACCGCCCGACGTGGTCGCCAAAGTAGAAGAAAACCTGCGCTACCTGCCTGATGTCATGATTGAGGTCCAGCCTGTCCGAACTTATCCCAATAAGGAACTGGCTGTCCACGCCTTGGGGTATGTGGCGAAGTCAGTGAATATGAAATCGAACAGGGTGTTTATGAAAACCTCAAAGCAGGTGACATCATCGGTAAATTTGGCCTGGAAAGCTATTATGATAAGTACCTGCGCGGTACGGACGGCAGTTACCGAGAGGAAGTCGACGTCAATGGCCGCGTTATCCAGGTCATGGACAAGGTGGAACCAAAGCCTGGTCAAGGGCTGGTGCTTACTATTGACGCTAAGCTCCAGCGTATCACTGAAGCCGCCGTCGACCGGCAGCTCAAAGCCATTGGAGCCCGCGGTGCCGCCGTCGTGGTCCTTGATCCCAATAACGGGGAAATCAAGGCCCTTGTTTCCCGACCTGGTTTTGATCCCAACTGGTTCGTAAACGGTATCAGTGAAAAGAACTGGAACTACATCAATACGGATCCATTTCATCCTATGACGGATAAAGCCATTGCCGCGAATATCCGCCGGGATCGACTTTTAAGATTGTTACGGGTTCGGCAGCCCTTGAAGAAAAGAAGTTACTCCCGATGAACTCATCTTTGACTCTGGCCGACACTGGCTCGTCGATATGCGCAATGCTGGCGGTGAAGCTTAGGATGGATCAATTTCAAACGGGCCTATCCGCTTCGGATACGTCTATTTCTATGAAATGGGCAATCGCCTCGGCATCGATTTGCTTGTACCAATATGCCGAAAAGTTCGGTTTTGGGAAGAAAACTGGGATTGACCTTCATGGGGAGCCTCAGCCTTATTGCAACCCCGGCTTACAAGAAAAAGGTCTTTGAAGACGAATGGTACTTGGGCGATACGTTCAATACAGCCATTGGTCAGGGCTTTACCTTGGCAACACCCATGCAGGTTGCGGAAATGCTTGCGGCTGTGGCGACCGATGGAAAGCGCTACAAGCCCCATCTTGTGAGCAAGATCATCAACGACGACGGCAGTGTAGCCGAACGCTTTGAACCGCAGGAAGAAGGTAGTCTGCCGGTTTCCCAGAAAACCTTGGACCTTATCCAGGACGGTCTCCGAGCGGTGACGGAAGAAGGTGGGACAGCATCGGCCCTAAAATCCCTGCCTGTTGATGTGGCCGGTAAGACCGGTACGGCAGAAAACCCCCATGCAGGGACCATGCTGGTTCATTGCTTATGCTCCGGCCAAGAATCCCAGCCTTGTTGTGGTCTGCGTTGTGGAGCAGGGCAGTTATGGGTCGGTTTCAGCCGCGCCTATTGTTCAGTCTATCTTGGAATATGCCTTTACGACACCGGGTGTCAAAAAGCCCGGCAGCGGGTCTTCGAAAGATAAAACGACCCCGAAGAAGAAGGTAAGTGAGGAGAAAGCATGCGTCATTCCTTTAAAAGTATTTTCGGAACGTGGATAAGGTCCTTTTTTGAGCGTCATGCTGCTCATTGCTATCGGCCTTGTTTTGATTGCCAGTGCTACCCATGCCAATATTCCCGGTCCCCATCGCTACCGCTTTGTTTTTCGGCAGGCTCTTTTTGTTATCGTGAACCTCATTTTGGGCGGTTACCTGATGCGTTTTGATTACCGCATCTTAAAACATGTTGCCAAACCTCTGTATATTTTCAATCTGGTTATGCTGGTTGCCGTCATGGTTGTCGGGAAAAGTGCTTTAGGTGCGCAGCGCTGGCTCCAATTGGGCCCCATCAGCATTCAGTCCCAGTGAGTTTCCAAAGCTATCATGATTGTCTGTCTGTCCTCTTTTGTGGAATCGCGGCTGCGACGTTAACGGACTTTCGCAGTTGGATCCCTGTTTTTCTCTATGTCTTTGTTCCTTTTCTCCTGGTTATGCGTCAGCCTGACCTAGGAACAAGCCTCGTCTTTATGGCGATTCTCTTAGGTACAATGATCATCTGCGGCTTCAGGATCCGTTATTTTCTCATCATGGGCGGTTTGGGTCTTGCTTCAGCACCTCTTATCTGGCACATGCTTCATGAGTACCAGAAAAACCGGATCCGCGTCTTCCTCAATCCCGGACTTGAACCGTACGGGAGTGGTTACCATGTCATTCAGTCCATGATTGCTATTGGTTCCGGTCTTTTTTTTTGGCCGAGGTCTTTTTTAATGGAACCCAGAGCCAGCTTAACTTCTTCCTGAAAATCACACGGACTTTATTTCGCCGTGGCCGGCGAAGAGTTTGGGTTTGTTGGGGTGACACTGATCCTGATTCTCTACTTGATTGTCATCGTCAGGGGCATCACGATTGCCCTTCATGCAAGCGATGATTTTGGAACCTGCTTGCTGTTGGGATTGTTTCTATGTTTACCTTTCATATCCTGGTCAATGTGGGCATGACGAGCAATGTTATGCCGTAACAGGGGTTCCGCTGCCCTTTATGAGCTATGGTGTCAGTTCCCTTACGACCAATATGCTCATGGTGGCTCTTTTAATGAATATCCATGCTCATCCCAAGACCTTGAGATTTTAGTAAGGAGGCCCTATGCACAAGGATTTACCGATTGATATCCTCAGTGCTGTCGAAAAACCAGCCGTTATACGGGAATGGAATTTGGCAGCATCGTCAAACCGGAAAGCGAGGTCGAGGTTTCCTTTGCCCTCGCTTTTCCTGATACCTATGAAATTGGCATGAGTTACCTGGGGTTTAAGATCCTTTATGCCATTCTCAATAAACAGCCCTATATCCAAGCTGAACGGGTCTTTGCGCCCTGGGTGGATATGGAAGACAAGATGCGAGAGCGCGGGATTGCTTTGGAAAGCCTTGAAACGAGCCGCCGTCTTGGTAATTTTGATCTTGTAGGATTTACCCTCCTTTATGAAATGAGCTATTCCAATATCCTGAATATGATGGATCTAGGCGGGGTTCCCATTTGGGCCAAGGACCGCGGCTTGATGATCCCTTTGTCTGTGCTGGCGGTCCCTGTGTCTTTAACAGTGAACCTTTGGCTGATTTCCTGGATTTTTGTATGCTTGGCGATGGGGAACGCATCATTGTGGAAGTCTCCGATGCTACCGGGCTGGAAATCAGAAGGAAACCCGGTGGACGGAAGGAATTCCTGCGCCGTGTGGCTAGGATCCAGGGCGTATATGTACCGAGTTTCTACACCGTGACCTATCATGCTGACGGGACCATCAAGTCTGTGACACCCAATGAACCGGGCGTTCCGGCAACGGTCTATAAGCGGGTGGAACCGGA
>ENA-OQHP01000613-OQHP01000613.1-human-gut-metagenome-genome-assembly--contig:-NODE-613-length-11424-cov-2.359742_pt1 | contig 11424 bp, 16 predicted proteins | sample MGYA00242563_ERZ504717 | MGnify/ENA primary metagenome ERZ504717 (study PRJEB26092, sample SAMD00036212) | human gut metagenome | host: Homo sapiens | study: EMG produced TPA metagenomics assembly of...
GTCCTGCGTAAGACGAAAGCACATTAAGTGCTTTCCTTTGCGTGCGGAACTCGCGACAAACTTAACCCGCGCCAGCCGGCCCCGGAGACCTCCCGGAGGGACCGAAAAACTTTTTTCAAAAAAAGTTGTTGCGCGGCGGACAGACTTCTGTGTATACTAATCCCGCAGCGCACGCGAGCGGAAACAAACGCGAACGACTGCCTGGGGAGTTAGCTCAGTTTGGTTAGAGCGCCGGCCTGTCACGTCGGAGGTCGCGGGTTCGAGCCCCGTACTTCCCGCCAACGCAATTAAAGCCACGTCTTCGGACGTGGCTTTTTGCGTTTAATAGGCCATCGATCTTATATGCCTCTTTATTCAAATCACCGCATTTGCAACGAGTGAGCCAGCGCCGCCTGATGCATGTGTTCAAACAGGGGGTTTGTTGCGCAACATCTGTTCAATGAAGCAGGGGGTTAGGTTATACTAAATTGCACTGTAGGCCGCATCCGATGCATTTCGCTCCAAGCGCGGCACTCAGTGGATATCCGATTTACCATTTGGATGTCCTAGCGGTCATTTAGCGTCTCGACACAAGCTCGGCCCCGGAGCTCGTTCGAGCTGTTCGTATTCCTTGAAAGGGGAAACATGGACATATCGAGGAAGACTGATTACGCCCTTCGTATGCTGGCGATGCTTGCCGAGGATCCGGAGCGTTTGCTTTCTGTTCGCACCGCTGCCGAAGAGGTCAATGTCCCGTATTCGTTTGCCCGCTCGATTCAGCACGGTTTGGTCCAGGCCGGTATTGTGGAGAGCTTGCGTGGCGTCCACGGTGGCATGCGTCTCAAGGTCAGTCCGGACGACGTCACTATCCGCCAGGTCGTCGAGGCTGTTCAGGGTCCTATGGTTATGAACGATTGCACCGCGCCCGATGGTGACTGTGCGCGCATGGCACGTGCTGCTATCATCCCCTGTGGGCCGGAGCCCAGGCGTTGATGCGCGACTACCTCGATTCCGTTTCGCTGGGCGATATCGTCGCTCACCGCCAGTTCCCGGCCGTCGATCCCAAGTTCGCCGATCGCGATGCGTTTCCCGAGTACGCTGCCTGCGCGTACGCTTGCCGGGAGGAATAGCGCCGCATAAGGAGTATTGCTATGATTCAGGACCCTTTCGTTCGATGATTCGTTCGGAAGGGGTCCTGCGTTATCGCGACCTTCCGTGGCGCCGCACGCGCGACCCGTATATCATCTGGCTCTCCGAGGTCATGCTGCAGCAGACGCAGGTGCCGCGCGTAGAGGCGCGCATGCCGGAGTGGCTCGATCGCTTCCCGACCGTCCAGGCGCTCGCTCAGGCCGCCCCTTCCGATGTCTTGGACGCGTGGCAGGGGATGGGCTACAATCGCCGCGCCTGGCGCTTCACAGGGCTGCACAGTGCGTTGTGGAGGACTGGGACGGGGAGTTTCCGCGCGAGACGCATGATCTGGTCGCGCTGCCCGGTATTGGCCCGGCAACGGCGCAGGGTATCCGTTCGTTTGCGTTCGATCTTCCTGGTGTGTATCTGGAGACCAACGTGCGCACGGTCTTTTTGCATCATTTCTTTCCCGATGTGCCGGCCGTTCCCGATCGCGAGCTGGTGCCGCTGATTCAAGCTGCCTGTCCGGCGGCCCTGGTGCGGTGGCGGATGAGATTGCGCCCTTTGCCGCGCCCCAAGACGATGCCGACACGCCGCGCGCGTGGTATTACGCGTTGCTGGATTACGGTGCATATCTTAAAAAAACACTGCCCAATCCGTCCAGGCGATCGGCGGGCTATAGCCGTCAGTCCAAGTTTGAGGGCTCGCGTCGCCAAAAGCGCGCCCACATTGTGCGCATGTTGCTGGCGGCGCGCGACGGGCAGCCCGCAGGCATTACGCTCGATGAAGCTGTTGCAGGTGTTAACGAGATGGAGACGGCAGCCGGCCGAGAGCCGGTTGAGTGCGAGCTGGTCGCAAGTATTCTTGCCGATCTGGAGCGCGAGGGCTTTTGCCGCTCCGAGGGCGATCGTTGGTTGAGTGTGTAGCCCGCTCAAATCTGAAGAACAGGATTGTAAGGTTTAAATTCACGGCTTGAGGGCATCCTAAAGACAGGGCCGCTCAAAGCCTATGGGCGGCACGTGTTGAAGGGAAGTACACCTATGGATTTTGAGAACTCTCAGACCAAGAAGAACCTCGAGACCGCTTTTGCCGGTGAGTCCCAGGCACACACCAAGTATCGCTACTATGAATCCAAGGCCAAAAAGGACGGCTACGTTCAGATCTCGAACATCTTTGCCGAGACGGCGGGAAACGAGTCCGAACACGCCAAGCTGTGGTTTAAGTATCTGCATGACGGAGCGTTCCGGGCACTCTGGACAACCTGCGCGACGCTGCCGCGGGCGAGAACTACGAGTGGACCACGATGTATGACGAGTTTGCCAAGACCGCCGAGGAGGAGGGCTTTGCCGAGATTGCCACAAAGTTCCGTGGTGTCGCCGCCGTCGAGAAGGCCCACGAGGAGCGCTACAACAAACTCGTCGAGCGCATTGAGTCGGGCGAGGTGTTTGAGCGCGAGGGCGTAAAGGTGTGGAAGTGCCTGAACTGCGGGCACCTGCATGTTGGTGCCGAGGCGCCCGAGGTGTGCCCGGTGTGCAACCACCCGAAGGCGTACTTTGAGGAGCAAGTGGTGAACTACTAGCGCGTGGCGCTGGCTGCTGCGGAGCGCAGGGCGGGGGAAATACCTTTCCCTCTCGCTCACGGCTCCGCAGGGTCGCGCGAGGCAAAGGTATTCCCCGCCCTGCGCTCCGGCTTTGGGTCGTCGCGTGCTCGTTACTGAAAAGCTGATTAGAAGTTTGTGTGCCGCCCCTTTTGGGCGGCACGTTTTTGTGTGGGGTCCCTGTCTCCACACTTTTCGTCAAGCTTTTGGTCAGCTTTTGGTTAGTTTGCGGGTTGGCGGAAGGGCAAAAGATCATTCGATAAAAAGCTCAAAGAAAGTGCTGGTAGGGGAGTTGTTGAGGTTTTCGACAGCTTTTGTCAACAAGAAACTTTGCAGCTATTGCTACGGATTGCGTTGCCGTGGCCTTGGCGGTGCGGGATGCTGGGCGTAAGCGTCGAATGCTCCGATTGAGGAGGCCAACATGGATCTGTTTCTTGAGACCCCGCAGCAACAAGCCGAGCGCATGTTACGCCAGCAGCAACGGCTTATGGAGATGCAAATGCAAGGGGTGGCCGTCCAGCCTCGTGCGCAAAACGCTGCGCCCCCGGTTTCGCCTGCGGGCGGATCGGCGCCAGAGAACTATTCCGTACAACAAGATTCGTATGCGCAGGAGCTTGCGTTCGACAAGCGACGTTCGCGTCGCCGTCGCTGGGGCCAGCGCCTGCGTACGCTGGCGATGATCGTGCTGATCCCGTTGGGACTCGCGGCAATCTTCTTGGCCTCATATGCCCTTACGTGCATTCTCAACGGCGCCTCGCCCAGTGAGGTGCTTGAACACTTGGCGGCTCTCGGCCAGCGCCTAGGCGATGTCGCAGCAACCATCCACGCCAGCTGGGAGAGTTAGCGTTTGTCACATTAGGACTTCTAGGGTGTAGGGATTATCGCCACGAGTAAAATTCTTGCATCCTGCGGGTCCTGCCGTGCGATTGAATAGTATTATTAATGATGAATAATAATAGGATTTTGCTATGTATAAGCAGGATTTAGAGCAGACTCTTTTGGGCATTGACGAAGAGGCGGAGCTGGAAATAGGTCCAAGAGACGATAGGCCGAGCGTTGTATTGGTGGGAGGAAGCGCCTTCATGCTAAACGATGTGACGAATCGGTCGGTTACACATGACATTGATGTGTTTGAGGCAGACAGGTGCCTCCGCGAGATCATAGCTCGATACCCCGAGGTGAATGGTATGGCGGTAGCATATTGTAATCAGATGCCATTCAATTACGAAGATCGTTTGATTCCCTTGGATATTGGGGCGCGTTTTATCAGGTACTTTACGCCATCCTTGGAGGACCTGGCGGTAATGAAGCTCTATGCCTACCGTCCGAACGACATCGTCGATCTTCATAGTCAGGCATTCGTCGACCGACTTGATTGGGGGCTGCTCGAACGGCTTATATTCGACGAGGGCGAGGCGCTGGCGTCGTCGCCTTCGGAGCGGAGTTATCAAGAGATGGTCTGCGCATACAGGCAATACAAAAAGGAGGTGCTCGGTTGAATCTGACCTTTGAGGGATTCTTAAAAGGCTATTGCCGAGAGCTGTCCGGACAGCAGTCACTGAGTTTTAGAAAACTGGTTGAGCAGGCGATGACGGTTGCGCCGCGCGTGGCGGAGCCTCTGTTTTTGCTCGCTTTGGCGCAAGGAAAAGCCGAATACGTTCTGGGTTTATCCGAGGCTCGTGGATGGAAGAAGATTACCGAGGCGTTTTGTCCTTGTACGGTCAAGCGGGTAGCATGGCGTCTCTATGCACCAAAGTGAGCTCCCTAATCGTTATGCCACGTTTGGCGTGCGTATAGAGCGGTGAAGGAAAAGTCGGTGGCGGACAGAAGGATCAACGCCTGATGCGAAAAAGAACATTGGGGGCGCTAGGGGAATCGGGCGTAACGCGTTACGGTCTCTGCCGCGATTTGAATCTGAATAAGGGAAACGTTTACGCATACTTAGCCGGTGATGACTCAAAAGTGAGCAGGGAAACGGCGCGCCGCATTATGGAATATGCGGAGGGGGGCGGCACCAAAGAAGGGGCCGGGCGTCCGGTGCGTGTGGCGGGGTAAGATTGATCGCGGTTTTGATTGATGATCGATTGGGTTTGTTGGGCGGAGTTTATGTCTGCTATTGATATCGTGCTTGTTGTGATTGCCTTGGTGGCGGTGGGGGTTGCTGTGGCTTGCGCCTTGCAGCTTAAAGGCCTTCGTTCCGAGCTGCGGGAGCGCGGCGATAGCGGGGCAGAGATGCTGACTGCACTCGAGCAGGCCAACAGTACGCTCGACACCCTGAACGTCGCGCTGGCCGAAACCCGCCACACGGCAAACGCCATCGCGCAGCAGCAGACGACTGACGCCGCGGTGGAGCAGCAGCGCTACCTGACCATCGCGCGTGAGTTCTCGCAGGCTGGCGACCGTATGGATGACCTGCGCCGCGAGACGACCCAACAGCTCGGCGCCAACCGCGAGGGCATCGAGCAGCGCCTAGACAAGGTGCGCGAGACGGTCGATGCCCAGCTGGGCGCCATCCGCAAGGACAACAACGTGCAGCTCGACCAAATGCGTGCGACGGTGGACGAGAAGCTCTCTCGCACGCTCAACGACCGACTGTCGGCATCGTTTAAGCAGGTGAGCGACCAGCTCGAGGCCGTGTACAAGGGCCTGGGCGACGTGCAGTCTATCGCCACCGGCGTGGGCGACCTTAAGCGCGTGCTGGGCAATGTCAAGGCGCGTGGCATTTTGGGCGAGGTGCAGCTGGGTGCAATCCTGGCGGACATCCTCACGCCCGATCAGTATATGGAAAACGTCGCCACCAAGCCCGGCGCCTCGGAACGCGTTGAGTTTGCTGTCAGGCTGCCGGTGGACGAGGGCGACCCCGTGCTGCTGCCGATTGACTCCAAGTTTCCGGGCGACGCGTACGAGCATCTGCTCGACGCCCAGGAGTCTGGTGACGCTGAGGCCGTCGCCGCAGCGCGCAAGACGCTCGATATGATGGTGAAACGCGAGGCCAAGGACATCTGCGAAAAGTACCTGAGTGTGCCGGCAACGACCAACTTTGGCATCATGTTCGTGCCGTTTGAGGGGCTGTACGCCGAGATCGTCAGCCGCCCCGGGCTTATCGAGACCCTGGGCCGCGACTATCACGTCAACGTAGCCGGTCCCAGCACCATGGCCGCCATTCTCAACAGCCTGCAGATGAGCTACCAGACGTTAGGCTGCAAAACGCACCGACGACGTGCTGCGCGTGCTCTCCGCCGTCAAGGCCGAGCTGCCGCGCTATCAGGCGGCGCTGCGCCGCGCCCAGCAGCAGATCGAGACCGCGGGCAAAACGGTCGAGGGCATCATTACCACGCGCACCAACGTCATGGAGCGCAAGCTCAAGGACATCGACGCGCTGGAGGATGCCGACCAAGCCGATGAGATTTGGGGCTCACATCCGCGGAGCTGCTCGCAGACCAAAAGACGAGGACTAGCTGCATCTGACGGCGGGGCGCCGGCGTAAACGCGGGTGCCCACCGCTTTTCGCATCGCGCTTGCCTGAAGTGCGCTTCAATGTGCAACAATGGCGTTTCGCCCTATCAGACGCGAAAGGAAGCCCATGTCTCAGAGAAGCACCAGCCCGCTCAAACGCTCCACCGTGCGCCGCACGCTACAGCGTTTTGGGACGTCACGCGCACGCAGCCGCTGATTGTCTTTCTCTCGGTGTTCTCGTCGGCGGGCTACATCTTTTTGCTGACGTTTGCCAATACCTATGTGATGGCCCTCATTGTCGACCGCGTTCAAGCCGGTCCCGTGGCGGGTGACCAGGTGTTTGAGGTCTTCGGTCCCTACATTCTGGCGCTCGTGCTCGTCAACCTGGTGGGCCAGATCCTCTCCAAGCTGCAGGACTACACCGTCTACAAGCTCGAGATCGCGGGCAACTATCACCTGGCGCGCTGTGCTTCGACACACTCTCCAACCAATCCATGACATTCCATACCAGCCGCTTTGGCGGATCGCTTGTGAGCCAGACAAGCCGTTTTATGAGCGGCTACACCGGTCTGGTCGACGTGACGGTGTATTCGCTCATCCCCACCATCACCTCGGTCATCTGCACCGTGGCCGCACTCGCCCCGGTGGTGCCGACGTTTACCGTGATCCTGGTGTGCATCATGGTCGTCTACATCGCGTTTGTCTGGCTTATGTACAAGCGCATCATGCCGCTTTCGGCCGCGACGTCCGCCGCCCAGAACAAGCTCTCGGGCGTGCTCTCCGACGCGGTCACGAACATCTTGGCCGTCAAGACCTGCGGGCGCGAGGACTTTGAACGCGATCTGTTCGACGCCGCCGATCGTGCCGCGCGCGACGCCGAGACGGTCTCGATGCACGCCATGATGCAGCGCAACTTACGACCTCGGGCCTTATCGTCATCACCATGCCGTGGTGAGTGTGTTCGTGGCGGGCGGCAACGCGTGGTTTGGCATCTCGGCCGGCTCGCTCGTCATGATCTTTACCTACACCTATAACCTCACCATGCGTCTGAACTACGTAAGCTCCATGATGCAGCGCATCAACCGCGCGCTCGGTGATGCGGCCGAGATGACGCGCGTGCTGGACGAGCCGCGTCTGGTGGCAGACGACGAGAACGCTCCCGAGCTTAAAGTGACCGAAGGTGCGATTGATTTTGAGCACCTGACTTTGCATATCGTGACGCCGCGGCGGCGAGAACGTGTTCGACGACTGACGCTTCACGTGGCGGCGGGCCAGCGCGTGGGCCTGGTGGGTAAATCGGGCTCGGGCAAGTCGACGCTCACCAAGCTGCTGTTGCGCTTGGACGATGTGCAGGGCGGCCGCGTGCTCGTGGACGGCCAGAACGTCTCGCGCTGCACGCAGCAGAGCCTGCGCCGCCAGGTTGCTACGTGCCGCAGGAGGCGCTGCTGTTTCACCGCTCCATTCGCGAAAACATTGCCTACGGTCGTCCCAACGCCACTGATGAGCAGATTCGCGAGGCCGCGCGCTTGGCTAATGCGACCGAGTTTATCGACCGCTTGCCCCGTGGCTTTGACACCATGGTGGGCGAGCGCGGCGTCAAGCTCTCGGGCGGCCAGCGTCAGCGTGTGGCTATCGCCCGCGCCATCCTAACCGACGCGCCGATTCTGGTGCTCGATGAGGCGACCTCTGCCCTCGACAGCGAGTCCGAGGCGCTGGTGCAGGAGGCGCTCGAAAACCTGATGCGTGGACGTACCTCCATTGTGGTGGCGCACCGCCTGTCCACCGTGGCGGCGCTCGGTCGCATTGTGGTGCTGGCCGATGGCGAGATTGTCGAGGACGGCACGCATGCGCAGCTCGTCGAGGCGGGTGGCGAGTACGCGAGCCTGTGGAGTCGTCAGACCGGCGCATTCTTGGAGGCGTAAACGTCTCGGACGTGGGACAATTGTGCCATAAGTTATTGTGCCGTTGAGCCGAGGAGCGTTATGCCACGCGAGACCAATGCCGCCAAGCGCGAGCGCGCCATCGAGGTGTGTGAGCGCCTCAACCGTCGCTATGGCCCGGTCGAGTGCTTTTTGGACCACGAGAATCCCTTCCGCCTGCTGATCGCGGTGCTGCTTTCGGCGCAAACGACCGATGCGCAGGTCAACAAAGTGACGCCGCGGCTGTTTGCCCAGTGGCCTACGCCCGAGCCATGGCCGGGGCGAGCGTAGCTGACGTGGCGGACACCATCAAGTCGCTCGGCTTTATAAGAGTAAGGCCAAGCACGCCGTGGAGGCCGCGCAGATGATCGTCGCCGACTATGGCGGCGAGGTGCCGGCCGACATGGAGGAGCTCGTCAAACTGCCGGGCGTGGGACGCAAGACGGCGAACATCGTGCTCAACGTGGGGTATGGCATCGTGGAGGGCATTGCGGTGGACACGCACGTCAACCGCATTGCGCACCGCCTGATGCTGAGTCCCAAGACGCATGCCAAGGAGCCGCTCAAGACCGAGCAGGATCTGCTCAAGATTTTGCCGCGCGAGTATTGGGAGTCGGTCAACCACCAGTGGATCACCTTCGGTCGCGAGATCTGCGACGCCCGCAAACCAAGTGTGACGAGTGTCCGCTGGCAGACCTTTGCCCCAGCGTACGGGTGAGCTAGACTGCAAGGGCGTGACGCCTCCGCTTGCGTGCCTCCAAGCTGCACAAATCAAGGCGTGGCCGGTTCCGCGACGCTCGCTACGACTCCCGAAGCAAGAACTCTTCTGCCGGCACAACCGATGCGCCCTCGGTATCGTAGCTCTCGGAGCCGTGATATACGACGGCTCGGTCCTTTGCGGGAATGCCAAGTTCGGAACCAACGGAGCGTAGGTGTCGAGCGAATGAGTCGCGATAGGTAGCGCCCGATTTGATTTCGACGCCTGAGGGCGAGCCGGCTCTGTTAGATCGATGAGGTCGATCTCTCGTTTGCTGTCGTCGCGATAAAAGGCGAGCGTTGGCTCGATACCTCTGTTGAGATACGCCTTCTGGCGTTCCGAGACAACGAGGTTTTCGAAAATTTCCCCGCTTAGGGGATGGTTCATGAGACTGTGCTCGTCGTGAATGCCAAGCAGATGGCAAAGAAGCCCCGTGTCGTAGAAGTACAGTTTTGGCGCTTTGGTAAGCCGCTTGCGCATGTTTCCGGCATAAGGCTGAAGCAGGAACACCAAATAGCTTGATTGCAGGATCGAAAGCCACGAGTTGATCGTCGCCGTGGCGACTCCCACATCGGCGGCGAGTCTTGACAGGTTGAGCAGCCCTCCCACGCAAGCCGCGCACAGTCCGATCATTTTTCTAAAGGAGCTCAGATTGCGCACGTCGAGAAGGCCGCCCGCGTCGCGTTCCACGTAGGTCATAAGGTAATTTTGAAAGAACACATCGGTGGGGATACCTGCATCGTATATGCGTGGGTATCCCCCGCGAATCAGGTAGGTGTCAAGCGCGATTTGCGTATCGCCAAGCTCCTGGTAGGAGAGGGGTAGGAGCTTGAGCATGCCGACGCGCCCGGCAAGCGATTGCTGGATGTTGTGCATGAGCAAAGTTTTGCGAGCCGGACAATACATACTGGCCGGCCCTTCCGCGCTCGTCGGAGGCGACCTGAATCATGCTGAACAGCTCCGGTGCATATTGGGCTTCGTCGATGATTAGATGATCGGGGCGCCTGCTGATAAAGCCGACGGGGTCATCGAGTGCGGCGCGACGGACTTCCGGGTTCTCGAGGTTGAGATATTCATATTCAGGAAAGACGGCCTTGATGAGAGTCGACTTGCCGCTTTGGCGTGGCCCCGTAAGCGAGACGACGGGGAACCATTCTGACATGTCGCGTAGCTTATGGGCCATGGTTCGCTCAATCATTTTTAATGCCCTTCGTGTCTTGCATCGCATGCTCGCAGGCATGCTTTTGGTTCGAAAGCTTCGTGACGAGTTTGTCGGTATCCGCCGGGTTTCGTGGCAGGTCTTCGGGATTTGCCACATTGTCAAGGCAAAACAACCATAATTGCTAACTAGAAGTTACCACAACTATAAAGTAGGAATTGCCATAATTACAAAGTAGCACAGGTGGCAGCTGATAATTGATGCTGTCCGTTCAGACTGTTTTGTGCAGAGGCGTTGGGCATGCGCGTTTTTGGGTGAGCGGACCGGATGCTGATGGCAGCCGTGCAGTTTGCGCGACGCCCGCAAGCCCAAGTGCGACGAGTGCCCGCTGGCAGACCTTTGCCCCAGCGTTAAGGTCGACCTCAATGACCAGGCAACCTATGCCGCCGCGAACCTGTTCCTGTCGAACTTTACGGAGGAACACTTCGATCGGGACTGGTATCAGACAGGTGCTTTCGATTCGACTGACGGACTTTATGATGACGAGAAATACAAGCTGGTCAAGTTTATCTGGTGCCATTTTATTGACAACGCGCCGTATCGAATCGAGAAAGGTGACTATGACAACGGTAATCTCCAGCGTATAGCGACTGATGTGGTCAATAGGGAACTCAACCGCTTGACGGGTCTGACGCTTTCCGATGCCGATATGACTTATGACAGAACGCCGGAGGGGCAGGCGATTCCTGATTCGGCCGAAGCGCATGGTGGGTACTTGTATCTGAAACAGGAATATGGCCAGGGAAATTACAACCCACCGTGTGCCATCGTTACGAGCGCGACTGACCTTGGCGACAACATCTACGAGCTCACCTATGAGGTCTACAGTGCTGGCGGCATGTTACTTCCTTCCGACATCCCCGAGAGCACCTACGGCCTGCCAGAGAACCAGTTCATCGCCGCAATTCAAGCAGACGCATCCAGGGGCCGTACTGAGACTTGCACGGTCCGCGTCGCGAAGGGTGACGGCGCCCCGACCTTCACACTGCTTAAAATGGGCGTCTATGATTAGACTCGGCGTATAGCTCACTCTGATAACGCCAGGCGGCTCGTCCGTCTGGCGTTTTTTGCGGGGCTGGGTTTGCTCTTGAGCCGGAGTCCTCTCCATGCGCTACCATGACAGGCAACGAAATCCGCCGCATACCCGCCGAGCTTGCCCCGGCGGGCTTTTGGCGTTGCGATGCCGGAGGAACAGCATGCTCATTCACCGTATAGCCGCGCAGCTCTACACTGCCGAGGCGCTGCAGACCGTCGAGGCCGGACTCGATGCCGGCGAGGACGTGACGCTGGCCGTGTCGCAGTCGGGCCGCACGCTTATGGCGGCCGCCCAGTTTGCGCGCCGCCCGCGCCCCACGGTCTACATCGTGAG